>OGHJ01000788.1_pt1 | contig 42056 bp, 46 predicted proteins | sample 1571351 | NCBI WGS metagenome assembly OGHJ01 (sample SAMEA2582037, study PRJEB24529) | metagenome | biome: Human gut stool | place: China | collected 2011 | reverse complement strand
ATTCGTTTTCACGAGCTTCGTCATAGCTGCGCCAGTCTGCTTTTGAATAACGGCTGCAACCTCAAGGATGTACAGGAATGGATGGGTCACAGCGATATTCAGATGACAGCAAACATTTATGGTCATCTGGACAATACCCGCAAACAGGGATTGGCGGAGAAGTTGACCGACTGTCTGCATGGCACGGGTGGATGAGTCTGTTAGAAATCCGTTAGAAACCGAAATAGTGCGACACTTGGAAACAGAGCGGAAAGTTTGAGAAAGCAAAAAAGAAGACTCAAAATCATACGATTTCAAGTCTTCTAAGTTGTCATACCTCAACACTATAGATTTTTTTGAAATTTACTTTCAAAAAATCGTCGTATGACGGCAAGAAAACCTTGACGTGCAACGCTCACTTGTCTTTCGGTTTTTCCTTTGTGTCGGAGACTGCGCCCTCCAGCAGGTCCGTTACGACTTGATTGAGCTGTGCGGCGTTCTTGGGTGTGATGACAGGAACACCCGTGCGCTCCTCCACTGCTTTCCGGGCAATTCCAGCGGCCTCACCGCCTTCACGAGCGACTGCCATATTCTCCGAAAATGTACTCGGTGCTTTCTGCTTGGATATCTCCGTGGTAGTGGCCTCCGCCAGCATATTCAGTACCAGTTCCAGCGTAGTCATGTTATCACGAAGGTTTTCCTTTTTCAAGCCTTTTAGGTTTTTGTACTGGCGGGTGGACATCCCCGACCATGCACGGGAGATCTCATCGGTGAGGATGGCGTATTCCACGCCCTTCTGCACGCCGCGGGCATCCCATTCATCGGTCAATTCTTTGCGAACTTGGATGGCTTGCAGCCGCTGGTTAATCCACTCGCGGGTATAGCCCTTTTTGAGATAGGTTTCCAACGCTCGCTCGATGGTCAACTCCGGATCGATGGTTTCCTCAATGCGCTCCCGGCCGACCTGCGCCAGCCAGAGCTTGAACGGCTCTGCCTTGGGTGACGGGATGGACTGGATGATGCGGAGAAGTTGCTCGGTATCGGCCACATCGGTCAGGCGTTTTTTTCCGTCTGGAGCAGTCATTTTCAAACCGTGACAATTTGTCACGGTTTCATTGCCCTCGGCCTTCAACCGTTGTTTGAGTTTGCGCCAATACGCCGTGGGATCAACGCTATCCGTCAGTACGCCAACTACATCGACAATAGAAAAATACCATTCCTCTTTTTCCTCGTCCCACGCCGTGCGGATACGTTGGTTTTCAAAAAGTTTGATTTTATCGTTCATCTCTATTGTATGTGTTCTCCCTGCTCATGTATTGCTCTCATTTTACTATAAACCAAATCCGTTTTACAGAAGTTGTATTCCGAATACAGCAAATCTGACTTCAACACATAATGCCGATTTCGTTGCCGTCTTCATACATATCTGCAGCACAGTTACAGTGGTAGGGAACAGCATTCTCTCCCCCATTAAAGTCTTAGATCCAGATTGCTCCCGACTTACAATCTCTCGGTCAATCGCAAAGGCAATATCTCCGTCACTGGATTCTAAACAGACCTTGATTTTGAAGTAACTACACCCCCATCCCTGTCTACATTGTTTCTAATCTTTTCCACAAGCAAATTTAAGTTCTCATCTCGCACGGCTTTTTTCAGTTCACATTCCCAAATTGTAATGACATTCCACCCTAAGATTTTCAATTCTTCGGCATTCTTTTGATCGCGTTCAACATTCTGCAATATCTTAGGTCTCCAATAGTCTTGGTTTGAACTCGGCCACACAAATCTGGGGCAATCATGTTTATGCCAGAAGCACCCGTTAATAAAAATTACCGTACGATATTTAGGCAATACTATATCTGGACACCCTGGGAGTTTCCTCACATTTTTTCGATATCTGAACCCTTGTGAGAAAAGGTATTTTCTCACAATTTCCTCTGGTTTTGAATTTGTACTGCGAATATGAGACATATTCATGCTTCGGACTTCTTTAGAGTGATTATCAGCCATTTCTTTCACGACCAGCTAAATTCTTTTCCAAAATCTGAGCAAGTTTTTCTGCTATCGACTTAGCCATAATTGGAGGAACAGCGTTGCCAACTTGTTGATACTGCTTATCCTTTGACCCACAGAACACAAAACTATCTGGGAATGTCTGCAATCGAGCAGCTTCTCTAACACTAATCGCCCGATTCTGCGTTGGATGAATCCACATTGACTTTCTAACATTGACCACTGTCCCGCTTGGTTCATCATAATTTAGTCTAAGATAGATTGTATTCTGAGTCCGTGCAGCATCCGTATAGGTATTCGTTTTTAGAGAGTCTTTAAGTGAATGAAAATTCTGTCCTTGTTTAAGAGCACGAAAGCGCTCCATCGCAGTATCAGTTGTTTTCGTGACCATGTGATTTCTCAGGATTGAGGAGTTGCGCAAAGATGAAGCAAGCTCACTAAGGTTTTCCTTGGGCTGCAGTACAATGCCATTTCGGTCATCAGCAAGATCAACAACAGGCTTGACGTCTTCCAGATCGCTAATTGCATCCTTTACTGTACGATATTCATCTGCGTCAAAATGCCCCTTGGGCAAAGCAATTTTTGCAGAAATACTACGTTTTATTCCTATAACAACAAAACGCATTCTTTTTTGAGGCGCACCATAATCAGCAGCGCAAAGGACATCGCTATAAATCACATAATCATTTTCTGGAGCTTCGAGATTTTTTTTCAGGTAATCATAAACTGCAAATGAACGTATTTGTGCGGCTAAGCCATTATCTTGAATATACTTGTCTACAACAATGTTATTCTCAAATATCTCTTGAGCCTTGCTCAGCATTCGCTGGATCATTATAGACGGTTCAATCTTGTCCTTTATTCTATCGATAGCCAGTCTTCCCTCATAGAAGTCCACTACCGCCTGAAACGCTTTTTTTGCTTCTGTAAAAACATGATCATTCTCTGCAAGCGTTAAATACCGCTCTGCGCTTTTGAGTAATTTTTTCTTATGTTTATCCAAAGCTCTTTGCATTTTAGCGGCGCTTCTTGATGCCTTATAAATAACATTCAACAGGTAATAATCTTCTTCAGCCCAAAGATACTTCGAAATTTCTTTTTCCGACTGTACAATAGTCAGTGCTTTTTCGAACATAAACTTAGCATCCAGCAAATGCAGAAGAGTATCTTTTACTGGGATGTTGCAGCGCTCAATGGTTTCTTCATCGCGCTTTTCCATATAAAATCGATGTACCTCGGAACTCAACATGCTTACATTTTCCATAACAAAAGCCTTTGGCTGCAGTTCCAAAATTGCACGTAAATATTGTTTTACAAGCATATTATTTTGGCTAATCGCATGGTTTTTCTGACGATTAGCATTGGAAAACCCCTGACATGGAGGACCGCCAATTACAACATCAATCGCGCCATATTTGCGCATAATGTCACTATAGTTGGCCGTGCATACATCATCTAAAACTTCTACGCCTGGATGATTCAAGCGATATGTATCTTGCATATAGGGACTATTCTCAAAAGCCACTTTAATATCATATTTTCCTGTTTGCATGAATCCAAGACTGAGTCCCCCAGCTCCGGCAAACAGATCTACCGCTGTGTACATATCTTATCTTGCTCCTGCTTTATCTTTTTGTGCTTCAAAGCGCTTTTGCAGCAGTTCCCAACAATCCTCTTTTTTACACCATTGACCGATATTCACACCGGGTACACTGGGATTTTGGAAATGCTCCCATACAAAATAAGCCAAGGTTTCAATTATCTTTGCTGTTTCTGCATTAATATCTTGATTGTTCCAAATTTCCTGAGGATTTATAATATCCGGATAGTATTTCCCGATAAGCGCAACAGTATAGTAGTCTTGCTGAGCCTTGAAACCGCCGAATTTCAAGTTTTTTATAATATCATCACATCGATTAAATAAAATCACTCTTGAAATCATTTCAATGTAACTTTGTTCAGACGGTTCTGGAAATTCGCCTTTGGAAACCATATCTGAGAAAAACACAAAGTTTGTTTCCAGCCCTTTGCTTACGATATATGGATATCCAGACCACGCCATGACGCACTTTGCGGCAACAGTTTTTGAAATACAGCGATTCTTGGGGCATCGACTTTTGAATTGATCTTTTGCCGCTTTGGTTGGCTGTCTGCTCAGTTCAACAAGGTACTGACCTCGGGCACGCTCATAAAACCACTGATCGGTAGGCTTACCTTTTGCTACTGGAATATAGGTACTTCTGGACAGCCGTTCCATTTTCACATGATAGACATCATTTGCATTAAAGTCAGACATATTGATTTTGTTCTGACTATTGGCATATTTAGATATATTCTGAATAATCCCATCCGCTTGCTCTTTCTGTTTAATGACAGATAGCTTTATTTGAACATGCACTTTTTCCAGAGGCAGTTTTGCTTGAAATGCATTATAAATAGACGCCGTTGTTTGTCCGCCGTTTACTATCTGCCACCCAGTAATTTCGGTGATGGTCACTAAATCGTCATGGCTGCTTGCTTCGTCAATAACAATACTATCTGCAACTGTAGAAATACCGTTGTTATATGCCATAAACATTTCGGGACTACTTGCCAAGGACATTTTAATACCCTTATTGACCTTGCCGGTTGCTTGCAGAAACGAACGAACATTCTTTTGAATTAGTTCTTGCCCTTCATCCTTGTAAATGCGAGCCAGTAGTTCCCCGGAAATGACACCAATATAGCAGTCATAGATATCATTGCTCCCATTTACTTTAATTAGATGCAACGGAGCAGCATACTTCTTCTTTAGCTTTATAACAAGCTGACGTTCTACTGCTGTTCCGCTGAATATACTCTGATAAAGGCGTTCAATATCCCAGACATCAAACTTAATGGAAATCTTTCCGTAAGAAATATCCTCTGGAACGAATTGCACCACTTCGTCATTCGTCAGAAAAATAATGTTCACTGTCTCAATATCCGCTCTATGTGCCTTAATAAACTCATAGGCTTGATACCCATCACTGGACTCTTCTAATTCCTCGAAATAATTCGTTTGGCAGGTCTTATAGAATTTTACTGCTTTTCGCATCAGTTTATCAAGCTCTGTTTTTTTGATTTTATCTGGTATGGCTTTAGCCTGATACTTGCTGACGAGTAGCGTCAATGAACGAAAATACTCACTGAAGGCATAGCCGTCCAAACGCATATTCTCAGAATCTTTTTTGAAATCAACGAGAGTGCAGTCTGAAACAAGTGTTTCTCCGGTTTCAGTCAGATATGACAAGAAAAGTGTCTTAAACGCTGTGTTAACAGAGACGGGGCCGTTGGTTTTCACATAATCTTGCACTTCCTCGCGCAGTTCGCTGTAAAACTCCAATATTTTATCATTCAACATTGTTAACCCCTCCCTTCAACTTTGCAAACACGCTATTTTTGTTGACCGCAAATGGCATGCACTGAGCAACACTAATCGTATAAGTTAGATCTGTTACACCTGTGGGCACCGCAGCTTTTGTGATTCGTGCAAATCCATCTTTAACAGTAAAATAGTATTGATCACGGACAAAATAACCGGCACCATAATAATCTGCAGCCGCATCATAGTACCCATACTTTTGAATTTTTTCTGTGAAGATCTGTGCTGTCTGTGGAATATGTGAAATTGCCCGACGGATCCGCTCTATAATGTCTGGCAGCTTATCCCCTGCACTTTGACTTTTTCGAAACGCATAAAAACGCAGGAATAGCTTTCCGGGAATATCATTGTTGTCAAGCTGATATTCACTGCTGATATGTGCATAGTACGGAGCCTGAGAAGAAGTTGTTTTCACCTCAACCGCATTAGACGAGAAGTAGAAATCATGAGTTTCGTCATTACTGCCAGCCCATTGAGAAACAGCCATTGGTCCAAATACTTCAAGGCATTCTTCTAAAAACAGCAGTTCTCCATACAGCCCTTGCTGGCGTTCTTCAGACATAATAAGATCTTTATCTGTCTTGAAGAATTCTCTCCATTTGGTCAAAACCGCAGCAATAACTGCAAAGGAGTCTTCTGCAACGGAGCATTTCTCCAGTTCGCTTCGCAAGTTCTCAATGACAATTTCGAAAATATCAGTTGCACTTCCTGGTAACTGCATTACATTTACATACTCCTGATCAGTACCATAGGCAGGAAGTTTAGCGATGACGATGTCAACGCCTTTCCAGTGAGGGAATTGATTTGCCGTTGCTTTAGCGTCAACTGAGAAAAACGCTCCCCGCATGTATGTAAGTGTATTAATAGAGAATGCAATATTAATTCCGTTGGAGAGTTTCAACATTCTCATGGCGTAAATAGAATTAGGCCGAGAGTTTTTTGCAATATCCGTACATATTTCTTTATAGATGTCAGCCGTAAAACTCATCGTTATCTTTCTCCAGTGCTATATCGTTCATCCGATAAGACTTTAGATTACCTTTTCCTTTTCTATCAGGAAACACAGCTGCGAAGCCAAATGGGGTATTGTGATCTTCTTTCTGAGCAGTTAGTTTTCCTGCATCTGCAATTGGATAGAGGATTAACAATCCTTGATCAAAAGACCGCGTTTCCTTTCGAATTTTTTCGTTGACCCGATTAATGGATGGATCAGCCGAGTACATTTCTCGGAGCTCATGTTCCTTGTCGAGCTGTGCCTGACTGTAATCAAAATACTCGTGCCCAGCGGATGTCATGGTGTGTATTGAACAGGTTGTCTCAAAAGAAGATACACCAGCGCCTTCTTTTCTGAGAATACCCGCACCAACATCAAGTCCCGCAATAGAAAATGGCTCTCCGTTTCCGCTGACATTTATAAGGCAGACGGTCCAATTTTTTACTCCGCCAAGACCATCTACATTCATCGCACGCACATAGTCTGCCATATACTTACTATTGGCGCGAGTAGCCGTTTTCGATGTTTCATAGCCTTCGAAGAAATTAGCAACATCATAAGCCGATACATCCATCCAAAAATAATGATCACCTGGGTGCGTTCTCTTAAGACGAGCTTCATACTGTTCACTTGAAACTCTGCATCCCGCTATGGAATACAGCAGATTCTCAACTGTTGCAAAATTGCGGTCATATTGGCAACCGTCAATATCGAAAACGCGTGTCTGGCTAAGCTTGCAGCTGAAGTCTCTTTTTACCTCAAGACCCGTCTTTAGTTTGTTTTTACTTGTAATCTCTAAAGAGGGATGACTTGCGACACGCAGGCCAAAATCTGCTGGAGTCTGATCTACATCATTCATAAAATCAAACTGTCCAGCCAAGTCCTCGGTTGCCATAGAAATGTGAGAAAAAAGTCCTCTTAGCCCTGGCGTTGTATATAGGCGACACGCATCCAAATAGCCAGGACGGAAGCCAAACCAGCGCCCCATTTGCATAAGAGTATCATAAGTATTAGAGCTTCTCGTGAAGTAACTGATAGTTAATCCCTCAAGCGTCAGGCCTCGGGACAGTTTGTCCCCGCCAATGACAATAACATTAAATGGCTTTCCTTCGTTGTTTTTGTATAGCAGAGCATCCTCGCTTTTTCCGTTGACACTGTATATTTTAATTTCTTTCTTTGCTACGATTCTCCTAATTTCATCCCAAATATCATCCCATTCAATATCTGCACAATCAGACATATATTTACTGAATTGAGAACGTAATGCAGCTGTTGTCTCAAGGTAATCATTTTCCCAAATCGTCTTCAGTTCATCATAGATACCTGAGTCGCCATATCGGATGAAGTTGGCAAGTTCATCTTGGTAGTATGCAGCAACTTTCTTTTTTACTGCATTTTGCTGAGAAACGAAACGCACAATGTGAATCAACATCGTATTGGGTTTATTAATTTGTCCTCTGCAATTACGAAGCGCGGTGGATATCAAGAAACATTTCACTGCTTTTTTTAGCTCTTCTGGTATGTTGCCAACAGGATCTCCTGCTTTAGTACCCTTACCAAGGTAAGAAGCTCCCGCGATAATATCTCTGCACAAAGGCATTACCGGCGTATTTTCATCGCCGCTTAATCCAAAAAACTCTCGGGCACCGATATACTGATCCGCCCGCGGTGTTCTGAAAACAAAGTCGCGAGGGAAGAGATCTGTTCCATATCGCTCAGAGTTAATATGCGGTGGTATAAAAATGTTGGCGAACGGAGTAGCTGTATATCCAACATAAGATCTGCACTCAAATGTTTTAAGAATTTCTCGAATCAGTCCATTTATTGTTGTAGGATTATAATCATCAAGAAGATTACCCTTCTCATCATAACTATCGTTTGTATTAATGGAGGCCTGGTCTGCTTCATCATCAATTATGAGCGCCGGATATTTAGCTGTTATAATTTTTTTGCCGTCAATTACTTCGGCACATTGGTTTTTTCGGAAAAAGCGCAGGATACGACGCAAAACCGTTGCATTTTTCTTTGTAACAATAATAAACGGCGGAACCATGGAGACGCCTTCTGTAGTTTTATTTACATCGCCTTTTTCATCACGGGTTGTAATGGACTGCACTATCGTTTTCACGCGGTTGTGCGCACCTATCCCAACACCAATAACATTCGGTTCCCTAATCATATCGGCCAAGTTTTCCAAGCTTGTCTCATAGCCCAAAACTTCTTCATCAATACGTGATTGCGTCTGGCTGCGTAGGCTATTATGAATGCCAGTCAACACTACTACAATTCTATACCCCGCATCAACCGCTTTATTGATCAGCCCAATGTAATGTGCGGTCTTACCAGATTGTACATAACCAAAGACCATGCCCATGCGATCACATGCTCTACCACTTCGTGGGTTTGCAAGTGCGTTCATTATCTCGTCAGTGGACGAATCAATATCCTGCACTGCAGTTAAACTCCAAGAAGGTTTTCTATTTAAGTAGTCATAATATCGCTGCCAATACTCAGGTATGAATTTTTCCGATTTTTTAAGTTTACTCCACCAAGTTTTATCATCAAGTTCCGGAGACACGACACCTATTGATGGCTCGGTATATGCAGTGATTTCTCTAAAAAGAAACTGTGCAAATAACTCTTTATCCGAAATAATAAAGCTGTATTTCTCCGTTGTTTCTGTTACTGCAGCGCCAATATCAGTATTCTGTTCCTGAATTAACTTTTCGCAAAACTTGAAAGCACTTATGTAAAGATCAACTTCATGCGGGGCTAAGCCCTTAGGCACGTTTATCATTCAGCTTCCTCCAGCAACTCAATAATCTCATTACGGAGATGACGGTAATTCACCATATCCAGTAAGGTGGACCTTGTTTCTTCTTTTGTAAATCCTTGAGACAGAAACAAGGTAATGTATTCTTTTAATTCGGATATCTCCACTTGATATTCAAGTGAGGTTTTATCTACTGCAGTTCCAGTAGATTTTTGCAGCGAGTCTGTTACACCAGACAGCATAAACGGTGCGAAATTTTCTACCAGAGCTAAATATGCTGACAACGTAGCTGCTCCATCTGTGTCAAGATGCTTTTTGACCTCGGTGAGCAAGGCATGTTTACGGTTAATATGGAAGGAATAGCGTCCATTCTTTTTTCGTTGTTCCCAAACATAGCTTAGGTTCGGTGCACTTATATTAGATTTTGAGTATGTCCCACGGGAGTTGTAGACACGGGCTGACGCCTCCGTGCAAATATCAATAGCCCGTTCCACAGTATCTCGAACATACCCCGGTAAAGAGGCTGTTGATTTTTTAATGTCAATTTTCCACTCTTCATCACTAACAGAAGATATATCAACTTTAATCCTTGCAAGATTGTATGCTGGCTCTTTCTTGATATAATCAAACCATGTACCACAAATTATAAGTCTACGGTTTCTATAGACATACACACCCTGATGATAGTTCCACCCTTTTGCACCACCCGCAGCTTGATAGTCATCATCCGAGGCAAACTTGGTTCTATGCGGCAGAACATATGGCTGAATTACAACTTCAGATACACCATCGTCTGACCATACAGTTTCATCTGCAAGCTCTTGAGTGGCATTATTATTGATTATGAATGGGTTCCATGGTTGAATCTCAGTCCCATTGATGCGAATAACAAGGCCATCTTCCTCAATGAACCGATGAAAAATAATGGCAAGATGCTTTTCAACTTTTTCCGCTGTTTTGTAAAACTTCTTTTTGGCCTTTGCTTCATCTAAAGAGCCGATTACTCGATCCAAATTCTCAATACAAACAACTGTGCCTTGTGCTCCAAGTCTGGATGAAATCTCGGCTATTGAGTCACTTTCCTCGATAATAAGATTCCACCCAATATCCGGTATTTTGTCTAAATCCCATGCAGCGTTACTGGTAGTTCCCCCAAGTCTGGTTATAACAGTAAGCCTTTTCCCTAAAGAAAAAGCGGCAGTTTTCATGCCCATCCCAAATCGTCCAAGATCAGTATCATCACGTTGTTTCGACGGATCAGAAGACCCAATTCTCATATTCTCTATTAGGGCTTGCGCTGTCATACCAATACCATCATCAAGAATTAGAATTCGCATTTTATCAGTCTCAAAGATAATATCAATATGCTTGGCTTTAGCAGAAATACAGTTATCAACAATATCTGCAATTGCCGTTTCCTCTGTATATCCAACGGAGCGTAAAGAGGCTAATAGAAGCCTTGCTTCCGGAATTGACTGAATGATGTTTCCCATATGCATCCCTTTGTTACCAAGAATATCCTACTATTTAGCAACTCTTATCAGGATCCGGCACAATCTCCACGATATCCTCGATCCGGCAATCCAGTGCCGCACAAATCTTCACGAGTATCTCCGTGGTGACATGACCATTCCGCCCCATTTTGGTGACGGATGCTGGGCTGATGCCCGCCTTTTCACACAGGTCTTTTTTCTTCATGTCCTTATCGATGAGCAGTTTCCAGAGTTTTTTATAACTCACAGACATAAATATTTCCTCCATGCCGATATACAAAAATGCTCTGCCGCTTGGCAGAGCATTCGGTCTATTGCAGCCATACTGCCAAGTCCTATTCCAACACTCGACAGCGTTGTTTATAATGATAGCACATTTAGGTAGGAAAAGCAAGAAAATGATAAATCCGCACGAATTCAGACTTTATTAAATTTCTTTTTAAGTCACGAAAGAAACGGTTGAGTCTCCGTGCGGTCAGAGCTACAATGCCAACACCTCATAACGAGGACAAACTGATTGGAGGTCAAATGATGAATTACGAAGCAAACCCGTTTCAGGACTACGAATCGATTACCATTGATGAGCTGAAAGAGCAGACCGCCAGCCCATTGAATCTGGTAATGGAAGGCCATTTGCCGCTGCGCGTATGCATGAATAATGGTAAGGAGTTCCTGCTGTTCCCTCAGGACCTGCTCGCCCCTATCCGCGACGCTGACTTTCGGTTGATCCTGCTGTCAGCAATGCGGTATGCGATGGGCAGAAACACATATATGCCCGCAGTAGTTTCCGATTATATTAAGCGCCACATTCGGTTTCTGGACGATAAGTTTCTTGCGTTGGCTGCCGATGATATTCGGCGGCACCTCGAAGACTACGCAGAGCATGAGCCGAATCCGAATCTTTGGCAGGGCCTTTTTGATGCGCTCGAAACAGAGCGGAGAACGCGTGCTACTCGTCAGGCAAGGAAGATTATGCCTGACCCGACCCGCGGGTAGTCCTCGCTTTGAGTGCCAATCGAAAAATATTCATGATAAAATTACGATGAAAGTCAACAGCGTTTTCCTCGCAAGGAGCAGATGCTTTCCCATACTTTGGTACGCTTTCCCTTAAAGCGCCACCCGAATTAAGGGAATGCAATGGCTGTTACTGGTGTTCCTTGTCTATGACATCTCACGCCTTGCGCTGCTACCTTCTCAGGAATCTCTTGCACAATCTTGTCCTTGGAGTTACAATTTAGGCAGTCCAAAACGATTCCCGCTGGGGGTATGCGAAAGTTCACCGAAAGGAGCAACTGACATGGATAATGGACGTCTGGCAGAGTTAGAGAAAATCGAAGCCCATGGTGCCGAGAACGGATGGGTTGCCCCGATGACAGCAGAAGACAGGGAGTTCTTTGCATATTTTCGCTCTGTGTTTAAGCGTTACAATATTTCCCCCTCAAAGGCAACACGGCTGGAATATGATTTTGTGACACGAGTTGCGGAGAGTGAGTTTTATCTCCAGAAGGCAAATGCGTGAAGGTATTCTTTGTCTATAGCGACGCAAATTCTGCGCCGCCTATCCCTGCATAAAGGGCTTGCTTAACCACCTCATCAGAGGTACAATGCGGCAAACCGGGGGGCCGGATTACCTGCCCGCGGCACTCCGGCAGACTATGAAAAACCGCTTTCTGTCCCCTGTCACGAGGGTGTTCAGAAAGCGGTTTTTGACCACATGTTTGACTACAGACAGCCGTGGAGTGTGCGGAAACAGTGGAGTCAAGAGTTGCGAAGAGCATCCATAATAAAGCAAAAGCGGCTATAAAGCGTCGGAAAAAATAGAAAAATTTTTATTCAAAAGTTTGGGAGCAAGATGTCGGGAGTTCGAGTCTCCCATCTCGGCCCAAGATGTATTGATGAAAGATGCAACACAGAAAACGCCGCACGAAAGTGCGGTGTTTTTGTATCTTTACTGGCTTTTCTCTGGCGGAAAAGTTAGGAAAAACGTTTTTTTCGGAAAATCAGTTTTTCCACGCGAGAGGCGACATTTCAGAGATGCAGCAAAGCACTCTTGCGGACTGGTGTGACTTAAACACCGAGGCTAAAAAAGAATAAAGCATAAAAGGCAGGCCACCGTTCGGCTCCCCATGTAGGAGAGAACGGCGGCCTTTTTCGTTACATTGGTGCTTATGTTGCTTTCGCCCCGTTTGTCTATCATTCCTTGGTGGTGTTGGTAATAGCTTTCTCATAACCTTTCGGGTATGCTTGCGTTACAAAAATACGAAAGAGGTGTCCGAGAATGGCAACCACCAAAAATTTGTGCGCTCAGATCCCCATTGATCTGCATGAGCGGGTCAGCGAAGAACGGGAACGGCTGGGCCAGACCACCAGCGAGTACATCGCAAACCTCATTCAAGAATACTACAACATGATGGAAAATCTGAAAGGCGGCATTCAAATGACTGAAAAAGGCAGAACCATGGCATTCCAGATCCCCGAAGAACTCTTCCAGCGCATCAAGCGTCACTTGGAGTGCGAGACGCTCCGAACCGGCAAAAAGCTCACCCAGCGAGACTTCGTGCTGAACCTGATCACGCAGGCACTGGACGAAGCGGACGCTGAGAACGCCACGGAGCAGAACACCCCCACTGAGGCCCCTGTCGCGCCCCGTGTGGCCGACGTGACCGCTCCAGCGGACACGGACACCCCCCACGAAGATAACGCCGTGTAGGCCCGCGTTAAAGCCCAAACAAAAGAACACGATTTAGGGAAAAGCCACCCAGGGCATCCGAACCTCGGATGCCCTGGGTGGCTTTTTGCGTTTCGCCAGAAAGGAGGTCATCACTATGGCAAGCGAGATCAAAAGACGCTTTACAGACGCAGAAATGCAGATCGCCGAGGAAACGGATCTGCCGGAGCTGCTGACCCATTTGGGCTATCAGGTGCGGCGGATCGGCAGATACCACACCACAGTGGAGATGGACAGCCTGCGGATCAAGGACCGCCGCAAGTGGTTTCGGTACTCGCAGAATACTGGCGGGGACGCCATTACCTTCCTGCAGCAATTCTGCGGCAAGAGCTTTTCGGAGGCTGTGGAGTACCTACTGGCCTTTCACGGCAGGGCAAGAGACTCCCCCGCCAAAGCGGTGTCTTCCGTCAAGCGGGACGAGGTGCAAAAGCCCTTCACCCTGCTGCCCCGGAATACGGATGACAGCAGGGTGTTTGCCTACCTGCACAAACGCGGCATCGCTCCACAGGTAATCCGTCAGTTTTTGAACAGCGGCCTGCTGTATGAGGACGCCGAGCATCACAACTGCGTGTTCGTCGGAAAGAACAGCGCGGGGCAGGCAAAATACGCGGCTCTGCGTGGAACCTATGACCGGGAGGGCAAGGGCTTCCGCGGAGATGTGACAGGCAGCGATAAACGTGTCGGCTTCGCGCTCCCGTATGACCGCAGCTCAGATCAGGTTCTCGTATTCGAGGCGCCCATCGACCTGATGAGCTATCTCACACTTCACCGGAACACACCGAACGCGCTGGCCCTCTGCGGCCTTTATGACGGCGCGCTGCAAGCCTATCTGGCAGATCATCCGCAGATCAAACGAATCGAATTGTGCCTGGACGCAGATGGGCCGGGACGGGAGGCGGCTCGGCAATTTCAGAACAAATACACAGCCATGGGCTACGCCGTGACCGTGGAGGAACCCCGCAGCGGCAAGGACTGGAATGAGTATCTGCAAAAAAGAAAAACACCTGAGAGGGGGCGGTAATCAAGTAATCAACACGAAAGATCCAAAGAAACCTATTCGGAAAATATAAGGAGGAAGTTCGCATTTGAATAAAAAATATTTCTTTTCTCACCGTGTACTGGCCATGCTTCTGACACTGGCCCTGTGCCTTGGCATGATCCCCACGGCATCAGCCGCCCAGCAGAACAGCTACCATGATCCCGTCGAGCATTGGCAGCAGGCCAGCAACCGAACCAATGAACTGGATGTCAACGCCATCGTCACCCATGAGACCTTCTACTGCGCCACCTGCCGGGAAAACACGGATTTCACCGTCTGGCGTGTTCCGGAGTATACCCGCTCCAGTGAGACGGCCCTGAACCGCAACGTCAAGTATTCCAACGGGATGTGTATTGACGAAGTAACGGTAGGTAGTCTGGATGCCGGTGTCCCCGGCGAGAACGCCTATTACACTGGTTACCACTGGACCAAATCCGTATGCAGCCGCTGTGGAGACTGGAACAGTAACGAGACCAACGGCGCCCCCTACGCATGGGACAAGAACATCTACGTTCTGCATGACTGCGCCGCCAAATTTTATCTGGATCTGCCGGAGACCGTTACCCATGAATATGTAGACAGCAAGTACCACCGCACTGTCACCAAAGGCGGCACCTACTGCTGCTTCTGTTACGGTACGAATTACGAGAAATCCTCTGTGCTGGAACGCCATGACATGGAAACGGAGACTCTGCCCCAGCCCGCTCATGGCCGTTTCGCTGCCGTGGAGAAGTGCCGCCTGTGCGACTATACCCGCTATGACTACACGGCGGCCAAGGCCGTTGTTGCCAGCTACTACGGCGTGGCAGACGGACAGCCCCATACCATCAGCGTCACGGACTTGTCTGAAGCCGGTGTCCGCACCGATATCCGTTACGGCAACAGCGCGGATAGCTGCACCATGACTTCCGCACCCAACTATACGGACGAGGGTCAGTACACTGTCTATTACGAAATCACCTACACCTGTGACGGTGTGGATATGACGGAAAACGGTGTGGCCTATGTCTGGCTGCGGGATGATACCACAGATGAGAACGGCAACTGCGGCTGTGGCTGCTCTAACCCCAACTGTGGCTGTCAGAACAAGCATTGCAACGGAAATTGCTGCACCGACAAGGGCTGCGGTGAAAACCACAAGTATATTCTGCTGGACAGCACCAAGGCCGGCTGCACCACCCTCGGCTATGACCGTTACCTTTGTGCGGAGTGCGGCAAAATCGAAAAGCGCGACTATGTGGACTCTCTGGGCCACGCATGGCAGGGCATCGTCATCCGTGACGCTACCTGCGAAACCGATGGCAAGCTGCTGGAGCTTTGCTCCCGCTGCGGCCAGATGAAGCAGACCGCCACGCCCAAGGGCGAACACAGCTATGAGGTCTATACCGTGGCCGCCACCTGTACCAGCCCCGGCTATACCGTCCGGGAATGCTCCGTTTGCGGTGACCGCCATATCGAGGACATCACTTCTGTTCTGCCCCATAACTACGAATCCCATGTCATCGCCGCGACCTGTGAGGGCGGCGGCAAGACCATCCACCGCTGCGATGGCTGCGGAAGCAGCTTCGTCACGGACTACACTGACGCACTCGGTCATAGCTGGGACAAGGGTACCCTTGTCACCAACGCCACCTGCACCGGCGAGGGGGTTATGGAATACCGCTGTACCCGCTGCGGCTACCACCGTCTGGATGCTGACCCCGCGGATGGCCACATCCCCGGCGCTCCTGCTACCTGCACGGAACCTCAGCTCTGCACCCGCTGCGGCGCCGTGCTGGAAAAGGCCCTGGGACATGATTACAAGTCCGAAGTGACTGCTCCCACCTGCACGGAGATGGGTTATACCACTAACACCTGTACCCGCTGCGGAGACAGCAGCAAGAGCAACTACACCGAACCCACCGGCCACAAGCCCGGTGACTGGATCATCGACAAGGAGCCTACCACTGATTCCGATGGCAGCAAGCACAAGGAGTGTACCGTGTGTGGCGAAAAGCTGGAGACACAGCCCATTGAAAAGATCTACAACAGCGCCACCACGGACAGTAAGGGTGAGGCCATTGTGGGCGGCTACCTTGTGACCGTCACCGATACCGACACCAAGAACCCCGTAGCAAACGCCGCCGTGGCACTCCACAAGGATAATTCGATCTCCATCCGCCTGCCCAATAGCCGCCTGCTGGACTACGCAGACCAGACCACCGTCACCGTGCAGCTGGTCAAGGACAAGAGTGCTGTACCGGGCATGAGCATTGCCGTTACAGACAAGAATGATAACTACGCCTCCGGTAAGACCGATCAGGTCGGTCAGCTCACTGTTCCCACCGGCAGCGGTAAGACCAACGAGGACGGCAAGGTCACTGCTGGCTATGAGGATGCGGACGGCGACCGCTGGACGCTGACCATCAAGGTGGAGCACACCGATACCGGACGCCCCATCCCCAACGCGGAGGTCGCCATCGGCAAGACCGGCAATATTACAGTCAAACTGCCGGATGGCACGGATCTGGATAAAAATCACCGTGTGACGGTTACCGTCACCGACCACAAGAAAAATCCGCAGGAGAATAAAAACATCATTGTTAAGGGCGACCTGAGCCAAACGGCCAAGGGCAAGACGGATCAGGACGGCAAGCTGACCGTTCCGGAAATCGAGGAAAGAGAGCGTCACGGCACCTATATCCTGGGCTACACAGACGGGACCTTCGGCCCCAGCCGCAGCATGACCCGCGCGGAGGCCGCCGCTATCTTCGCCCGCCTGCTGGCGGAGAAGACCGGCGATACCATTTCCACCGTGGCCAACACCAGATTTACGGATATTCCCGCCCATGCCTGGTACTCCGGTTATGCCAAATACCTCAATAACAACGGTGTCACCTACGGTAAGAGCAAGACTATCTTTGCCCCCGACGACGCCATTACCCGTGCCGAGTTCACCACGCTGGCCGTCCGCTTCTTTGATGTGTACGGCGATGGCGACGCTGAGATCATGGAGCAGTATAAGGACTTCAACGATGTGAGCGACGGTTATTGGGCCGCCGCGTACATCAAGGCTGCCGCCAAGCATGGCTGGATCAACGGCTATGGCGACGGCTCCTTCCGCTCTGATGACGAGATCAACCGTGCGGAGGTTGTGACCATCGTCAACCGCCTGCTGGGCCGTGAGGCAGACGCGGACTACATTGCGGACAATCTCCGCAAGCTGAACACCTTCCCGGATGTCAGCCGCAAGCATTGGGCGTACTATGCAGTCATGGAGGCTGCCAACGCCCATACCGCCATTCTTGGTGACAGCGAAAGCTGGGGCAAGTAAACACCCTGCCGCCCTCCCGATGCCGGGAGGGTGGCTTTTCTAACATCAAACATCATAATTAAAAAGGAGAAATGAACCATGCTGAAGATCACTGCCATTGGCAACCTGACCAACGATGTGGAACTGAAAATGAATGAGACCACCGGCAAGCCCTACGCCATCCTGCGAATCGCCTCGGACCGCCGCTATAAGGATAAGGATGGCAACAAGCTCACCGACTTTATCTCCATCAAGGTGCGCGGCCCTCTGGCCGAGCGCTGCGCCGAATTTGCCTGGAAGGGCTGCAAGCTGGCGGCCTCCGGCGATTTTGAGACCATTACTTTTGAGGACGAACCGGAGCGTCAGCCCGGTTTCCTCATCAAAGCCAGCGAGGTGGAGTTCCTCTCCCCCCGCAAGGTGGAGGAAACGGCGCAGGAATTGGACGATGAGTCTGTCCGCGAGGTCGCTGCCTGATGAAAAATACCGGGATCACATATACCAGCGCTGAACGCAGCCCTGTGATCCTGCCGGAGATGGCCGAGCTGCTCCCGCCTTTGAGCGCGGAGCAGCTCGACGCTCTGGAAGCAGATCTCATCAAAAACGGCTGCTACGCGCCCATCATCGTCAATGAGGACATGGTCATCATCGACGGGCACAACCGTCAGGCACTGTGCGAAAAGCATGATCTGCCGTACACGATGGCCGTTTTCTCGTTTGAGGATCTGCTGGAAGCCAAGCAGTGGGCGCTGGATACCCAGAAGGGACGCCGCAATCTGGAAAAGTGGGAGCTGGGCAAGATCGCCCTGAAGTTAAAACCAGAGATTGAAGCCAAGGCCAAAGCCAACATGGCTGCTGGCGGACAGAATTTCCGCCCCAGCGAGGCCGAGGAAGGTTCGGCAACATTGCCAAACCTTCCTTCTGTTGAAAAAGCGGTAGATACCCGCAAGGAACTGGCCGAAGCGGTCGGCTTGGGCGAGCGTACCATGGGCAAGGTCATGCAAATCGATGAGAATGCCCCGGACGCTATCAAGGAGGCGCTGGACAAAAAGGAACTGTCCATCAACAAGGGCTATGACCTGACCCGCCAGCTTCAGGATGTACCGGAGGATCAGCGGGAACAGGCTGCCGCGGAGCTGCTGGAATATGAAAAGGCGAAGAAGGATCTCAAACAGCAAAATGCGGAGATCGACCGCAGGGGCAAAGTTGCAAACACTTTCTGCAAGGCATACGAAAAGGCTTCTCTTCTGACTGCCGCCGAGGAAGATGTCCGCTGCTGGACGGAAGGTACCCGCATGACGCTGGAGGAACTTCAGGACACCGTCAAGGAGTCCCGCGAGATCGCCCAGGTGTTCGCCGCCATTGCCGATATCATCGAGCAGAAGATCCTGCCTGCAGACTGGCGAAACACCGGCCCTGCGGAGGATATTCCCTGTGAGGTGGCGTCATGAGCGAGATGCTTTCTGTTCGCCAGTGGCAGGACCTGTTCCGCAGTGGGGCGTTTCAGGATAGATCCCGTGAGACGCAGATCCGCGCCGGGTGGTATGACTGGTTCTGCGCTGATTCTGCCCTTGCAGGCAGGCTGCAGCGGATCGGCAGAGTGGTCATGGGGATCACGGAACCTGCCATTCTGGACAATTACTATGTCTGGTTTAAAAACAACTGCCCTCTGGACGGCCCCCTCTATGATGACGTGCGCTTTGAGCCGTTGGAGGGAGACCGCTGCGGACGGTACTTTGTGGTGTCTCAGGATTGCCCTTATGAAAAGCAGAAATGGACGCTGTATACGGAGCGGAGCGGCTTTGAGACCCCGGAGTTCAGTTGCGATAAGGTCCGCGAGATGGAAAAATACCTGAACAGTCAGGGCAAATATCTTGCACAGGCTATGCAGCTGTCCGCTGTCATGAAAAAACCGAAAAAGGAGGCGCCGACGCGATGAGCCAGAAGAAAAGTCCTTCACCGCCCAGACTCCCTCCTGATGCCCAAAGGGAAATCCTGAACAGGCTGTCCGCGGAGACTCGGATCAGTTCTCAGGAGATCGCCGCCATTTTGAAGCGGCACGGCGTCTGCGGCGATATGGACGCCTTGCAGGATGCCTATCGGAAACGGCTGGGCCAGCGCCTTATGTCCACCATTCGGGATGAGACCGGCAAGCGTGAGGTGCTGGCCGCCAGCGGCGGTGAGTATGTCATCGTGGACTGCTGTAACGATCCGCAGAAACTGAAGGCGATTCGGCACCGCATCCAGGCACAGATGAACGGACTGGATGTGTCTGCCGGAAAGGTGCGCAAGCGTGTTCGTTTTCTGGAACGCTTCGCTTCTTGGATGAGAAAGGAGACCTCGGATGAAGCGGCGTGAATTGTCAGCGGCGGATATCTACCGTAAATTCGCGGCGCAGCTGGATGAGGATGGCTTTCGGCTGTATCACGCCGCGCAGCGGCTTACCGGCTTCCAGCCCTATGACGCTTTCCCTTATGAAGATAACCGGGGCGCGTTTGAGGCAGCGGACGGACATACCCTCCTGCGCTATCTGGAAGCAGCTCATTTCGATGCCGTCACATGGGAGATCGTCCCCGGCACCACCTATGAACGGGCCATCCTCGGCAAAGTGGACACCACTACACCGGAATACCGCGCGTTTCGTGAAGCGATCTGCAAGGACGCACTGGGGCGCATGGGGTTGGGGCATCTCCTGAAAACAAAGGAAAAAGAAGTGAAAGAGGTGGGACATGAACGATAACATCACCGAGATCAACAAAGATACCTTCTGGAAGCTGATCCAGAGTGCAAAGGAGACCTGCGGACAGGATATGGACGCTATGATGGACTTCCTGAAAGACCGTCTTGTATCTATGGGACCGGAGCAGGCGCAGAATTTCCACGACATCTTTCACGCCTATGAGGATCTCGCGGACAAGTTCGGACTGTGGGACGCCGCCGGGGTCATGAAGGAATACGGCTGCAGCGATGACGGCTTTATCGACTTTCGCGCCTGGCTCATTGCCCAGGGAAGGGATGTCTATCTGTCCGCGCTGGCAGACCCGGATTCTCTTGCGGAGGTCATCCCCTACGGGGACTGCTGCTTTGAGACGCTCAGTTATGTGGGAGATTATGCCTATGAGCAGCTCACAGGCAAAAGCGCCTATGACCAGACGGATTGGGCAAGGTATGAAACGCTGCTGACAGAGTTGAAACAGGATATCGTCTATAAAGGCGGTATTGAATTTCCCAGAGAGGGACCGGAGCTGAAACAGTACCTGCCCCGGCTCTGCGCGGCGCATCCGGGCTGGGATGGCAAGACACGCTGGAATGTGCAGCAAAAGGAAATGCGGGATCTCATCCGTGCCGGAAAGGCGTATGACCAGCGGCAAGCGCCCAAAAAGAAACACCGCAGTCATGGAGGTGAGGCCAGATGAGCGAACCCATCATCATCGGTGTGGATCATGGCTACGCTGCCATGAAAACCGCGCATTTTTCCTTTCCAACCGGGTTGGTGGCCCATGAGCATGAACCGTACACGCTGAGCAATGTGTTGGAATACGGCGGTAAATATTATGTGGTGGGCAGCGGACGCCAGCCGCTCCAAAAGGACAAGACCCAAACGGAGGATTACTACCTTCTCACGCTGGCCACCGTCGCAAAGGAAATGGCGTACCGCAATGCCGGAACGGCAGCGGACATCCATCTGGCAGCCGGACTGCCGCTCACCAGCTTTGGCAGGGATAAGAAAGCGTTCCGGGACTACCTGTGCCGGGGCGGCAAACCGGTGTCTTTCCGCTATGAAGGACAGGACTATGTCATCACGATCTCCAAAGTGTCGCTGTATCCGCAGGGCTATGCCGCAGCGCTGACGCAGGGTAGCCTGCTGGATGAGCCATCCGTCATCGTTGCGGATATCGGCGGCTGGACGGTGGATCTCATGCGGCTGGACAACCGCATCCCCAACGCCGCCACCTGCCGCAGTCTGGAACTCGGCATGATCCGCTGCCTGGATGAGATCAGCGAGCAGATCCGCCGTGGCCTTGGCCTGTCTATGACGGCAGCGCAGATTGAAAGCGTTCTGCGCGGCGATGCCAGCCATGTGAACGAGGACGCGAAAAAGATCATTTATCAGGAAGCGGAACGCTACACCAAACGCCTGCTCTCTGCCATCACGGAGAGCGGTCTGGACGTCCGAGCCATGCCTGCTGTTTTTCTGGGCGGCGGTGCGACGCTGCTGAAGCATCATGCTTCCGCCGCGGACGGACTATGCCGTCCCATCATACTGGATGACGTTTGCTTAAATGCCAAGGGATATGAGCGTCTGACAGAGCGAATGTCGCAAAAGCATGAGCAGTGACAAGAAGCGGCTGAACCTGTCCTTCTCCATGGCCTCGCCCATCCAGCGGCAGGCGTGGCGGACGCTGATGGATATTCCGGCAGGTGAACGCACCGGCGCCGTGTGCCGGATGATCTGTGAACACAAAAATCAGCGGGAACTGCTGGAGGCTGTGCGTCAGGCGATCCGTCAGGAATTGCAGGGCAGCCAGATCCAAATCGCACAAGCAGCGCCGCAGGCCGGGAGCATCGACGAGGATGTTCTCGGCTTTCTTGCGTCGCTGCAGGAAGGAGATGATACAGACTGATCCGATACTTTGATATGTTTGCCGGCATTGGCGGTTTCCGCTCCGGGCTGACCCGCGCGGGCGGTTTCCAGTGTGTTGGACACTGTGAGATCGACAAATACGCCAATGCCAGCTACCAAGCGATCTACGAACCGGGAAAGGAGGAACGATACTATCCGGACGCAACCCAAATTGACCCCGCAGACCTGCCGGACTTCGACCTGCTCTGCGGAGGATTCCCCTGCCAGGCATTTTCTAACGCTGGCCGCAGGAGGGGCTTTGCCGACGCCAGAGGAACTCTCTTCTTTGAGATTGCCCGATTGGCTCAAGCCAAACGACCTGCGTATCTGCTGCTTGAAAATGTTCCCGGACTTTTATCGCATGACAAAGGGAAAACCTTTTCGGTCATCCTCTCCGCACTGGATGACCTGGGGTATCATGTCGAGTGGTCTGTGCTTAACAGCAAACATTTTGGAGTCCCTCAATCAAGGCGAAGGCTTTTCATTATCGGATATCTTGATCCCCGATGCGCCGGGAAAATATTACCTGTCTTCGGCACAGGTGGAAAAGCTCTTGTACAAGTCCTCGGAGGGCCGCAAGGCTCCCGTGTCTATGACGCAGACGGAGTAGCCTGTACTCAGACAGCCGGGGCTGGCGGTATGGGTGGGAAAACCGGATTATACCTGGTGGGCTTTAACCGGAAAGATGGGATCGTCGGAAAGCGGGATACAGCAATTCCGCTGAACGCCAGCGATTTCAGAGGAATCAACCGGAACCAAACACAAAACGCTGTGCTGGTAGACCTTTGCAGCGGGCATCCAAAGCAAACGGACGCTGCCCGCTGTCTCACCGCCCGGTATGGACAGACCACACTGTCCAACCGTAAAGGCGAGCGCTCCGGTGTCCTGCTCATCAAGGAGGCGACTAAGAAGGGGTACAAGGAGGCTCAACCCGGCGATACGGTGGATCTCGGTTATGCAGGTAGCAACACCCGCCGCGGGCGCGTTGGGCGTGATATTGCCCATACATTGGAAACCAGCTGTATCCAAGGGATCGTGGAAAACGGCGGGCGCATCCGCCGCCTCATGCCCCGCGAGTGTCTGCGACTCCAAGGCTTTGAAGAATGGCAGATCGACCGCATCCTCGCCATCCAGTCCGACGCTCAGGCCTATAAGCAGGCGGGCAACAGTGTCACCGTCAATGTAATTGAGGCGATTGCCAAGCGTATCCAGGCAGTGGACGAGGAATTGAAAACAGGTGCCGCAGCATGATCGGAATGAAGGATCAGTGCTTTGGCGTTGAGGTCGAGATGACGGGACTCACTCGCGGGCAGGCTGCGCAGGCGCTTGCCAATTATTTTGGCACAGAACCTTACTATGTGGGGGGCGGATACGATAAATGGAGCGTGAAAGACCCGGATGGCAAGGTGTGGAGCATTATGAGCGATTCCAGCATTGTTACGGAAATGAAAACTGAAAGCGGGTATATGCATACCAGCAACATCGAATACCGGGTTGAGATGGTGACGCCAAAACTCACTTACGCGGAGTTACCCAGGCTTCAGGAGTGTGTCCGTCAGGTGCGCCATGCCGGGGCCAAAGTCAACCACTCCTGCGGTATCCATGTTCATGTGGACGCCGCCAACCACAACCGCCAGAGTCTGAAAAACCTTCTGAGCATTATGTACTCCAAGGAGGATATCCTGTTCAAAGCACTGCAGGTAAATTCAAGCCGTGTCAGCCAATACTGCCAGAAGGTGCGGGAGCCAATGCTAAAGGAAGCACGCAAGCTCTCCTCTGACGAAACAAAAAATCTCACGGCGCTGGAAAGCATCTGGTATGAAGGGAATATCTCTGACCGAGAACACTATAACTGGACCCGCTATTATGCCCTGAATCTGCACTCTGTGTTTTATAGAGGAACCGTTGAGTGGCGTTGTTTCAACTCTACGCTTCATGCCGGAAAGGTCGCGGCCTATGTGAATTTATGCCTTGCCATGTCTGCTCAAGCCATTAACCAGCGCAGCACCGTCATGCGGAAAACCTATAGTGACAACGAACTGTTCACCTTCCGCGTCTGGCTGGTACGGCTGGGACTCAACGGTGACGAGTTCAAGAATACCCGCAATCATCTGCTGGCCAATCTGGAGGGTGATCGGGCATGGCGCTATGACAAGGATACTTATGAAGCCAATAAAAAGAAGAAAAAATCCAGAGAAATGGAGAGGTGAAGCCATTGAAGATACAGATCGAAGAAACCGTCTATGAGGGAACGGCCACGGAGATCATGGGCCGTCTGCGGGACCAGACCTTTGATCCCACAGAGTTCCCGGACATCGAGAGCTACATCTGGTTTTTACAGAGCAATGTCATCCGCACCACAGGAATGGACTGCCCACTGCCGGATGGAGATACGGAAACGCAGGCGCAGGCCATGTTCCGCCATCTGGACAGGATCGGCGGACTCAGACTGCTGGGGGACTAAGATGGAAGAAACTCTGTATTTCGCCTACGGCAGCAATATCAATTTAGAACAGATGGAGCATCGTTGTCCAGACGCCCAGCTCGTTGGGCCGGTGACGCTGCAGAACTATGAGTTGCAGTTCCGCGGCAGCGGCTTTGCCACTGTCTCTCCCAAGAAAGGCAGCGTCGTCCACGGTCTGCTATGGAAGCTCACACCGAAGTCTGAACAGGCGCTGGACCGCTACGAAGGCTATCCCCGCCACTACATCAAGGAAACGGTGACGGTACAGACCGTGGATGGCTCAAAAATTCCCGTCATGGCTTATATCATGGCGGAACCACTATGCCGCCAGCCCGCACTGCCTTCTCCGTACTATTACCGTGCGATCCAGCAAGGCTTCGAGGCCAACGGCTTGCCAGTGAAATCGCTGGAGGAAGCGTGGAACAGGACCATTGACGAGGTCTGGTTAGGAAAAGTGGAGAGGCTGAAGAATGGGAAAAACCCAAAAATCAGAAAACCGGAGAGGTAACTTCGTAAAATGGGCATAAACTCGTCGGCGATGCAACGTTTGAGTCGCCCAAATCACACAAAGTTCATACCTCGATTACCCGGACCTCCTTCTCCAGCGTATGGGCATAGCGCATGGTGTAAAGCGTTCCACCACGATCTCGCCCATCATAAACGGCAATCACACGCTGGGACTTCACGGCCATATACCGGTTTCTCCGCATAAAGCATGAAGGGGTATATTCTTGGCATACGACCGTGACCTCATCGCAGATTCGCAGCAAATCGTGAAATTGCTTGTTTTTTGTTTTGATCCTGCCCGCATAGGGCAATGCCGCCTCTAAATACAGATTGGGGCTGTATTCCTTTTGCTCGGCAACGATGGCCGCAAACATGAGATCCGTTCCTTCAGCAAAACCAGAGATGAAGTGGGTATATCCATCCTCAATCGCTGCCAGGACTTCACGTCGAAGCGCTTGCTCTACGTAGACGGCCCGATCTGTTGGAATATCCCGATGTCCCGTAACACAACATACTTTTGTTTCCATTATGGTTCCTCCCATTGCGGTTCAAGTTTAGAACGTCCTGATATGGGCAATATTGCCTATAACGCTATATGTTCATTATAGGCAATAATGAAGATATGTAAAGCGCGAAACGGAGGGAGGAACCGGGATGATCTCATACGCCCCATTATGGGAAACGATGGAAAAGCGTGGAGCGACCACATATACGCTGCAATGTAAAGGTGGGATCAGTAGTTCTACGATCCGGAGGCTGAAAGCGAATGAATCCGTTTCGACCAACACTTTGGACGCGCTATGTAAAATACTGGATTGTACTTTGGCTGATATAGTGACTTATCTGCCAGACAAGGAATAACGAGGAATGGAGGGGAATTCCATTCCTCGTTTTTGGAATCGTTTTGCCCTAAAAGCGAAAGGTGGGGAACACATAAGGACATTCTTCGGCTGGTCATTCCCACTGCGGAGATGCGCAGATTGGCGCGCTTGACTATGGAAATCGTGATAGGGCTTCTATTATCCCTTCGTATGTGCTACAATGATGCCTGTTTGTGTGAAAGGGGTGTCGTAGTGTTTTATACGATGGAGGAAGCGGCTGTCCTTTGTGGGTTTCTGGAACTGTATTTAAACCGGGACAGCGTAGATGCAGCAGTACGAAAGAACTACGAAAAGTTCCGACTTGGACTCGTGCAGGAGTCCCTGGGGCGGGATGACTACATCTGGGCCGCCAAAGCACTGAGCTTTCTGCGCCCCCACTGGTGGCAGGATCACGAGGACCATAGAGCGCTGGAGAATGCTTTGCTGAAAACGCAAACACTGGCTCTGAAACCAAAAAAATAATCAAACCATTTCGCGGCAACAGCGGTCTCAGACTGCTGCTGCCGCTTATTTTTTAGGAGGCGATCCTATCAATCATCCAAAAATGACCATTCTTGTGGTGGAGCCGATGAAACCGCCCACTGTACAGGAAATCGACGGCAACCTGGAATCCATGCAGCGGATCGTAGGCGGAGACATTGAGGCTGTTTACCCGTTCGATGACCCGGTCGTGCTCGTCTGTCACGGAGAGGGCAAGCTTCTGGGATTGCCTATGAACCGTGCCCTGACAGATGAATCCGGAGTACCGTATGACATTGTCTGCGGCACCTTTTTTGTAGTCGGAATTGGAGATGAGAGTTTTACATCCCTGACGGAGCAGCAGATCGAAAAGTATCGGAAGAAATACGCCAATGAGATGGTGTTTTCTGTTCCTGTGCCGTCCGGAAACCATAAAAAACAATGCAATAAGGAGAAAAACGAACATGAAAGATAAGTATGTCTTAACCGCGGAGTCTGTCACTGAGGGCCACCCGGACAAGCTCTGCGACACCATTGCCGACGCCGTAGTGGATGCCTGCCTGGAGCATGACCCCGCCGCCCATGTAGCCTGTGAGGTCATGGCTACCGCAGGTAAGATCATCGCGGCTGGCGAGATCACGGCGGCGTGGCTCCCGGACATCCCTGCCGTCATCTGCCGCACCGTGCGGGAAGCCGGATATAGCGGCAGCGATTATGAGGTGGAGGTGATCACCCATGAGCAAAGTCCCGACATCGCCGGAGCGGTCAATAATGGCGCGGAGACCGGAGCAGGCGACCAGGGCATCGTGTACGGCTACGCCTGCGATGAAACGCCTGAGCTTCTTCCGCTGCCGGTAGTGCTGGCGCATAAACTCACCCGCCTGCTGACCCAGGCGAGAAAGCTGCACACGATCCCCAGCTTGAAGCCGGACGGTAAGGCGCAGGTGTCTGTGGAGTATCAGTTCGGCGTTCCCAAGCGTGTCTCTGCCGTAGTGGTCTCCTGCCAGCATGAGGATGGTGTGGAGCTGGCAGAGCTTCGCCATGCGGTCATGCGCCATATTATCCAGCCCGCTTTTCAGGACTTCCCGCTGGATGCCGAAACGGAGATCCTCATCAATCCTTCCGGCAGATTTGTGGAGGGCGGCTTTGAAGCGGATACCGGACTCACGGGCCGTAAGCTGATGGTGGATACCTACGGCGGTCTCGCACCACATGGCGGCGGCGCGTTGTCCGGCAAGGACGGCACCAAGGTGGATCGCAGCGGCGCTTACATGGCCCGCTACATCGCAAAAAACATTGTGGCGGCGGGACTTGCTGAACGCTGCACCGTCAGTCTCGCCTACGCCATCGGCAGGGCGAAGCCTGTCATGGTGGAGGTGGATACCCACGGCACTGGCAAGTATTCCGATACTGCGCTGGAGCAGGCCATTCGCACGGTGTGCAAGCTGACGCCGAACGGCATGATCGATACGCTGGGTTTGGACAAACCCATTTTCCGCAAATTCTGCAACTACGGACACTTCACCCACGCGGATGCCCCGTGGGAGCGGACGGATATGACGGAGGTGCTGGAAAGCGCCTGCCACGCCAAGGAGATGGGGGGTTCCGCCCGCTGATAAAAAAACAGCGAGAGGACTCGCCTCTCGCTGTCAGGTATTACTGAATGCTGTCCTTGAACGCCTTGCCGGCCTTAAAGACCGGAGCCTTGGAAGCGGCGATTTCAATGGTCGCACCGGTGGCCGGGTTTTTACCGGTGCGGGCAGCACGCTCTTTTGCCTCAAAGGTGCCGAAGCCAACCAGTTGGACCTTGTCCCCAGACTTCAGAGCAGCTTCCACGGTATCAATGAATGCGCTCAGTGCGGCGTCGCAGTCCTTTTTAGCAAGGCCGCTGGTCTCTGCCATAGTGGTGAGAAGTTCCGTCTTGTTCATGTTGTTTTCTCCTTTGTTTAGATAGTGGCTGAAAATAATATCTTTTATTATACCAAAAAATCACCCGGTTGACAATATAGCCGGAACAATAAGAAAAACAAGGAGTGATACCATTTCGAAAGAAAGATCAAAACCTCTTCATATTGTCAGCTGCAGCTTTGGTAAGGACAGCCTTGCCACCATTTTGCTGGCGCTGGAGCATGGGGAGCCGCTGGACGAAGCCGTCTACTGCGAGGTGATGTTTGATAAAACCATTTCAGGTGAGGTGCCGGAACACCGGGATTTTATCTATCACACCGCTATTCCAAAGCTGGAGGGGATGGGGGTGAAGGTGCGTGTCCTGTGCGCGGAGAAAACCTATGTAGATCTGTTCACAGGGATGGTCACCCGCGGCCCCAAGAAAGGGATGCTGCGGGCCTTTCCAATCTGCGGAAAGTGTTATGTCCAGCGGGACTGCAAGATCCGCCCCTTTCGCCAATACCAGAGGACCCTGCCGCCGGATACAGTACAGTATATCGGCATCGCCCATGATGAGCGGGAACGGCTGCTGCGCCTGACCGGGCAGCAGGTGTCCCTTTTGGAAAAGTATCATTTTACAGAAGAAGATGCCAAGCAGCTCTGCCGCAAGGCAGGGCTGCTGTCGCCTGTCTATGAATTTACAGACCGGGGCGGGTGCTGGTTTTGTCCCAACGCCAGAAAAAAAGAACTGCGCCATCTTTATGACCATCACCCGGAACTGTGGGAACGGATGCTGGAACTGCAGGCCCTGCCGGGGAAGGTGTCTGAGAAATTCAATCGCACAGACACATTTTCAGATATCGACGCGCGTTTCCGCATGGAGGATGCCCGGAAATCTCTTTTTGAAAGCGCGGCATAATGAAGGAGCTGATGAAAAAACGAGCAATCTGAAATATGAAATCACTGACATTACCCATGAAGAGTATCCCTTCCTCCGCCGCATCCGCGCACTGCGGGATGTTGGCGACCAGGTGAAAGTGGGAGATCTGGGCGGCTTTGTGGAGAGCGAAAGCAATCTGGCAACCGACCCGTCCGACGGCGCCTGGATCTTCGATGATGCCATCGCAGCGGGAAACGCCTATGTGGATATGGGTTCTTACCTGCGAAAAAACGCCGTTGCTTGTGGCAACGCCTATGTGTCTCGCGGTTCTGTTCTTTCCAACCATGCCCACGCGGAGGATGACGCCTACCTGCGGGGCGCTGTGATGAATGGCAGCGCGCGTATGTCCGGCTGTGCCCAGATCATCAGTGCCCCAAACCAGTTTGGAACGCCACTGCTGTCTGGGCACTGTCAGGTGTACGGAAGTGTGCGTGGGGATGTCCGTGTTACCGGTACCGCCGTTATTTTGCCAGGGGAAGAAATCCTGAATGATACAAAGGATACCTTTGTCCTGACGGGCACCGGCCGCAGTGTCATCCGGGGTAGAGACAGAGAGCGCCTTGCGCCCAGCCGAACACCGCCCGCCAAAGAGAAAAAAACGAAGAAACGGGGGATGGAACGATGACTGGCTACGAACAGGAGCTCCGCAAGCTGTTCGAAAACAGCGGTTTGATAGATCGCCCGCAATTCTCCGGGCGTGTCTGCGTAGGCGAACTTGGGAAGGACCTGCGTGTGCGGGCTGAACTCTTCTCCGCCCATGTTGCTGCCGATTACGATGCAATACGTCTCGCGGTACTCAACCGCACAGAGGGCGTGGTGGACAAGACCCTGGTACGCTTCGAGGATGTATGGGGAAAAAGGATCGTTCCCGGCAATCCAAACTTCCGTAGTGGAGTCATACCGCACCTGCGGAGCGATTATGGAGAGTTAGACTGGTACGTCTACCATCCAGATGCCGCGGATTATGACATACTCAGGCAGGCTATTGGGCAATACCTGTCCGCATTCCGGGAACGTGTACCGGAACGGAGTCTGGTTGGCTCCAAACTGGTATATATCTGTGCGCCGCTGCAGGGCAATGTAAAAAAGAACATCGAATTTGCCCGGCAAAAGGCGCTGGAGGTGTTTGCAGATGGTGATGTCCCCATCTGCCCGCACATACTGTTTTCATACGCCGCAAATCCGAATCACCCGGAGCAAGACGCTAAAACCAAGGAGATGTCCCTGCGCCTGCTGGAAGCCTGCCAGCAGGTCAACGTCTACGGTTCCGTCTGGACAGACGAGATGTGGGATGAGATCCATCATGCCAGTAAGCTGGGAATTCCGATGATGACGGACCAGAAAACCATTGGCCGGACGCCGCCCAGGCGTTCCGGCAGAAAGGAGCGGTAAGCCTTCATGGAGCAGGAACGCAAAAAGCCGTCCTGCCCCCTTGTCGGGCAGAACGGCAATATTTTCAATCTCATCGGTCTTGCAAGCCGGACACTGCGGCAAAACGGTATGACAGCCGAGGCAAAAGAGATGCAAAACCGTATCATGGGCGGAGACTGCCACAGCTATGAGGAAGCGCTGGGGATCATCAGCGAGTATGTAGAGACAGAGTTGTCCGGCAGTATTCCCGCAAAAAACAAAAACAAGGAGGACCACACACATGAACGATAACCAGAAATGGGAGATCATTCAAGGTGACGCGCTGAAGGTGCTGAGCGGGTTCGCCCCCAACACCTTCGATGCTGTCATCACCGATCCCCCGTATGCTTCCGGAGGCCGGACACAATCCGAGAAAAACAAGTCCACCGCCAGAAAGTATTCCAGTATGGGGGAGAACGCGCCGCCTCCCTTTGACGGCGATGCCAAGGACCAGCGCTCCTGGACCCGCTGGGCGGCAGAGTGGCTGTATGAGGCGAGGAAAGCAAGCAAGCCCGGTGCGCCGGTATGTATGTTCATCGACTGGCGGCAGCTTCCCGCAGCCACCGATGCCCTTCAATGGGCGGGGTGGATCTGGCGGGGTACCGCTGTCTGGGATAAGGGCAACAGCCGTCCTCAGAAGGGCCGCTTCCGCCAGCAGGCGGAGTACATTGTCTGGGGTTCCAACGGAGATATGCCTATCAGCCGTCCGGTGCCCTGCCTGCCAGGAGTGTTCAAATATGGTAATCCACAGAGCCGCATTCACCTTACGGAGAAACCCTTACAGCTTATGCGGGACATTGTGAAGATCACGGAACCGGGCGGCCATATTCTGGACCCCTTCGCCGGTTCCGGCACCACGGTGCTGGCGGCTGTTCTGGAGGGTTATTCCGCCACCGGCATTGAGGTGACCGACACCTATGCCAAGCTGGCAAGAGAAAGAATCTGTTCAGAGCTGGGGGAAGCTGCGTGACCTGCTGCGCTGTCTGGCAAAGGGACTTGCTATAACGCTGGAAAATCGGTATAATAAAAACGATCCAGTAAGAGAGCATTGTGAGGAATTAGTTATGAATCACGCACAATATGATCAGGAAACCGGAAAGCCGTTGGATCAGTCGTATCTTGAATGCGGACTTCCCGATGATTTGCAGGCTTCTATTCAGGAGATGCAAAAATCTTGGGCCATTATAGACAGAGGAAGCCGAGATCCTCATTGGGACATCTACTGGTGTAATCTGAATGCGGACATTAACTCAGCCGAAGTCGAACGGATTATTTCTCCCGAGCAGGCATGGTATTTGCGTGAAAAGTATCTTCGCATGGAAAGAGAGTGATACCTCTTGATAAACTTTACAGACCTCCCCACTCGCAATAAATTCTATGCAGGGGCAAACGGCGCAAAGCGAGCTGTAATTTATCAAGGCGAACAGTATATGCTGAAGTTCCCCGCACAAGCCCCCAAGAATAAAGACTTGAGTTATGCCAACAGTTGCGTTACCGAGTATATCGGCTGCCATATTTTCAACAGCGTTGGGATCAACGCTCAGGAAACTCTCCTTGGCACTTATGAAAAAAATGGCGTAAAAAAGATTGTTGTTGCTTGCAAGGATTTTACCTCTCCCGGAATTGTGCTGCAGGACTTTGCCTCGCTGAAAAACACGGTGATCGATTCCGGTCACAGCGGGTATGGTACAGAACTGTCTGACATTATGCGGGCCATGGAGGATCAGACAGCATTCCCTCCCGCATTGTTGCAGCAGCATTTTTGGAATGTATTCATTATAGATGCGCTGATCGGGAATTGGGATCGGCACAACGGAAACTGGGGTTTTCTTTATAATACCACGACAGACGAAATTGCCATTGCCCCTGTGTATGACTGCGGGAGCTGCCTGTATCCCCAGGCTGATGAAGCCATCATGCGAGACACCATAGATAAGCAGCCAGAACGAGATTTGCGCACTTTCTCAATCCCTCTTTCCAGCATTAAGGTCAATGGCAGAAAAATCAACTACTTTGATTTTATTTCCTCTTTGGAGAATGCGGATTGCAACAAAGCATTGAAGCGGATACTGCCCAAAATCAACATGGATGCAATTTTCCGTATCGTGGATGAGACCCCATTCATTTCGGATCTGCAAAAGCAGTTCTATAAGACAATGCTGCAGACACGGAAAGAACGCATCCTTGATTTTGCAATGGAAAAACTGCGGAAAAGGGAAAAGGCCAAAGAACTTGACGCACGGTAATAAATAAACAAAACGTTTTTTCAAGAGCAGGGTGTTTACAAAACACCCTGCTTTTTGTATAAGGGTGTTCACAAAACACCCTGCCACAAGGAGAGAAGTATGTCAGAAAATTTTGCGAGTTTTTATCGGAAAGCAAGCAGTGTGCGGGAGTTAGTAGGGAAAGCGCCCTTTCCTGAAAAAGAGCGGTTTCAGATCACAAAGGTGATCGAACTGCCAGCCAATCAGTACCGCCGCTACATGAACGAGCTTTTGCGGGATGTTTCCTTCATATCCCGGAACGTGACGGATATGAGGTTCGATGGGAAAACAGAAACATTTCTCTGCCTGTTCGTGACCTGCAGAGATGCGAACACCGGCCTGCTGGTGGAGTCCGAAGGCTTTGGATATGCCAGGTACGCGGCATTTATCCCTGAAAAGAGTGCTCTCTCATTGGAGGGTATTCCGATGGAACACGCAAGCGAAAAGTGCCTTTGCCGGCATCCGACTCCTGAGAGATGATTTCTTTTTTTCGAGGAAGCGGGCAGCGCCCGCCCAATATTGCAATCACCATACCGCTTGCAAATAAAGCCCCGCGCAGCGGGGCGAAAGCCAACGCCGCCGTGGGCGGCGCTGGCGCAAGCATAGCGTTTGTATGACAAACGCGCTTGCTGGGGCTCGCCCCAGTCCCCAATGCCGCCTGCGGGCGGAAAATTTCGCGGCTTTGGGCCGCAGAAAGGAGCACTGAAGGGACGAATAAGGAACACATGGTATCCGTGCGGCTCAACGCCGCGGAGCGAGAAACGCTCCGACAGCTCTGTGCGGTCTCCGGCCTGCCGGTCAGCGCTGTACTGCGGCAGCTCATTTCCGGCGTGACGATCCGCCAGCGTCCACCCAAAGAACTGCATGACTTATATGCGGAGATCAACCGCATCGGTACGAATATCAACCAGATCGCCCGAAAGACCAACGCCGGTTTTGCGACGAAAGATGATATGAGAGAGCTGCTGTTTTTGATGAAAGCCATTGAACAGAAAATGGCGAAGGTGGCGGAGCAGTAGTGGCGGTCACAAAGATACTCGCCCGCCGCGGCGGACTATCCCAGGCCATTGCGTATGTTCTCAACGGGGATAAGACGGAAGAACAGATCCTCACGGCGGCACAGGGCTGTCTCACGTCAACAGCTTGCCATGACATGGCCGCGGTCAAGCAGCGTTGGAATAAGACGGACGGTGTGCAGCTTTACCATGTCATCCAATCCTTTCGCCCCGGCGAGCTGTCACCGGAACTGGCACTGGAGATCGCACGGGAATTTGCGCGGGAACACCTGTCGGGGTATCAGGCCATCATCGGTGTCCACACGGATCGGGAACACATCCACGCCCATATCGTATTCAATTCCGTCAATCAATTTACCGGCGAAAAATACCACAGTAACGCGCAAAGCTACTATCAGCAGATCCGCGGCATCTCAGACCGGCTCTGCCGGGAGCATGGCCTGTCCGTTATCATGGCGGGAGAGTCAGCCAAAGCCATCAGCTATGTGGAGTGGCTGCGGCGGTCTAAGGGCCAGCCGACCTTTCGCTCCATGCTGGAATCGGATCTGCGGACGGCCATCCAGGACGCCAACGATCTCGGACACTTCTTCCTGCTCATGGAACACATGGGATATGAGATCCACCACGGTGATCGGCTGGGTTTTCGTCTGCGGGGACAGGAGAGATTCCAGTATCCCGGCAGACGCAATACGCTGTTCACGGAGGATGGTATCCGTGCTGCTATTCAAGGAAATCTTGCGGAAATTGAAGCTGGCAGCCGTCCCACCGTGCTCTCACGGCCTAAGTATCGGCTATACCAAGCGCATCCGAAATACACCGGCTTCCTTGCCCTCTATGTGCATTATCTCTATTTGCTGGGTAAGATCGGGCAGCGGCAGTACCCACCCCGCATGACGCCTCATCTCAGACAGGAGGTCATGCGCTTTGAGCAATACCGCACACAGTTTGACTTTCTGCGGGAAAATGAGATCGTCACCCAGGCGGATATGGATGCCTTCCGGACTCACACAGAGAAATCGCTGGCCAAACTCATCAAGCAGCGTACCATCCTCAATGTGCGGAAAAAGAAACGGCAAAAACTGTATACGGCTTTGGCGGATGTGGAAGCGTTGGCTCCCAGCAAAGCGCTCTATGAAGAAGGCCTGACCGGCATGGAGGCGGAATTTGAACGGTACATGGAAGCGGTGGCGCTGCTGGAGAGCAGCGGTGTTCCCAGGAAACGGCTGACGGAAGAAAAGGCGGAGATCTATGAACAGTTGGCGGAGCTGAACCGCGAGATCCGCGCGGAGCGGCAAAAGCTGAAGCTCTGCCATGAGATACAAAACCAAGTACCTGTCATGGAACAGGACATTCAAAGAACAGAAGAACACCAGAAGGAGGTGCGGGAACATGAACATAGGCGGCGGTGAAGCGGCGGACCAGTTGGTGCGCATGATGCTCTCCAGCAGTGAGGTAGCTGTCCGGCTGAGCGGTTCCGGCCTTAAAAATATGCTGGCGCTGACGCTGGCACTGGCAAAAAACCATAAGACGATCTCCGGCAAAGTCAATCTCGTGAAGATGCTGAAAGAGACCCGCGACGTGCGCCGGTTCGCCATGTCTCCGGAGCAGTATCAGGCATTCAAAAAGAAGGCTGGAAAGCAGAAAATCTTATTCTCTGCCATTCGGGATACGGACGGTCACGGCAAGGTGGTGGACGTCATCATGCCGGTAACGGAGATCGACAGAGCAAATATGATCTTCGAGCGCATCCATTACCTCGGTCAACCAGCGCAGGCACAGCAGCCTCCACGGGAGCAAGCCCCGTCCAAGGCCAGAGAAGCCCGTAAAAGGCAGGCTGCAACCCAAGTCGAGCAGGATCAGCGCCCTCAAGAGCACACCTCTGTGACACCGCCTGTGGGCCAACGTCAGGAGGTGGAGCCAAAAAAAGGATCTCGGTCGGGACAAGACTTGCCCGCTACCGTGCCCAGCTCGACCTCGTCCAAAGACGGGAGCCGGATGACGAGTGAGGAACGCCCCTCCGTGCTGGAACGTCTGAAGGGCTATAAGGCGCAGTTGGACCAGCAGCAGAAGCCTGCCCCGGCCAGAACGAAGGATCGGCAAAAAAGCAAAACCGGAAAAGTGAAATAACAGACGCCATATTTAAGGCGGCCCCAACGGCAAATAAATTGCTGTTGGGGCCGCCCTTTTAAATTTTCGCAGGAGGTGATGTGCCTGAATCGTACTAACAGGACAGACGGGATACTGTACCGGCTGTTCTTTTATCTCCCTGTGATCTGGGCGGCGCTGCTCATTGCACAATCCCTTGGCGGCGGTTTGCCGGATCTGTTCTCTAATCTGACCGCCGCGCTGGAGCATCCATTCCAGATCCAATGGACGGACAAGAGTCTGTTGACCATCCTGATTTGTACCGGCGTTTACATTATGGGGCTGTGCATCTATGACGCAGAGAGCGGCAGGACGCGGGACGGCGAGGAACACGGCTCCGCCATGTGGGGCTCCCCCAGGCAGGTCAACGCGCAATTTTGCCAAAAGCAGAATAAGATCCTGACCCGTCATGTGCGGCTGGGATTGGATACCCATAAGCACCGGCGATCCTTGAATGTGCTGGTCATCGGCGGCAGCGGCGCGGCCAAGACCCGCGGCTATGTGAAGCCAAACATTTTAGAGGCCAATACCAATTATGTGATCACGGACCCGAAAATGGAAGTCCTGACCGACACAGGCGGATACCTGAAAAAGAAGGGCTATGACGTCCGCGTGCTGAATCTCGTGAATTTGGAACAGTCTGACGGCTATAACCCCTTCTGCTATCTGCGGGACGAGAAAGATGCTCTGAAGCTGGTGAATACGCTGATCCAGGCGACTACGCCCAAGGGCAGCCATGAATCCGACCCGTTCTGGACGAAGTCAGAAACAGCTCTGCTCCAAGCCATTATCCTCATGCTGTACCAGGAAGCGCCGGCATATGAACAGAACTTTTCCATGGTCATGCGCGTGTTGGAATACGCTGAAGTCCGGGAGGATGATGACGAATACATCTCGCCGTTGGACCTGCTGTTTAAGGCGATGGAACATGAGCATCCGGAAAGTGTGGCCCTGCGGCAGTATAAGGTATTCAAGCAGGCGGCGGGCAAGACAGCGAAAAGTATTTTGGTAAGCGCCGCCGTGCGGCTGGCCCCATTCAATCTGCCGCAGATCAAGGCCATCACCGACCATGATGACATGGACTTGTATACCCTGGGAGAGAAAAAATGCGCCCTCTATGCCGTAATCCCGGATAATGACACGACCTTCAATTTCCTCGTCAGCCTGCTGTATTCCCAGATATTTCAAGCGCTGTACTACTGCGCCGACCAGATCCACCATGGCGCGCTGCCGTGTCATGTCCACTTTATTTTGGACGAGGCTCCGTCTGTCAACCTGCCCGGTCTGCCGCGGGAATTGGCAACCATGCGTTCCCGAAATATTTCGTGCAGCACCATTATCCAGAACATGGCGCAGATCAAGGAACTGTACAAGGATTCGTGGGAAACCATCCCCGGCAACTCGGATACCCTCCTTTACCTCGGCGGTAACGAGAGCAGTACCCACAAGTACATTTCGGAGGCCCTGGGCAAGTCCACCATCGACACCAAGACCCATGGGCAGACAAAGGGGCGCTCCGGTTCCTACTCCACCAACTTCCAGATGAGCGGCCGGGAGCTGCTCACCCCGGATGAGGTGCGCGGCCTGGACAACCGGTACGCCATCCTGTTCATCCGCGGCGCCAGGCCGGTCATGGATTTGAAGTACGAGCTTTCCCAGCATCCGGCCATCCGCCACACCGTGGACGGCGGCGGGCCACCCTATATTCATAAAGGCAAACAGGAACCAGCGTTTACAGGAACTCCTCTCTTCCAGGCATTTTCCGCTGAAGAACTCGATGAAAGCAAGGAGAATGCTGCATGAAACAGGATCTCAACCGCAACTTCCAGCGGCGGGCAAAGCGGCTTTACGCGCTGTTTGCCTGCCTCGTCCTGACCCTGCCCGTTGCTGTCGTCCCCGCCTTTGCGGCGGACGACCCTCTGTCCGTGGTCACCAGCCTGTCCGACTTCATCTTTTCCCTCATCCGGGCCGTGGGCCTCATCCTGCTGGGCTACGGCATTCTGCAGGTGGGCCTCTCCCTTCAGTCCCACGACCCCTCCCAGCGCTCCAACGGCATCCTCACCATCGCGGGCGGCATTGTGATAACTTTCACCAAGGAGATCCTCACCCTTATCACCGGGGGATAACAAGCGGCCGGGAACGCATTTGCGTTCCCGGCCACTCATCTTCACAAAATGTTTTGATAGTTCCGCCGCCCATAGAGGATGCGCTGGATCTGCACCGTTTGTCCTGAGATGGTATAAAGGACCAGATAATTCTCCACGATGAGATAGCGGTATCCTTTGGCGGCCAGGGCCAGATCACGGGGGCGCGGACACCGTTCCGGCATATGAGACAGGCCGCCGATCTCCTCCGTCAGCTTGTCATAGTACCGCAGAGCGGTCTCTGGGGAGAGCGTGTTCAGATAGTCGATGATCTCCAGAAGATCCTGCTTCGCGGTGGGAAAGATTTTTACCTCATACTTTTCCATGGACGCGCTCCCTCAGCTGGCGGGCCACCGTAAGGAAATCTTCTCCCTCGGCGCCGGCGGAGATCTCCTGTTCCGCCACAGCCAGCTTTCCGTAAAGGTCAATGAGCGCCTGCTGCCGCTCATACTCCTCCATGCTGAGGACCACCATATCGCCGCTGCCATTGCGGGTGATATAGACCGGCTCATGGGTCTGGCGGCAAAAATCAGAGATCTCGTTGGCATTGTTACGCAAATCGGAAATGGGACGAATGGTCGGCATAACAGCCACCTCCTTCTATGGACAGTATAGCAAAATTGCGAGTAAATATCAAGCAAAATTTAGAGCGAATCGAGGTGATTCTAATCGGCAGTGGAAACTGGATCGTCGACAATTTAAATTCCGCCCTGGAGACCTGGAACGGCAAGCTCATGGAGATCTGGCAGCTCATCAGCACCACACCGGAGGAGTTCAAGGGCGGCGGGGTCTGGGATGTGATCGTCAATATCAACGGCGCTCTCCAGGCCATCGGCTACGCCCTCCTGGTGTTGTTTTTTGTGATGGGCGTGGTCAAGACCTGCGGCAGCTTCACGGAGCTGAAGAAGCCGGAAATGGCCTTCAAGTGCTTTGTCCGCTTTATTCTGGCCCAGGCCGCGGTGATGTACGGGATGGAGCTCATGACCGCCCTGTTCCGGATTGCCCAGGGCATGGTCTCCACCATCATGGACTCGTCCGGCCTGGCGTCGTTGAACGCCACTACGCTGCCGGACGAGATGGTGACCATCATTGAAAGCGTGGGGCTGATTCAAAGCATCCCCCTGTGGGCCATCACCCTGCTGGGCTCCCTGTTTATCTGGGTACTGGCCCTGGTCATGATTCTGACGGTTTACAGCCGTTTTTTCAAACTCTATAGTGCGTCCGGAAGTGCGGCGGTATAAGCCAAAGCACACGGATAGATGGAAATTCCGCCTATTGCACGGCGGTAGGATAAGGTAATCCAGAAAGGCAGGTGAAATAATCTCCTATCATCAGCCAGCTTATCCGGAGGGGAAACCTGATGGGGAGTGCAGCATGCTGGCAACGTCGTAAGTTGGAAAGCTATCATTCCACTACTGAACGGCAAGATGAAACGATATGAATGAGGAGCAAAGCTAAACTGCTTTAAGGGCAGTCCGAGGCGGCATACTTGAGCCGGCGGCGTAGGATAGCTGAATTCGCCGTATGTCATGGCAAATGGTGACATGTAGACACGATTTGCGAGATACCCATGATAGCCAGCCGCAGTCAGCGGAAAAGGACGAAAACCCACTCCGACATCATATCACGCTGTTTCCAGCTATCTAACCGGAGATTGCCTAAACCGGAACGCCATTTATGGCTATGGCCGCAGGACCTGAATATCCGGCAGGGCAACGGAGCCGCCGTAGTAGTCCGAGCAAGGGAAAGCCTTGTACATGGCGAAGGGCGGCAGGGTATCACCAATTCACAAAAGGAAAGGTGTGTGAGACACCATGAGAAGTCCCCAAAATGTATTGGAGAGTTTAAGTTCCAAAGCATGCAACAGCAATTATCGGTATCAGCGACTCTACCGCAACTTGTACAATCCTGAATTTTATCTGATAGCGTACCAAAAAATACAAGCCAAACAAGGCAATATGACCGCCGGAACAGATGGTAAGACCGTGGATGGAATAGGCATGAAGCGTATCAATGCGTTGATTGCCAGATTGAAGGATTTTAGTTATCAACCCGCCCCGGCCCGTCGGACGTATATCCCCAAGGCCAATGGCAAAAAGCGTCCCCTTGGTATTCCCTCCTTTGACGATAAACTGGTACAAGAAGTGGTTCGCATGATACTAGAGAGTATCTACGAGCCGACTTTTCTGAATACATCCCACGGCTTTCGCCCAAAACGGAGTTGTCATACGGCACTCCAATATGTGCAAAAGAATTTTACTGGGGTCAAATGGTTTGTCGAGGGTGACATTAAGGGGTGCTTTGACCATGTTGACCATCATGCATTGGTCAACATCCTGCGCAGGCGCATTCAGGATGAGCATTTCATCGGGCTTATCTGGAAGTTCCTGAAAGCGGGCTATATGGAGAATTGGGTTTACCACAACACTTATTCCGGCACTCCGCAGGGGTCCATCATCAGCCCTATTCTTGCAAATATCTACCTCAATGAGCTGGATGTGTTTATGGCCCAATATGCCCAGACCTTTCGGCAAGGTAACAAGCGCCGTATCAACCCAGCCTATAAAAAGCCGCTGGATAAGCGGCGTGGAAAGCAGGAGTGGCTGAAACGGAACGAAAGTAAAATCTCCCCGGAGCAAAAAGCAACTGTTATGGCGGAAATCAATGAAATCAATCAATATCTGCGTACCATCCCGTATGTTGACCCAATGGATGACAGCTATAAACGGCTGGTGTATGTCCGCTATGCGGACGATTTTCTGATCGGAGTAATTGGGAGCAAAGCGGACGCAAAGCAAGTCAAGATCGATGTGGGAAGGTTTATCCGAGAGCAGCTTCATTTGGAACTATCTCAGGAAAAGACTCTTATCACGCACGGAACAGACTTTGCCCAGTTCCTCAGCTTTCAGATTACCACCAGCAAGGAGCAGAACAGTACCCGCACCAAAGCGGGCTACGTTAAGCGCTCCTACACCGGGCGTATCAAGTTGTATGTGCCAAAGGAAAAATGGCTGAAACGGCTATTGTCCTATGGGGCACTTAAGATCCACTATGACAAAGACAACGGGAATAAAGAAATCTGGGAACCAGTTTGCAGGTCCAGCCTGCGCAATCTGGATGACCTGGAAATCTTAAACCAATACAATGCAGAAATCAGGGGATTGTACAATTACTACCGTATCGCACACAACGCAACCGTACTGAATAATTTCCTCTATGTGATGAAGTACAGCATGTATAAAACCTTTGCTGGGAAATACCGAACGAGCATGCAGAAAATCATCCGAAAATATACCAGAGGAAAAGACTTTGTAGTGACTTATCAAAGCAAATCCGGTGAAAAGTCAGTTGTATTTTACAACCAAGGAATGCGTCGGGATACCCATGTTGACGCAACAAACCCGGACATTATCGGGCGGGCAAATGAAAATAGAAGCTACACAAGTCTTGTTCAGCGGCTAAAAGGCGGCCAATGTGAGTGGTGCGGAGCGACGGATGTGGAGATTGAAATCCACCATATCCGGAAGCTGAAAGACCTATCAGGAAAGGCGGAATGGGAGCGCCACATGATTGCGCGCAGGCGCAAAACTATGGCGCTATGCCA
>OGHJ01000786.1_pt1 | contig 42269 bp, 69 predicted proteins | sample 1571351 | NCBI WGS metagenome assembly OGHJ01 (sample SAMEA2582037, study PRJEB24529) | metagenome | biome: Human gut stool | place: China | collected 2011 | reverse complement strand
TATATAGTTATTATTATTTTTGTCAAAAAAAGATACGTTCTTAAATGACCTCCGAAAATTTTATGGACGAAAAAAATTCATACAGGTATTAATATAAATTAAAGCTTTTTTGAAGTTTTGCATTTAGATTTTTTTTATCGTAAGTTCTCCTTTCTATGTACTATGTAAGAAAAATTATATTTATATTTTTATTCATAAATATTAATATCTGTATGAAAAAATGTTGTGTTGGCAGAGTTGGTATTGCACAAGATTGCTAATCTTAGGTCATCTTAACGGATGCACAGGTTCAAGTCCTGTACACAACGCTTAAATCAATTATAAATTCAGAATTAGAAATGCTGGATTATTGATTTATTTATAAATGGAGAAAATATAGAAGCCGCTATCCTCGAAGCTTCAGCTTCGTAGGTAAGGCTTATATATTTAATTCTGAAATATTATTTTAAAAAAAATAATATGAAAGAAAATCACCGAAGCTTTAGCTTCGTGTGATGTTTAATTAATATTTTTTTAAAAAAAGTTATTAAAAAATATAAGTTTTTTTTAACTAAGCAACATTATTATATTATACAAAGAAAATAATAAAATAAAGCATTATTTATCTTTGCGGTTATGATGGAATAGGCAGACATAGAGGACTTAAAATCCTCTGGTAGAGATACCGTGTGAGTTCAAATCTCACTAGCCGTACTATAATACTGGTATTTTAAAATATAATTATATTAGTATTATATATTATGTAATTTTTATTCATAAATAGAGAAATATAAGGTTATTTTTTGGTTTGAATTTTTCTATTAAAAATATGCTTTTCTTCTATTAACCAAATAAAACTAGCAAATAGTTTCTAACCTAATAGAAGACTCCTTTTTTCAAATTTTAACAATGTATAACGATACAAATATTGCAAAGCAATATACTACAGCAATTTATTTTTAATTAAAATAAGAACAAACAAAATATGAATAATAGTTAATTCAGAAATATTAATTTTATTTATTAATATTGTAAAACTGACAAAAGTATCGTGTAAAAAATATAAAAAATTGAAAAAACTTTTAAAAAAAGTGTACTTTTTTTTCACTTTATAACAATACTATTATATAAGAAAAAATAAGTGTCACTAGCTCAGTCGGTAGAGCATACGACTTTTAATCGTAGGGTCACGGGTTCGAACCCCGTGTGACACACTTAGTTAATTTGGAGTTCGGAATAATGAATGCTGAATTAATTACAAATAAATATTAATTAGAATAAGGATAGGTAGCAAAGTGGGTAAATGCCTCCGACTGTAAATCGGATACCTTCGGGTTTCAGAAGTTCGAATCTTCTCTTATCCACTTAACCGAAATCAGATGGGTTTCGATTTTAGACAAAGTACATAAATATTGTGATAAGAAGATAAACATATTTATGGATAAAATCGCTAGGGTTCAACTCCCTTGACTGATGAATGGACTACATCTTCTGTAGAGCCTTGAATGGAATATGAAGTAATATTACTTCCCTTTCAGAAATTCCTAGGTCATAGCAAAGCCTTAAGGTGGTTATAGCTATAATTATAATACTGTTTTATTCTTTACGGTTATGTAAGGAGACCTCCTCTCAAAAGTTTTAAAAGGTTCTTCTGTTATTTTAGATTAGCAGAAGGACCTTAAACCAAAAAACAGTTTATAAATTGGAGAGGTATTGCTATTAAGTGTGTAATTAAAATATATATTGGGATGTAGTTTAGTTTGGCTAGAACGCTTGATTTGGGTTCAAGAGGTCGCAGGTTCAAATCCTGTCATTCCAACTTATTATTTAGTGAACTGGGCGAGAGTATTATAAAACCTAAATTGGATGTATAAAACAAAGACAGGAATAAATATTAATTCGCTTTCTGTAGTAACTAAATAATAAAAGACTTTATATGATGTACATTTTCTTTTTTAACTACTAATATATTAATAACATATATTAGTAGACATTCTCACATAGTTCAAAGGTAGAGCAACAGACTGTTAATCTGTAAGTTGCAGGTTCGACCCCTGCTGTGAGAGCTTAATTCAGAAAACTGAATTTTAAATATATTTTAATAAGGATAAAATAATGATATATAATAACAATCAAAATACTCCATTTTCTATATATATTACTAATTTAGAAAAATATAATGAAGGTTTTCTTATAGGGGAATGCTTTATTGTAGGTTCTAAACAGCCTATAGAAGAAAAAACAGATGAAATAGAATTAGATGTTTTATAAAATCTAATCATTATTATTTGAGGTCTTTATTTTATAATAAATCAATCTTATTATGAAGCAATTTATATATTAAATATTTATTTAGTTTAATGGTAAAACACCTATAGTCAAATGTAGGAGATATAAGGTTCGACTCCTTATAATAAAATTCAGTAATATATTTTAAATATATTGCTGTTAAGTTCTTTGAAAAATAGATACCCTAGTGCAGAAAGTTATCAGCTTGCTAGGATGCCTTTAAAGCAGTCTATTATAATAAGGATACTTAATATAGTAGGACTTTTTATTAATAGTAATATTAATAAAGAAGATACAGGAGTATCAACAAAAAGAGGTAGTGTATCTTAATAGTCAACAGTAAAGTCATAACAGAGTGGGGAGAATAATAGACAGTGTGAGAAGCACAAGAACCCTAAAGACTAATATTGTGGTGATATTGGAAACTGAGGGAATACCAAAATAATCTTCTATGCCTTGATGTACTAGAAATAGTACTATAACACTCAAAAATGGATAAGTAGCTCAATGGCAAGTTCTTATAAATCATAAGTTTAGTTTATGTTAAAGGTAAAATAAAAACAAAAAGAGACTTAAAATATTCTGAATGATGAGTGAACATTGCAGGTAGAAAATCCTGTCACAGTTTTAGGTTTTTGTGAAAATGAAAACTATGGTAAGAAGTTTAAGAGTCGCTCTCTTAAGCTCAGACTTACTATCTGTGTAACTTAATAACTACAGACTATTAAGAATAAGACGAAGGTCTATCTATTTTTAAAATAAAATTAAAAGAAAAGAAATAATAAGTTAAGAAACCAGTTTGAAAATATATTATTTATCTCTTTGGATAATCGTAAACAAAAAATATACTTGTAACAACAGATAACATAATGTTATATAAAATTTATGATTTAGAATTGAGATATTTTTTAACATATTAAATTTTTAACATATAATAGATTTTAATTTTGATTTTGTTATAAAGGATATATGTAACAATATATCCTTTATATAAAAAGTTAAAACGGTACTTTGGGTATTCGCCAAGAGGCAAGGCACAGGGTTTTGACCCCTGAATTCGCTGGTTCGAATCCAGCATACCCAGCTTGGGATATAGATACAAGCAATGCGTATCAATATATAAATATATTTACATTTAAGTCTTTTTTGCAAGGTCCCACAGTTTTGTTTTCGCTTGCAAAAATCATTAAATTAGCAGGGTTTTGTTGTATCAGCATATATGCAGTATCTAACAATTCTGATTTAGAGTTGCTGTTAGTAAAACTGTAATACATATTTTATATATTTAAGTTCATAACTTATATATCCTATTAGCTGTAAAGACATTATAAACAATATAATATTTCTTTACAGTGAGAAATAAGTGTCCTTTCTTACAATTATTTAATCATTATTTTTGTATAATCTTAGGCGGGATTATATAAAAGTCCTTACGAAATTATTCGTAAGGATTATGCACTATTGGTATAATGGTTATTACCTCTGTCTTCCACACAGAAAATATCAGTTCAATTCTGATATAGTGCTTTTTATAATAATATTGCAAGCAATATAAGTAATATAAAAAAGACTTTATATTATAGTTTATAAAGCCTTTTTTTGTTTTGTATATATTTTTTTAAATGTTATTTTATTTGTTTATAGTATTGCTTACAATATTGTGCTGTATACGTGTTGCATAATAACATTGTAAGCAATATTTTATTGCAATAATATTATAAAAAACTTCAATTTTTTGATTAATTTATTAAAAGATATAGTTACATTTTTTTTACTATTTTACAATATTATATTATAACAACATTGATAAATAATATTAAATTTCAATCAATATTTTATTGTAAATAATACTTATAAACAATGTTGAATTATAAACAATACAAAATTATATAAAGAAAGGTAATAAACTTATGAATGGTACAGATTTTATTGATTTTTTAAAGATTTTATGTGAAGAAGATGAGAGGTCTAAAAATTCAGATAAGAAGACAGATAATAATATTTTAAAGGATAAAGATTTAGATGATGCCCTTGATAATATACTTTCTGGTATTGTAAATGAACTTTTAACAGAAGATGAAAATAAGAATTCTATAAACAAGAATAACAACACTGTTAACAATGTTACCACAAAGGATACTTCATTAAATAATAATAAGGCACAGCCTGCTAATAACATTATGAAGGAAGAAAATGATTTATTAATTAAAGATGTAATCTTTGATAATAATAAAGCAATAGTATACTTTGGAAATGGAGAAACTATTTTTGTAAATACAGCAGATACAGGCTCTTGTGATAAGGAAAAGCTTCTTTCTATGGCATTGTGTTTAAAGTTTTTAGGTAAAGAAAGATATATAGAAGAAATAAGTAGATTTTAAGCAGTTCACTAATATTACAAGATAATTATTGTAAATAATATTCAAAAGTAAATATAAATAATATTATAGTAGGAATTCTTTATAAGTTATTTAGAATTTCTACTATATATTATATAAGGAGAAAATAAATGCGAAAATATGTTTTAATTGGTTTAGGAATAGTTATAGCTGTTTCTTTGACGGCTTGTAAAAAAGAACAAACAAATACTATTGATAAAATTGATAGTGTTAATAATGAATTAAATCAAGGAAGTAATGAAGATACAAATATTTTAAATAAGTGGGAAGAAAACGGAAAAGAATATTTAAAGACAATGAAAATAGAAGGTAATGGAAAAAGTATAAATCTCCCTTGTAAAATATCAGATTTAAAAAATATAGGATTAACTTTTACACAACCTGCTAAAGATAATGCAAATGTTGAAGATAAAACATATTATATTCCGTATAATCAAGTAGGTTTTGGAAAAGCAAACTGCCAGACACTACAAGCTCATTCAAAAGAATATAATAGAGCAATTATAATAGATGGTAAAAATTATAGTAATGAGAATATTCCTTTTGAAGATTTAACTGTAACTAGATTATACAGTAATTCAAAAGATATAAGTGTTTTGGGAATTACTCCACAAAAGACTGCAAAACAAGAAGTAGAAAACATTTTTGGAGAAACACAAAGAAAAGGATTTGATGACGAAGGATATTATACTACAGAGTATGATTTTAATAATAAATGTATGTTAGGAGATAATGTATATATTAAATATTATTATCTTAGCATAGATTATGATAATAATGATATAGTAACAGGTATTACAATAAAATATGTAGAAAACTAATATGAAAGGAAATAAGATGACGAATATAGGTTTTATGGCCGTTTTTCCAGCTATGTTATTTTGTGTTTGTGTTGGACTTCCTTTGATATGGCTGCAATTATTTATCACCTCATCAAGAAAAGATAACTACATAAAAAAAGCTCATAAAGTAAAAGGAAAAGAAGTTTCACATAAATATGTGCAAGGAGTTTCTTCTGATGTGTCTACTAATCATTATGATAAAGAAGATGAAGTATGGGCTTGTTATATTTATGAGTGGAAAGGAAGAACATATAAACATACGGTTAAGTATTTACAGAATACTTATCTAAATCTTAAGTCTAAAGAAATTGATTTGTATTTTCTTAAGAACCCTAAAAAGGTTGCTATAAATGAACAGGGTCTTGCCGATACACAAGTACATTGGCTACGGACTATAATTATTATATTTATCATTGGATTTGTGTTATATTATTAAATACTTATGGTTAAATATTAGATGTAGACAATTTTATAAGAAAATGGTATATAATGGTAGACTAATAATTATAAATAATAAATATTTTAATTTGCAGTGTTTTAGGACTACTAGAAAATAGTAGTCCTTTTTATTTTATAAATTTTAAAGAAGTGAAAAAGATGTATTGTTATGTTTCTTTTTTTAAACATAAATTATTATAGATATTTTTTGCTTTTTCTTGTATAATATTTCAAGGGGTAGTTATATTGTTTTATATATTTTATTAATTTATTGATTTACACTTTCATAAATGATTTTATACCTTTTGAACAATATATCTCTTTAATTCTTTTGCATTTTTGTGTAATATTTTCTAAAAAAATCCCCCCAATTTTGATGTTTTGGCTAACTTTTTTACATTATTATTATAAGATATAAGATAACAGGAGGAAATTAAATAATGTTTATAGGTGTATAAAATATTAAATAAAATAATTTGATAAGATTGATATTAGAAAGTTTAAATTAAAACTAACACAAACAGCCTAAATTAAAAACAAAAAATACCAAGTAAAATACCAAACAAAGGAAGGACAAAATTATGATAAGAAGAAAATTATTAAGAGCAACTTTATTAACAACAGTAATCGCTACATTACTTGTTTCATCAGCTTGTGGGGAAAATAATAATATTGCAAGCAATATTGAAACAACACAGTCTATGCAGACTACAGCAGTATCAAAGGAAACTGAAAAGTCTACTGACAATAATACTAATACTGAAACAACAGCTGAAACTAATGCTGAAAATGAAAGCAAAGAAGCTGATAATACAGAAGTAGTTGTTTCTGAAAATAACAACACAGAACAGGAAATTATTGTAGCTGACAATAACAATATTTCTGAAAGCAATGATGGTAATAGTTATGTTGAAGATAATAATAACAACAATAATAATGAAGTAATTGTTAATGATACTCCTAATGTTGATGTAGTTGACAATACTCCTGCACCAGCTCCAGCAGATACAACACCTGTTATTGATAATACTCCAGTTATAAATGAGGATAATAATACATCTGTTGATAATAATATTGCAAACAATAATACAAATACTGGTAATAGTGACAATAATACTTCTACTGGTAATAATAATGGATATGATTTCCCAACTGTTGATGGTCCTAATGGTCCTATGTATGCTTACAATGGTGATAAATATATTGTTGGTCAGGACGTTAACCAGGGACCTAATATTGAATGTCCTTATACTATGAAACAGGTTACTACAAGATATTTTGCTAAAGACTCTGTTAATTTTAGTAATTGTGAAGGATATTATTATATATCTGTAGATGGCGACTTTGGAGATGAAATTCCTTTGGACGAAAATCCGTTTAATGCTTATATGTATCAGGTAGGACATCGTCAATGTGTAGGTAGCAGAGTAGGTATATTTAGTTGTGGAGATGTTTGGTTCTGTGCTTTTGATGATTAATATGTAGTAAAATTATAAAGTCACTAATAAATTAAAAATTCTTATTATAATATTATAAAAGATTATCTGATTAAGTTCAGGTAGTCTTTTATTTTTATCTTATTTTTAACAAATTGATAGAGTTATAGATACTTATAGGACTTTTTTTACGGCGAATAACGGAATATTATTGACTTAACTGTAAGAACATAGTATTATTGCAATAGAAACAATAAAGTATATTATGGTTTTTTATAAATGGGGTGGTAAAATGATTAATTATAAAATAAATCCATATAGACCTGGAGCAGGGTTAATGCCAGGATATATTGCAGGAAGAGACGAATATATACAGGAAGTAAAACAGAGTTTTGAAGCTTTGAGATTAAATGTGCCTACAAGGTCAATTATATATAGTGGACTTCGAGGGGTAGGAAAAACAGTATTAATAAATAAATTGGAAAAAATAGCAAGTGATTATAATATTCTTTATAGTCATATTGAAGTAGAAGAAAAAAATGATTTTATTTCACAAATTGCTGAATGTTCACAAGAATTTTTAAGAGAAATCAGTACCAAAGAAAAAATAATGAATTTAATAAAGAAACCTTTAGATGCAATAAAATCTTTAGTCATTTCTTTTAATCCGAGTGATACAACTTTTTCGTTATCTGTGCAGGAACGTGAATTATATCTTTCTAATAATCTTACTCAGAGCTTAACAAAAGTTTTTGTAACAATAGGAGAAGTAGCTCAAAAAACAAATAATCCAATATGTTTTTTTATTGATGAAATTCAATATATGAAACAAGAACAGTTAAGTTCACTAATTGCAGCGTTACATAGGACAAATCAATTAGGGTATCCTATTATGGTTATAGGAGCTGGACTTCCTAAGATATACAAAATGTTGTCTGATGAAAAATCATATTCTGAAAGATTGTTTATATATAATCAGATTGGTTCATTAACATTTGACCAATCTAAAAAAGCAATAGAAGAACCAATCAAGAAATTCAATGTATCCTACACAAAAGAAGCAATAAATAAAATTATAGAAATAACAAAAGGCTATCCTTTTTTTATTCAACAATTATGTCAGATTATATATAAAAATACAGATACGAATTTAATAGAAGAAACAGATGTTGATTGTAATATTAATGAATTTCTAAAGGTTTTAGACGAAGGCTTCTTTAAATCAAGATATGAAAGATGTGCAGAAAGTGATAAGAAATTCATATTTGCAATGGTAAAATGCGGTGAACTGCCTTGTACAATTTCAAATATAGCGTATAATCTTGGAAAAGATGTAAGTTCAATTTCAACTACCAGAGCACAATTGATTAATAAAGGTATTATTTATTCAGTACGATATAAGGAGCTTGATTTTACTGTTCCAGAATTTTCTGGATTTATTAAAAGGCTTGATGAGTATAAACAATGGCTTAATCAAGAAGGATATTAAAGAAAGATTATAGATATATTTTCTTTACAAAGTGATATATAAAGAAAGATTATAATTTTTAAAGGCTTTTAATTCAAGCGGCCTTATTTTTATGTAAAAAAATAATTTTCCACAATACTTATATAAAACTAGATATAGTTAAGTTAAAAATATATAAGTGAGGAAAATATTATGATTGAAAAACAGATAGCAGATACAACAGGCAGAGTTAGATATAAGAAAACTCCTACAAAAATTTCACCAGATATGGAACAGTTATATTTTGAAATGCAAGATAACGAGCATATATTTGAAGTAGGACTAAGGACCATATTAGAATGTATATTATTCGGGACAAAAGAAAAACAGATACCAAAACTTCCTCTAACGTGGTATAGTGAAGTATGTAGCAGATATGATATACCTTTATCAGAATTGTTAGGAGAAGATGAATGAAAAATTTTGTATTATATAGTGCTTTAGAAGAACCACATAATATAACAAAAGATGAATTTGAAAAATATACCAAAAACGAATATCCTTTTAAACAAAAAAGTGATGATGGAATTCGTTATTATGCTACTTGTCCAGAATGCGAAAATCCTATACAAATAAGAGGATTGTATAGTAAAAAAAGTACAGCATATGGGGCTCATACTGGAAAAGATATTGAAGGATTAAATCCATTTAATTATGAAAATTATATATATTGTCCTAGAGCAATAAAAGGGCATCATATTCCTAAAGATAAAAGAAAACTAATTACAACTCAAAAAGATATAGAAATTTATAATATAATAAGAGACAATTTCGATTTAGTAATAGCTTATGCAAAAAAACATTTAGGCTATTATATATCAAACAGATACGCAAAAGATATGTTAGAGGCGTATTATAATTCATCGGGGTGGTTATATCCACACAGCACAGTAAATAATATACCATTTATTCTTTGTTATTTACAGGTAGCATTAAACCCATATGGTTTATGGATAAGAAAACATAGTGATTTTGAAAAGGCAGTTTTAAGAAGTGCAGATTTACAATTAATTCCTATAGAAGATAATAAATATTATAACAAGCTTATTCCTAAAAGTAATAAATATACAAAGCTTACAATGATGATATATAATCATAATTTTAAAGAAGATAATACTGGTAAACTATATGAATCTATAAGTATTTGTATAAGTAAGAATATAAGTAATACTCCAGATAGATATGAATGGAAAGATATACTTGAACAAAAAATAGTAATACCTGAACTTGAATTTATTAAATTTATAAATTTTAATCATAAATATAGGGATAAAGAGTTAATTGACTATGCTCATAAATTAATGCCTGTTTTATAGATAATAATATTAAGCAAACTACCTATATCTAATATTGTTATAAGTAATATAAGCGAATGAAATAATAAAAACAGGTATTTTAGAAAAATAACGATAGTAATATTGATAAATAAAATTAAAATAGAAAAAGACTCTTTGGTTGTTGCCAGAAAGTCTTTTTTCTTTTTTTTACAAATATTCTCCTATTTTTTGTTAAAAAAATATTTTACTCATTACTATAATACAGGCATATTTTTATGCTAAGTTAGTCAGAGAAAGGTCTGACAGAAAGGAAAAAGACTTATGAAAAGAAAATCAAAAAAGAAGAAATTAAAAACGATATTTCTAATTATTTTATTATTAGTTATATTTTTAGCTGGATTTTTCATATACAGCTATGCAGGCAGTGCAGATGAGTCTATATTTGTCCATAAAAACGATTATTTAGATTTAAAAAATAATGTTATAACATATAACTATCTTGATAAGTCAGATGGAAAAACCCATAAAGAAGAATACACCATATCAAATGACTGGTTGCCTTCTATGACAATAAGAACAGATGGGTTAGATATAGGAACAAATACCACAATTTATGGACCTTATACCTGGTTACCAGCAGGAGATTATAGGGTAAACTTTAATTTAACAGCAGAAGGCTGGCAGGTATTACAGTATTGGGACGTTGGTGTAAACAGGTCACAAGCAACATCAGGAACTAAAAAAGCTAAAAATGATGCAAGTGGTTCAATAGATTATAATAATTGTAGTTTATTAAATGGAACAACAATATCAAGTATAGTTTGTGGTGGAAATAATACAGGTGGTAATTTACAATATACCATACATACAAATGGTAATAGTGCAGATTATGAATTAAGAACATTTTATACAGCAGGATTTGATGCTGGAGAACCTAATGAAAGTATGGAATTAAAGCAAAGATTACTTAGTAGTATTTATATCCAATCTGAAAATGCTAATACTATATCATTTGATGCCAATGGTGGCACAGTATATGACACATCAAGTAAAACCAATAAATCTACAGGAAAACTTACAGATACTTATTGGGGTGCTACAAGAGGAAATGTATCAGTACCAACAAGGGCAGGATATGTTTTTGATGGCTGGTATGGATATAGTCAGGCAAGTAATACTACTAATAATCGTAATGGACTTAAATTTGATACTAAATCAGAAGTAATACAGATTTGGGACAAAGATGGTAAACCTGTTGGTAATACAACAGAAGCTGCTTATTATGGATATACAGTATATGCACATTGGACACCAGCTAAATACACATTAGGTTTTAATGCAGATGGTGGAGTTCTTCCAACTGGAGGAAACATAGGTTTACACGGAAATTTAAATACAGATAGGAAAACAGGAAATATAACAGTAACCTATAATGACCCTTCATTTTCTATAATGGACAATGACTGTCCGTCAAGGGAAGGTTATTCTTTCAATGGCTGGTATCGTGCTTATTGGAAAGATGATGGCTCATTAGAGCATTTAGAGCAGATATATGATAGTTCAGGTAATGCAGTAGAAAGTTCGTTATGGGGGCATTGGGATAATAGCTGGCATTATAAATATGCCGGGAATATGACGTTATGGGCTGGCTGGACAAAGAATGATTATTCATTAGACTTAAATATAGTCTATGGAGGTAAGAAACTATGTAGTACAGAAGAAATATTACCTTATATCAGTGGTTTTGATGTATATATAGATGGAAATTTGGTTGCAGAAAATGTTCCTGATTATTGTTCTAAATTTCCATATGGCTCAACATATGAGTTTAAGAATTTCCGTATGAAACCAGGATATGTATTCGCAGATACAGGAGATTTGAAAGGAACTATAGGAGCAGGCGATAAAGAAGTATGTGCATATGTTTATAATGACTATGCATTAGCTTATTATGATGGTAATGGTGCTACTAAGGGTAAGGATTGGTATATAGGATATGATGTAAGAGAGGCATATGAGAAATATAATGGTAATGCATATGCAATGGAGAACAAATTTTTAAAGAATAACTGCTCTTTTAAGAATTATAAGACAGAGGATAACACTTATAGGAATGTAGGTGATAGTATTAATCCAAAAGATAATTCACTTGCTAAAGCAGTAATCAGAAGTGCATATAACAATAACTTTGTAGTTGATACTTCAAATGGAAATGTAAGTGGTTCTAACATACATCTATGGAGTGAATTTGATGGAGATAACCAATGTTGGAGTTTCCTACCTAGTGGGGATGGTTACTGGTTTATAGTCAATACTGCATATGGAAAGTTCCTTGACCTTACAGATGGTAATGCTACAGACCTTGCCAATGTACAGTTATGTAATCTTAACTGGTCATATGCACAACAGTGGAAAATCACAGCAGCAGGAAATGGATATTATTACATCGCAAGTAGATGTAATGAAAACTACAGGCTTGATGCTGAGGGTGGAAGTCAAAACAGTAATGATGGACAAAACATATGTGTATATCACTCAATTGACTACGATGGACAAAAATGGAAAATTGACTTTTTAAACAGGGAAGATTATTTTCAAGTACAATGGACGGGTAGCGGTGATGCAACTGGATTAACAGCATCACGTCTAATTGAGTATTATGGAAATGGTGATAATAACAATTCCAGATTATTTGAAAGCTATAATGCAACATCTAACAGCATTGTAAGAAAAAATACTTTTATTAAGACAGGTTATAGCTTTAAAAACTATAATACAGCTTCTAATGGAAGTGGTTCAACCTATAATGAAACAAATGTAATCCCTAAAACAGATTGTCAGGGTATTACTTTAATAAGAAATCATACGAATTATAATTTAGCTATAAAACAGACAAGCAATAATTCAACATTACATACAACATATGAAGATTATACTTTAAGACAGTGGTGGTCTTTTGTAAAAGCTAAAGATATAAATGCTTATTATATAATAAATCAAGCAACTGGACAGGCATTATCATCAAGTAACAATGTAGTAAAAGCTGTAAGCTGGAATACACAGGATAATAACCAATTATGGGATTTAGAGCTTATATGTGAACACGAGTATCAGATAAGTGTACATAATCGAAATGAATATCTTACAATGCGAGATGATAATTATATATATACCATATCAAAAGCAGAAGATACAGATGAAGATTATGATTATCAGCTTTGGAATTTAGATGGAATAAGTACATCTTTATATGTTCAATGGGAAGCCAATAAATATATATTATATTTTGATTATAATAAACCAACAAATGCAGTAAATCCTGTAACAGATATAACAATGCTTAATAAAACAATAACATATGATAGTCCATATGGGGTTTTACCTACACCAAGTCTTTTAACTTGGAAGTTTGAGGGTTGGTATACTGCTAAAACAGGTGGTACACAAATAACAAAAGATAGTATTGTTAAAGTAACAAGTAATCAGACATTGTATGCTCATTGGACACCTCTTAATGTAAATTATGTTATTAATTATTGGACTGAAAAATTATATAAAGACGGCACTACTAATTATGCTGATTATACTAAATTAGATAGTGATAATTATAGTAAATATTATTCAGTAACAAAAAAAGCTTTATCAGATAGTGAAATTGAAATTATAGCAGACAATCAATTATCTTCAAACCAAAAAATATATTTAAAAGGATTTACCTTACAGAATATGGTTGTTGATGGAGTAAAAAATAAAGAATTATCTGCTGTAGTTCACATTAATGGTAATGGACAGACAGTAGTAGATTTCTATTATAAGAGAAATATTTATAATGTTCCTGATAATCCATCAGACCCAGATAATAATAATGAAAACACAATTATTACGCCTGGCAATGGAATAAATTCGATTACAAAAAACAAAAAATCATATAAATATGAAGAAGTTGTTACATTAACAGCTAATTTAAAAGAAGGTTATCATTGGCATATTAATGATGATTGTGAAACGGTTAAAGAAAATTTATATCCTACAGGTTGGATTGATGAGCCAGATAAAGCAATTGAAAAGTTTTTAACAGGGTATGACAGAAGTAAACAGACAATTAAGTTTTATATGCCAGCCCATAATGTAAAAGTAACAGCAAATGCAACAAATAACAGTTATTTAATTCATTTTGATAAAAATACTCCTGTAGGAAGAATTAATTCTATTACTAAAGATATAAGTTCAGCTTCCAATAATATACAAGGTAATGTTAGTTCTAAATATTATATTTATAATCATAATGGACAGACTTTGCCTGATGAGGTATATACATTAACAGGCTGGAAATTTATAGGCTATAGTTTAGATAATAAAACAAATAGTGATGAAGAAAATACAATTCAATGGGGTTATGAAAAAGATAGCTGGAATTCAGATTTATCACATTTAACAACTAAGAACTTAGATGTATTGACATTGTATTCTAAATGGGACGCTAATACATATGAAGTGGAATTATATCCTAATAAGCCAGCAAAAAGTACAGAAGATTTAATTAAAGAAATTCCTGCTGGATATGTAGATAATGAAGAGTATTTTTCTAAAACATTTACTTATGATTCTACAAACAACTTACCACTAGATAATGTGTATTATATAAAAGGCTGGAGTTGTCACCCATATAAATATACTTTAAATAATGAAAATAAAACTATAGATTATTCTGATAGTAAAACAAATAAAGTATGGAATATAACAACAGATAAAGATGTTATAGAATTATATATGCAATGGACAGAAAATAAATATAATGTATTATTTGATACAGAAGGTGGAACAAAGGTAAATGATATAAAATCTTCGTTATATGAAGGTGTTGAAGGATATTATATGCCAGAAGCTTCGCATAGACCAGGTTTTACATTTGTTTCTTGGAATACAAATGTTAATGAACCAGAGGAAGGCGAAAATTATTTAGCTAAAGAACAGTTTAAAAAGCTTGTATCAGAAGATGAAGGACAGATTACTTTTCACGCAATATGGAAACAAAAAAAGGTAGTAACTTTAAATGCTAAAAGTAATGTATTTAATCAGAATGAAACAAGAGATACTGCTGAAATAATAGATAAACAATGGTACGATTACGAACAAAGTGGTCAGAAAAAAGTATTACAGGAATGGAATGTAGATAAAGATACTATAGAGCAGGTTAAATAATATTACAAAATATTTTAAAACAGATACTATTTCAATATAAAGATTTAGTATCTGTTTTTTTATTTGTTTTTATATAAATTGTTTGTTATTTTGTACAATCTAATTTTGTAAAATGGCTTATCTTATAACAATATTATTATATAAGAAAAAAAATAAGAAAGGGATTAAATATCTATGAAAGAATATGTTTTTTATCGAACTTCTTTTTGTCCATTTATAGAAGGAAATGAACTTATAAAAAGAGACAGCAGCTATACTGTTTATGTTAAAAATAATTCTAATCCTGTTTTTCCAATAGCAATTGTTTCTTTAGAAGAAGGAAAGAAAATACAGAATAAAATAAACAAATTAGAAAGCAGATATTTAAGAGCAGAAAATAAAGATGTTGAATTTGAAAAAAGATACCTGATTTTTAAAATTGAACAATTGATTAGTGGGTTATCAAAGAAAGGATTATAAGTATGAATTATATCACAAATATTAAAAATGGCTGGATATATTTTAATATACCAGTTGTTAAAAGAACTGATAAGGGTTTAAAGAAAAATATATCATTTAAATTATCTTATATTGAAAATATTTTTGAATTAATTAATGTATGCAATGTTTATTACAATAATGATTTTTCAGCATATCAATTTGATTGTGAAGATGATTATATAAATATTATTCTTTATAAAGATGATGTTATTTTTACAATTGATGATGGCTATTTTAATGCTTACATATGTATGGATAATACAAAAACATTTATTAAAAAGATATATGATGATATTGTAAGCAATATTGATGAATTAATATCTATGTATCTTTTTAATTTTAAGGAAGATGAAGATAAGTCTGCTTATATAGAAGAATTTAATAAAACTAAAGAATATATTCTTAAGAAACTTAAAGAACTCTCATATTTAAGTACTATCTAGCTGGTAATTTTTAAGTAAAAAAGAAAGGATAAATGTTATGAAGAAAAAAGCAGAAGAGATATTTTTAATGATTTTATCAGTAATTATTGTAAGTATATCATTATATTTATATTTAAGTTTATGAATATAAAAATGAATAATTATTTCAAAGAATAAAGGTATAAAGAGGTATAAGTATGCAAAAGAAATATGACAGAGTTTATGTAATAGATTGTGAAAATGTAGGATTTACATTTTATACAAGTCCTAATGATTTAGTTTATTATTTTACAAATAGTTCTGTAAAAGAACTGCCATTTATTTGTAATGAAAATGAAATACATATGTGTCTTAATCATACAGGTTGTAAAGATGCCTTAGATTTTATTATAGATACATTTTTAGGATATTTGATAAGAAATTATGGAAGAAATACTGAATATTTTATTATCAGTAACGATAAAGGATATAACAATGTATCGGCTTTCTGGCAGGGTTTAGGTTACAAGGTATATACAAACCCACATAACGCTTTAAAGCCTCTAAATAAGGAAAATACAGCGTTAAAAGATTATATCAGCACAATAAATAACGCAAAGAAAATATTAGACAAGCTCCCAAATGAATATGAAGAAAAAATAAATAATATATTAGCTTCTTGGATACGTTCTAAAAGTAAAAATAAAGCTGTTCTTTTAAAAGAATTAGAAAGATGTTTACATAACAGAATTACTAAAAAAGAAATTAAAGAATTATGTAATTATTATTATGATAATGTTATATGTAATGTTTAAAATTATGTTTATTTTTGTACAATAATATTTTTATAGTATAGTATATAAATTATATGTCAGGGTGCCGAAATTGACTAAACTAGATAAAAAGATTTTAGCCTTATTTAATCTCAAAAATATTGTTATTTTTTTTACAAAATTGACATTATTATTAAAAAACAAAAAAGATAAATAATTATATTAATAATATAGGAGATTAAATGGCTAAAAGATATAAATGCAGGGGGAGTTTTTATATTTACATCCTGCTTAATAGTGATGATTATGTAAAGATAGGAATAACAAAAAACTTTGATAAAAGAAAACAATCTTTAAGTGGAAGTAATGGAGGAGGGTCTATAATAACAGACTATTATGTTTCTGATAAAACTTATGTATATAATTTAGAAAAAATTATGCACGAAATATTTAAAGATTATAGAATACCTAATACAGAATGGTTTAAAGGTATTGAATTTAATGAAGTTGTAAAACAGTTACAACAATTATTATCATCAGAAGCTTATAGAAGAACAAATGAAGAATTGAGGTTAGTGAATTGTGGAGGATATAATTTATGAAAAATATCTTACTAATGATTGAAACAGATTCAATGTTTTTATGGTTGACATTGATTATCTCATTTATTATTACATTATTTTCAATTTTTTTATTTTTTTCGTATTCATCTGAAAAAAATAAACAAAAGAAGATAATGTTTTTAGGATTTTTAATATTTGGAGCAATTTTGTTTATAGTACAGTTAGAAGTATTACTTAATTTAGGAAAAGAAATAAATGCGAAAATAACAAATATACAGACTATTGCAAATAATAATAGTTCTTATTTAATTTCAATAGAGAGTGAAGAACTAGGAAATGAAAACTATCTGATTGATAAAGATACATTAGAAATAAATAATCTTAATCAAAACAATATAAAAACTCTTAAAAATATTAACTGTATTATAAAATATAGAAATTACTCAAATGATAAAGATATAGAAAAAGTAATAATAGATTTTAAAGAATAATAATATAAATTGTTTTAATTAATGTTTATAAGATTTTAGTTTTTTTGTTTAATTAAAATAATGATAGATTTTGTGGAAACTTCAAATAAAAGAAAAAAATAACAAAGAAAGGTTTAATAAGTTATGAAAGATATATTATACAATATAATAACAAATTCAATATTTTTAACAACTATTGAATGTATTTTTATTTTAGTTATGCTTTTTAGTTTATTAGTATTTGTTATAACTATTTCTTATATTATAAATGAAAAACGAAAAGATGAAGAATATATGTTTATTAAAAAAGTGTCAATAATTTCACTAATATTATCTATTTTATCAATAGTTATTTTAGTTTATTCACTAAGAATACCTTACAAATTAAATACAAAAACTAATGCAGAAATAATATCTATACATCAGGATTTTTCTTACAATAATTCATATATCGTTGAACTTAAAAGCGATGATTTAGGATATATGAATACAAGTGTAGAAAAATCTATTATTGAAATAGAGGATTTTGAAAATATTAATAATAAAAACATTTTCACAAATTGTATAGTTTTGTATACAAACTACTCAAATAAAAAACAAATATATAAAATAAAAATTATACTATGATTTTATAGTAAATCATTTAAGAAAGGAAAAATTATGAAGTGCAGAAATTGTGGTTCAGAAAATATTGTTGTTGCAGACAGCAGGCCTGTAAGTATGTTTATTAAGCGTAGAAGAAAATGCTTAGATTGTGATTATCGTTGGTCTACATATGAAATACCAGCTAGAATGTTAAGTGATAAATTTATTGACAGATTTAAGCTTCCTGAACAAAAAAGAAGTTGTCAAGGATAATAATATTGCAAGAGCAATATTTAATTGTAAATAATGTTTATTACAAATGAATTTAAAGAAATACAACACAGTATCAAAAGAAATTAAAAAGTAGTTTGCATTTTTTACGGATTGATTTTTTCTTGATATATTTACAGAAGAATTTATAATTATTACCAATAAATATAATTAAGTAAGGAATGATTATGATATTTGTTTCAATGTATATGATAGATTAATGCATTAAAAAAAATAAAATCTCACTATTATATTAAAAATACTAAAAGATAGTGAGGTTTTTATTTTTGAGAAAAGCTGTAGAAAAAATAATAGAAAAAGCATATAAATATAATTATTCTGATGATATTATTGATATTTTAAAAAGAGAAGATTTGACTGTAAGTACAATAGAACAAATACATCATTATTATTACGCTAATAAAAAATATTATACTTCTGAAGAAATATGTGGTGAAATAAATAAAATATTATCTTTCCCTTTTAAAGGAAACAGCAAAGAATATAAAGAAAAATTAAGTAAGTGTTTACCTGGTTGTATGAAAGATACTTTATTAGGAAATTCATTAGATAAAAGACGCATTTTTTATCTTAAAGATTATAAAGATTTTAATTTTTTATATGTTACTTTTTTATATAATCATATTGATTATAGTATTATTAAAAAAGTTTATACATTTTTTAAAGAAAATGATAATTATAAAGATATATTACCCGTATGGTATTTACAATACAGGATATATAATTTAAAGAATAAAAAAAATATAAATTTTTTAATTGATGTCTGGATAGAATGCTGTTTGCTTAAGATTTCTAATAATATTGTTTCTTTTTCTGTTTTTGCAGATATAATAAAAAATACTGATAAAACGATAGAATATACTAATATAGACATAAAGAAATACACAACAAAAAACAATAAAGATTGTGGTATATATTATTCTTTTTATAAAGATTATATTTTTACTCCTAATGAATTTGTTACGACTATTATAGATAAATTTAATATAAAAGGTCATTTTAGAACTAATTTATATAATAAATATATTATTGATAAGTTTCCAATTCCAATAGAAAAATATAATAATAGATATGTAGATGAAAAAATAATAAACCAATATACAGAGTTAGCAAATAAAACAAATACAACACTAACATTGAATTTACCAAGTAGTGATTTTGAAATATCAGTAAAACAAAACAGCATATTTATTTCTCTTGTCACTTATTACAAAATAGATATATACAAAAATGAGTTTAATCATAATAAACCTATTTTTCAGTATGATATAGTAAAGAAAAGTAAAAATACATTATCTTTATTTATCCCTGAAAATGGCTATATATATATTAAAAATACAAAGACTAATAAATATTACCCTTTACCAATAAAGCAGTTAATTAAGCTTAAAGAGTATGAATATAATGATGAATTTGTTAGATTTATAAACTTATATGTGGATTATTTAATAAGTAAAAATCCTTTTATTAAGGATGCTATAAACGATTGTAAAGACAACTGTTTAATTCCATTAAGTGTAAATGAATGTATAATGTATCATAATAGAGCTGAATTAATTAAAGCTAAATATAAAACAGCAAATAATATTAATATTGATTGGAATAAAAGAAATCTAAATTTAAGTTATCTTTATGTAAAATCTTTACCTTATATAAATGATAAAGGAAAAGAAATACTTAAACAGATAAAAGATATTGATTTTAATATAATAAAAAATAGTAGTCATAATTATAAAGGAAAAGTAAAAGACTTCCTTTCTTATGTTATCTATAAAAACATACAAGATAATATTATTGTGAATACAGAAAATGAAATAGCTAAAGAGTTATCTATTTTACCTGAGATTATAGATGATGAAAAAGAGTCATTAGCAAGATATGAAGAAGAATTAGATGAAGCAGAATATCTTTGTTATGATTATGTACATATGCTTATGTTTAATACAGCAAGAAAGAACAGAGAAAAGATTAAGCTTAATATAAAATCTATAAATGAGATTAGAAACAAGCACGATAATATTACAACCCATACAAACATTGATAAAAACACTCATCCAGTTAAAATTAAAAAAGATAGTGTCTTTAATGAATTAAGAAATATTTTACCAAGTAATTTTGAATGGATAAAAACAAGAAAAAGACTTATTTTAGAAACAAAAATACAACATCATTGTGTCTGGAGCTATGCAAATAAAATAACAAATGATAAATGTGCTATATATTCATATGTAGATAAAGATGGTAGTAAGAGTATTGACGGTACTCCTAAAAGATACACTATCGAATTTGGATTTAATAAAAATACTTGTCAGTATTATGTGATACAAACCCAGGGCAGATATGATAGTGTCAATGCTTCAGATATGGAAAAATATATAAATGCAATATTAGATGATTACTACAAAACCACTACAGAAAAATAAGAAAATTTATATATTGGTGATAATATAAAAATAAAATTATTAAAGAATATAATATAGCAATTTTGTTATAATATAGGAGAAAAAATAATTTATGAAAAAAAATATCCTTTTAAAAGCTATTGAAACAACTGAATTAGATTTTAAGAATAAAGAAGAATTTTTAGAATGGCAAAAAAAAATATTAAAAAATTACGAACAAAGTAAAATTAATTATAAAAAAGAAATGAATGAATTATTCGGATATAATGAAGAGCAGGACTAATCTCCTGCTTTTCACTCACTTTTAGATGTCTTTTTGCAAGGAAAACTTTACAAGGATATAAAATAATGCATATTATATTTAAAAAAAATACAATTTTTTTAGCTACCTATTAATTTAGGTAACTTTTTTTTACCTTAATACACTATTATAAATAGGTTAATAAATAATAAAAGAGAGAAATTGTGTGTTTTGTTAGAATTTGAAACGAGCGAAACTTTGCGAAAAGGAGTGGAAAACAAATGAATTATACTTATTTTGGAAACAGAATTGAAAGAAGTCCATTAGGGAATATGGGGTTACAGTTATTAGAAGCTCAAGAGAAATTAGTTTCTCAAGAATATGAAGTTGAGAATCTTAGAATTAAAGCAGCTATGTATAAAGCATATTTCTTTCGTAATTCCATATTAGCAGAAAAATTAGAAAAACAAAGTGAAGAAAACAGAGATGCACTTATCGGAGAGTTTGATGGTTTTTCATATGCAAGTTGGAGAGCTAATGCTGTATATAGAACGCTTGAAAATATGTGCGATGAAGGACTATTAACTGAAAAAGAATATAGAGAATGCAAAGTATGAAACAAGATATATGAAAATATATGTGTTGTTAAAACAAGGCTATGAAGGCAGTGAAACAGTTTGTGTAAGTGAAGACATCAATAAAATTCGCACAAGTATTTGTGAAGATTTCAATCCAAACGAAGATTATCCAGAACTTGAAATTTGGAAAAATGGAGAAGAAATTTTAAAGACGAGTGGAAGCGATGTATTAAAAGTCATTGCGAAAGAATTAGCACAGTAAATATGTGTTTCTTGACGGAATGGAGGAAGATATTGTGGATTCAAGATTTTTTGAAAGAAAATGTTTTATAACAACATCTGATTGTTTATTGGAATTTATGAAGGAACAAAAAGATGATTCAAGTCTTATATTAAATATGGAAGAAGATACAAAAGAAGTATTCTTATATAGTCCAGCGTTTGACGTTGAATATAATGAGGACGATATTATGGATTGTGTTGGCAGAGAGTTGGGTGTTGAAATAAATAACCTGTTTGTAGATGGCGACAAATATTGTGCTGCAATTTATTTTACGGTAAGAAAACTAGAACAATGAAACGATGATTTATAAGGGGAATATATAAAATTATTAGTTGCCTATTAATTTAGGTAACTTTTTTTTGACTTTAATACACTATTATCATAAGAAAGGCATTTAAAAATAATTTTTAACTTAAAAGGAGAGTTTATTTATGACATATCTTGAGCAATATATAGGGCACAAAGCTTCAATATAGATTGCTGGAATAGAGAAGTAAATAAACAGTAATTACAATAAAAAGAAAGGAAAATACTATGCTAAAAAAATATTTAGAGCTATTAAGTAAAGCGGTAGGCAGCTTTAAAAACTTAGGTAAAGGTAATAGCTGGGCTGATTATTTTCAGACAGTAGGTTTTGAGTTTTTAGTTCTGCTTATAGGAATTGCTATTATTGTAGGTATTGTAATTGTTCTATTTGGTCCATATAAAGGTACTAAGAAGATTAAGCAGTTTATAATAAGTAAATCTAAGCTGCCATTACTTAAAAATATCATAGGTGATTATAATAAAAAGATAGAAGATATTATTAAAAATATTGATAAATGTACTGATATGCTGATAGATAATGCTCACAATTACAACAATAAGTATATCAATAAAGATAGTAAGTGGTATACATCTTTAATAGACCTTATTGATAATATTAATAATAGTCTTAATGAGATAGGATTATTTCAGTATGATGAAAAATTTCACACTAATGAAATAACAAAATATCTTGATTTATCTATAAAGATTGAAAATGAAGAATTAAGAAAAAAAGTATGTTCCTTAAGATATCAACTTTGTAAATATGCTATTGGCAATAAAGCTACATTACTTTTTGAAAATAATGAGTTTAGTAAAAACGAATTTGCATTAAATGATACTTTAAGTGACTTCTTAAATGTATATATCAAGAAGAATAACAATATTGATATTGATGTTAGGACATTAGTAAATAAGAAAAAGAGATTAACTATGAGCATTGTAGCTGTATTAGGATTATTCTATATCGTATACGCTATGATTGTTGTTCCTCTTATTATGATGTTATTTTAAATGAAAGGAAAATTGTAAACATATGAAGAAAAGATTATTACCAATATTGATAAGCTGTGTTATTATATTTTGTTTTACAGGTTGTGAATTTGAAAATGAAGGTTATTTATTAAATTCATCTGCTGAAAATACTTCAAACGATAATGAGGAAGAACAAAATAATATTGTTCCTATTACTTATTTAGCAATGTTATATGATAACAACGGAAATAATTTTCTTAATTTTCAAGGAAATAATTTTGAAATCACTCCTAATAAAGTAAAACAATGGGGATATAGCACAGAAGGAAGTTGGCATTCTTATTATGATACAAGTTCAGTAGTAACAATTAATGTTGATGGAAATTATATTGAAACTTGTGGTAGTACTGTTATTTTTAAAGATACAAGATTAGAAATGTATGATGTAGGTAAGGTATTAGAAACAGGAACAGATACAATCTACTCATCTGATAGTCCTGTAAAATTAAATCCAACAAGTAGTAAGGATGAATATTTAAGCCTTAGATACTGGTGGAAGGATTTACAGGAAAAAGGGCAGAATGGCAGTAAGATTATTTTAATCCAAAGTCAGGATGGTTACAATATTGGAGCATTTGTAGGTGATAATGTAACCTGGGAATTAGCAGGAAAATTACCTAAGACTACTAAGATAGTTATTGATGGTAAGGAATTATATATACATAGATGTAATTTTACGATTATAGATACTGACTTAATTGATAAAGATTAATTAGAAAGGAAATATATGAAAGAGTTATCTAAAAAGGATTTAGCTTTTGAAAAAGAACGAATTAAGTTCAGACAGGAAAAGAAAACTTTATTAAAAGAAATATCTGATAAAGATAAAGAGATAGAAGGTCTTAAAACATTAGTAAGACAAATTAATAACAAAATAGAAGAACAGAATGAATGGATAGAACGGTTATTAGAGTATTGCAATTTAAATGAAGATGATTTAAAACAGCTGAAAAATAGATGTGATATAAATGAACAGATTACTAATATGAATAATTTAGTAGGAGCTATGTTTAGTCATTTTATGTAAATATGAAAGGAATATAAATATGGAAATAAAGAATACAGAAATTTATGGATTTAAAGCAGCATTTAGAGGAATGAGAAATCCAATGGATAGTTGGGCTAAGAGTGATAGTTATTACGATAATGAAATTAATCATAATCAATATATAATTGGTAATAACGATATGAACCTTGCACAAACTCTTATAAAAAGTGGTTCTGAACATTGTAAGTTCTTAAGAATGATACACGTTTCTGCTGATTTTGATATGCCAAGATATTTTTGGAGTGAATTTGATACATACCATTATAATACCAAGAATAGCTGCTCTACTATGCATAAGTTACTCAATAATAATAATCCTATTACTCTTGATATGTTTGAAACTTGTGATGAAGATGCATACCTTTGGAATGAAATTATTGTAAAGTTAGAAGAGTTTAGGTTAGATTACAAAGAGCTACAGAAGACCACAAAGAATAAAGAAGAAATGGATAGACTTTTACTTAGAGCCAAGAGATTACTTCCTGAAGGTATGTTACAATTAAGAACAATAGATACAAATTATGCTGAACTAAGAAATATGTATTTTCAAAGGAGAAATCACAGACTTAAGGAAGAATGGATAGACACTTTTTGCAAATGGGTTGAGAATTTACCTTATGCTGATGAATTAATATGCTTTGAATAGAAAATATAAAAGATTATCTTTAAATAAGATAGTCTTTTTTTTATGTTTAGGACATTATTATTATAAAACCAAAAAATAATTTTAATAAAAAATAGTATAAATTTTACATAGAAATGGAGAAAATTATGAAAATTATATGTTTTGAAGAAAATCATATTTATGGAATAGAGATAACAAGCTATTTAAAAAAAGTTTTCCCTGGTTTAGTTAAGGCTTATATTAAGTGTTTTGCTGATAATAAACAGGAAGCTAAAAGACTTTTAGAAAACCATTACGGACAGGAAAGACATATAAAAAGAGCTAAGAAAGATAAAAGATTAGATTTTGATTATGACAGTATATTATTAATTTTTAATAATGGTAAAAAAGTTGAGATTGGTACTTCTGAATGGGGTTGGCTTAACATATCAGATAATGAGGAGTAAATGTTATGATTGATGATTTTAAAGACATTGTAGATAAATATAAAACAGAAATGGATATTTTACTTAATCAGACTATTTATAATATTGAAAATAATAATGGGGTTTATGAATATTATCCTTATATTATTAAATCTGTTAGTCCTTATGGAAGTTGTAATTCAATAGTAGATGGAATACCTAGGGTTTGGAATATATATGCAGAAGATAATTATTGTAAGACTTATAAAAGCTTTTATGAATTTGGAATAACTTTTACTTTTGATGAAATAGAAGCAGATAAGATATGTAAAGAATTAAATGAAAAAAAGGATTAAGGAATATGAAAAAAAATATAATAACCGATAATGATTTTTTAAATATGTTAGAAAGTATAAGAAATAGATGTATTTCTGTTGGTTGTACTAACTGTTTATATAAAAACCAAGAGTGCATTTTATTTGAAGATTTTCCTGGAATTAGAATATAGATAAGAAAAATAATAAGATAAAAGTGATTGATGATTAAAAGGTAGTGATATGAATAAAAACATAAACAGTAATAAAACTGAACATAAAAAAAATATTCTTGTTTTACATCCAGTTAAATGTGAAGAATGTGATTATGAGTTTTGTGAATTCTTTCTATTTTGTAAATGTAAAAATATAGATAAAAATAGTTTATAAGAAAGGAATATTATTATGTATAGTGTATTAGATTTAAGTGAATATATTATCTATTATAGCAATATTAAAAAATATGGTATCTCTTGCTTGAAATTACAAAAAATATTATACTTTTTGCAAGCTGAATTTTTAAGAAAGTATAACAAATTGTGTTTTAATAGTAAAATCGAAGCTTGGGATTTTGGACCAGTAATACCTATTGTTTATGAAAAGTATATTCTTTATGGTGGGTTAGATATACCGCAAATAAATAAAAAGAATAATTTTAAGTATATTTGTACTAAAGAACATTTAAAGCTAATTAATGATTTAATTGATTATTTTAAGAACTATACTGCAAGTATTCTGACAAATATAACAATACATCAAGACCCTTTTATTAAAAGTTATGTTTTTAAGGAGTATAATGAAATAAAATCTAAAGATATAAAAGATTATTTTAAGTAATAACATATTGATATATATAAGGAGTTGAATAAATTATGAAAATTATTATTGAAAATAAAAATTATAATATAAAAGATAATACTATGGTTAAATTAAATTTAAGAGGTATAAATGTAGGAACATATAGACAGGGTGATTTTGATAAATGGGAATTAAATTATATAGAAAAAAACAATGATATTATTCCAGATATTGAGAATTATATTTGTGGGATATTACATAGAAAATATAATGTTCCTGTAATAACAAAACTTGATGTTATTGAAGTAGAAAGATTATTAAAAGCAGATACAGGCCTTTCTATTATTGATTGGTTTAATAACGAATTAAAGGGACTTACATTATGATAATAGATTGTGAAAACAAATTAACAGATAAGCAGATTAAAGAGTTAAAAACATCTTTAAATTTGATGATAAATAATATTGTAAAATATTTAAAGAAAAAGCAAAATAATGTAGATAAAACTATTTTTAATATTGTTTTTAATAATGGTGATAAATTTTCAATCATTTGCTTAAATAAATATTTTAATAAAGTTTCTTATATAAATAAATATGGAGAAGAACAAGATATTATCCCATTACAATCTGCTTTAAATATCAATAAATATGTAAAAGATATTGAAAATAATATAAAGATACATCGAAATAATTTGTCATTTATAGCATATTATACAGAACAGCCCATAGATAAAATAATACCTCTTTATGCAAAAGATAATACTTCGTTAAGAAAAGAATTATATTACAAAAATTATTGTCAATATGTTGATATTGTAAAATCAAGAAATAATTTTCTTATTGATGAAAATGATATAGATATAGATTAAGAGATTGTTTAAAAACAGTCTCTTTTTTTTTCACATTCTAACAATATTATTAAATAAAGAAATAAATAGAATTATAATATTAATATTTCCTATAAATTTATTATTTCTGAATAATAGTGAGATTGCTAGGTTTATCTTAAAAAAGAGGATTGATTTTTGCTATTAAATTAAAACAAAATAAATGGATAAAATATAAATATTATATCTATAACAAAAATATCAAAATTGAAGAAATAAAATTAAAAAATATAAAAATATATTAGTTATAGCATTTATTGAGGTTTATGATAAATATAGATGTAAAAGTTATGGATTGCAGACTATATCTTATTTATTAGAACATTATAAGATAAATACCATTTTAGGAGAAACACTTAATACATCTACTGGATTTTATGATGAATGTATAAAGAATTTTGATGGAAATAGACATAATATTACTTATTCAGATAACTGTTCTTCATTATTTGTAATTTCAGATATAAATATATCTAATGATAAAATATATGAATTATTGGAAGATATAAATAATGATATATTATAAAAAGAAAGGATTGTTTTTTATGATTATAAGAATTAATTACAAAAATAATGATTTTGAAGAAGAAATTAAAGAGTATTTAGAACATTTTATAACAAATATTTTATATGATTTAAGCTATAAAAATGTTTTAAGTAATTTAGATGAAAATAATTTAGATATTTTAGAAATGAAAAAAGATTTAGCAACAAAATGGTTTGATGCATATGAAAGAGCAAATAACATTCTTAATCCTAACATAGATATAAAGAAAACAAAAGAAGATTTAAGCTGGCTAATTGACAGAATTAAGACTTCATTAAAACAATATTTACTAAATATTTCTGATTTAAAGAATAGTAAAGAGTTTATAGAAAATACGTTTATAAATGATATTGAAATTAGTTTTCCTTTAAGCTTTTATGATGAGTGGGAAAATGGAGAAGTTGCTTATTGGTTTTTGCATAGTGGAGCAGTAATAATTCAGTAAAGAATGATTATAGAAAGAAGGATTTAATATTATGAAGATAAAAGATTTTTTAGAAAATTATGATGGCATTTGTAATATAGCTATTAAAGACAGATTTGATTATAGCGAACATAATTATAGACATAAAGAGGAAGCAATAAGAAATTATGGTTATTTTTCTATTAAGAATTGGACTATAGACAATAACAATATTATAATTTATATTCAAAGCCAATTTTAGATAAGGAGTGTATTATATGAACATTAACAATACTTTATTATTTATTAAAAAGAAAAAGTGGTTTGATTTTATAGAAAATGCTGAAATATACGGTTTTAAAACAGATATTTGTAATGATTATATATGCAAGAAAATATTATCTGATAATAATGATTTATATTTACAGATTACAATAGATTCAATAAGTAGAAATATATTTATTGAATTTAATATACCTTGTGCTTATTGGTTAGAAGTGGGATTAAATACATTTGAACCATTGTTCACTTTATATAAACTTGGTTTTATTGAAATTAAAGAAGATGAATAGATTGCAATAGGAGTATATTATTATGAATATGATTTTATGTATAATTACTATAATTTTCGGGATTATTGTTTTTACATTGGTTTTTAATATTATAAAATCAATTCTTATTCAGATAATTGATAAAACATTAGGTTTTGATAAGTTGTTTATTAATAAAACAAAATCAAATATTACTAAAATATTAATAAACGTAATATCCTATATTATCAGTATAGGATTGTATATGTTATTAGTTAAATTAAATTTATAAAATAAAACATTAAAATTTAAAATATTATAAAGGAGAAGTGTATGTTTTTAGTTCAAGAGTATAAAGATACATATATTTTTTATAAAGATAGCTATTATTTTGCTTATGATTTAATAAATCATAAAAGAACAAATAACTTTAATAGTCTGGATATATTAAGAGATAACTTAAGATTAAAAGCAAAGAAAATATGGATTTAATATTAAATAAAAACACAAAAAGATTAAAGGAATTATTTTTAATAGTTCCTTTTTTTTACATTTTTTTCACTTTACTCCATTATTATTGTATATAGAAATATAAAAGGAGAATTTATATGAAAATTATCGAAAGCGATATTAGAACAAAGCATTTATATAATAATGGTGTTCATACTTCTTACATAGAAGAGACAGCAAAATATCATTATGATAGTTATGAAGAACGAAATGAACACGCAAAAGAAATGATTGAAAATGGTTTCAAAGATAGTGGCCAGGTTAAAGAAAATGTTGGTACGATTATGAATCCCGAATTTGTATGGTTCGGAAGTTACTATAAATATGAAAGAAACTAGGCAAGTAAACAAGAGTTTCTTTAGAAGGAGGATATAATATGAGATTACCACAAGAAATGTTTGCAGAAGCATTATGGGTAGAATGGTTTGTTAATTACGGTAATGTTTATAAAAAGAAATTGCCAGATTTATTGAAAAAATATAATTTAAAACTCAGAAAAGGAAAAAACTTAGATGATGTTAAATTAATAATAGGTAGAGCTTTAAAAAATACTCCTTGTGTTGCTTCTAAACAAATAGAGCAAATTGCTGAAGAAATTGACAAAATCTGTATAATTGCCAATTGGGAAGATGCGGTTGCAAAGTATAAAATTGCTGCGGAAAGAGAGGAAAAATATTATGAGTATGAGAGGTAGTTTTATTTATGGATATGGATTTAATAGTGATTGCGATGATGGAAAATTAATTGATTTTATCAAAAATCATAAAGAAGCATTTTGTAAGACAGATGGAGAAAAAGAACTGTATGAAGAAATGCTTGATTATACTGAAAAGGAATATGATTTAGAAGATTTCTTTGAAAATTATGAATGTGATAGTAATAGTCTTAAAGGAATTGGTGCTGTTATTGCTAACATCATGTCAAGAGAAACGGGAATTCGATTTGATTATTGTATGCCAGATGGAGATTGTAATACTTTGGCTTCGGTTGTATTTGAAACTGGTTATCCTTGGCAGCTTAATGAGACTGAAAAGAATTTAACAGAAGAGAAATTAAAAGAAATTTGCAAGACATATATGGATGAAATTGGTTTAATTGATGAACCTGATTATTTAGAACTTGAATATTTTGGATAATATGAAATGAGGATTTACAAGGAAGGTGAAATTATGAGTCAAAGCAATTATGAAAAATACGCAGTAATTAAACAGCAGGAATTATTACACAAGGAGAGAAATTTGCAGCAAGCTATTAGTTGTCTTAGAGACAGAAGAAAATTTGCTTCGTTGCAATCTATTGACAGTGCAATAGATTTTGTTGCTGATTTATATGATTTGTCTATTGATGAAGTTAAAAGAGCAATGGATGGCGAAGAATATTGGTGTATATAACTATTAAATAATTGTATACTTGGAGGTTATTATGACAGAAAAAGCACAGAAGTTATTTGAAAAGTTTCTTAAAGAATATTGCAATAGGGGCTATATATATTCAGGTATGATGCTTTATGAACCAGGACACATAAGAGAATATAGAGAACTTGAAGAATTAGAATTAATTCAAAAGAGAAATTGTGAAGGGTTAGCTTATGAACTAACAGAAAGAGAAAGGCATAAGCTTATAACAGACAATAATCTTGAACAATTATGGGAAAAGAAAGCCAGTTGTTTTATGGTAAATGGAAAATTTGAAGAGATTGAAAAAGTAATGAAGCGATGATTTACTGAGATTGTGAAAGGAAGGGATGATATGTATTCTCCAAAGTATAACAAAACAGTATTTGTGATTGAATGTAAACTTGCAGGAAAAATGACATTTAGTGTTAAAACAGGGAAAAGATTGGAATGAGATTATATGCTTAAATTATCATCTATAAAAGTTGGAATGAAATATCAGGATGTAAGAAATGAAATTATTTAATCAAATAATTTAGTTATGAGTTGTTTGCCAGCTTTTTGTAATAGTAACTATGATGTAGCAGAAAATCTTGATACAAAAGAAAAAGTTTATGTATTGAGAGATTATGATACAGGAATTATCACAGATGTAACTACAGATTATTATAAAGCAGTGAATGTAGAAACAGCCCAAAGGAATATATCTGAAATTCTTTATAATAACGGATATTAAATGGACTTAAAACTAAGATTTAGATAGATTAGAGATAGTATGGAGAATTGATTTTGTTACATAAAATTAAATAATAATATTGTTATAGAGATTTAATAAGTCAATATTTGAAAAGGTATGATTTTGAAACGATAATTTGAAAAGATATGATTAAAGAGTAAAAAATATATGAAAATAAATGTAAAACATAATGTTGGTGATAAAATTAGAAGAATAGTCAAATGAGGTTCAAGTGTTTCATATTGTTCTGGTTCAGATACAGAACAACTTCTTAGAATTGAAAGAATAATTATTGATAGAGGAAATTCTTTTAATGGCTGGAAACCAAAATTTCACTATGAATGTCAAGATGTGAAAAGTGGTAATTTTATTATATTGAATAATGAAGAAATAGACGAATATTGTAGTGTAAACTAAGTATTGTTTTGAAATGATAGAAGCTTGAATAATGTTTTATCCCAAATTAAAGATTATATAAATAAAGAATTTATTATTTTAAAAGGAGACAATTTATGGGATATATAAATTTAGTTGATGAAATTGATGAAGGAATGATTTCAGAAGGAATAGATGAAATACTTAACTCAGGTAATGAAGTTGCCATTGCTGAATACAAACTAAAATTAGAATTTGCAAAAGAGCAAAAAAAGATGAATAAATTAGTAGCTATGGGATATGGATATTATTTAGATAATTGTGGTGATAAAGTTAATGGAGATACCGCTTATTACTGTAAACATTGTTTACAACCTGAATGTTGTAAAAGATTGGCAAAATTAAACAATAATTTTAAGATTGGAGACGATATATGGGAAATTATTATGAAGGAGAATTAAGTTTTGTATTAAGAAAAGACTTACCTAAAAACTTATTAAAACTTTTAAATGAATTAGAAAATAAACCAAGGACAGAAATTATTGTTCCAGAAGAATATAAGAAAGTTCCTTTATTTAATACTAAAGATTGGTTTTATAATAGATATTCTTTTAATAAAGTTGTAGAGAGTTCCACTAATTCTACTATAGGTGGATATTTATTAGAAGTTGCTATTTGTACAACTGAATATGATAATTTAGGGGAAAAATTATATGACTTTTTTAAAGATTATCTTGATACAGATTTAAGCCCAATATATATAGGAAGAATTAATGATGAAGATTGTTATTATAGCAGAACTTTTTTACGAAGTGGATATGATTTTTCGTGTATAAAAGAAAGCGAATATAAAATTAGATTATATAATGATATTGGTGGGGTAAAAGAAAAACAAAGATTTGTTGAAGAAATTTATAAGTATAATAATGAAAAAGTAAAAGAAGAACATATATGTTTTATGACTTCTATAAAATATAAAAAAATATATGAAAAAGATTTAGTTTGTGCTTTTAGAAATACATATTAATAGAAGTCTTGTTTTTAGAAAGGAGTTTTAATATAATGGTTGCAAATAAAAATATAAGGACTATAAATATGGACCATTTACCAAAGACTTTAAAAGATGCTTATGAGTACGATATTGAACAATGTAATGATTTAGATATTGACCCTAAATATATAAATGTTAGTGATATATTGAAAGCGTATTATATTTTAGCTGATTATTTTACAGACCCTTCTAGCACACAAGTAAAAGAAAAAATGTTAGTTGGAGTAAGAAGTTATAATTTGTTATCATCTGCTGTAGGTCGTCAATGTGTTGAATTTGGAGGAAAGAAAAAATATTCAGAAAATATAGATATATGTTCAACTTTATTTTATGGATTGGTTAAAAACCATTCTTTTCACGATGGAAATAAACGAACCGGTTTATTAATTTTATTATATCAGTTGCAAAATTATGGATATTATCCTAAACAGAATTTTAAAGAATTTGAAAAATTAGTTTTGGCTATAGCAGATAATTCATTAAATAAAACATATTATAATGTTTGGAAAAAGTTCAAAAAACAAGAGGACTCTGAAATAAAAACTATTTCTTATATAATAAGACGTTTAGTTGTTAAAAAAAATAATTCTTATCATTTAGATATAACAACAAAAGATTTTTGTAACGCTTTGAGCTTGTCTGGAGTAGAATGTCAATTAGAAGGGCAAAAATTAAAGTTAAAAAGAACAATAAAGACTATATTCAAAACAAATAAATATTATTATACTGTAAACTTCTATGGCTGGACACGACCTATAAAAGTAAAAATGGCAAGAGATATTTTTAATGCTTTACATTTATCTGAAGAATATCCAGATTTTTCAAGTTTTTCTAATGGAGAAGGTAATATTTATAAAACAATATGCGAATTTGAAAGTCCTTTAAGAAGATTAAAAGATGAATAATTTATATTAAGACACTTAATTAATTTTAGGTGTCTTTTTTTTCACTTTGCTACAATATTATTGTAAGTAGTAATAATTTGTACTGATTGTATAAAGGAGAGCAAACATATGAAAATAGATAGTTTAGATGGAATTAAAAAGATAACATTTTATGATTATAGTGAATATTCTCCTGAATTATGTAATGATGGTGGAGCATATGGATTTTTTACGATATATATGAGGATTTCTAATGATGAATGGAAAATTTCTTATAAAACAACTGCTGATTTTGATTATTGTCCTGTTTGTGGTTGCTTTGCTGACCATTATAAAGGTGATAACTGTGATTATAATTCTGGATATGAATGTGGTGAATTTGACACCATAAAAACTAATGAATTATTAAACCTTATAAATAACTTTTCTGAAACAGATTTTAAATATTTTGAAATAGAAAATTAGGAGATTAATAAGATTAGAAAAATATTATAATTGTTGTTATCCCACTTTACAAGAGTTAATAAAAAATAAAAATTATGATTTTATCGAATATAGAAATTTATTTCCTGATATTGAGAATATAGATAATAAAAGAGATATTAATGACCAGAGTTTATTATTAGGTTCTTTTAAATCGTATAATGGAATAATATGTATTTTGCATATGATATAAAAGCACATAAAATGACTAATAAGTTTACTTGTTTAGATGAATTAAGAGAACATTTAAGGATAAATTCAAAAGATATATGGAACAAATAATTATATCTTTTTAATACATTTAAAAAGGAGAATGAAAAATGGATAACATTGATGAGATTATTTATAAACAAACACAAAAGACTGCTTATGAAGAACAGTGTGAACAGGAAGAAAAGGGTTGGACAGTAACCTATATTCCTTGGGAAGATATGGAAGGCAAGCCAAGAGTGGCAGGAAGATTTAAAACTACAAGGGAAAAAGATGAATTCCTTGAAAAAATTCATAAATATGACTCTGGGTGGACAGATGAAGAACTTTCAATGATTGGCATAATCAACGATTATAACTATATGTTACCAAGATAGAAAGTAAAATTATAATGAAAGGCTAAAGGTAAATTATATGAGTTGGGATTTTAAGTTATGTGACCCTGTTACAAAAGAAGTATTGCACACACAAGAAAAGCACGAAATAAGCGGTGGTACTTATTGTGTAGGTGGAACAACAGAGATGAGTTTAAATATTACTTATAATTATTCTAACATAATTAATAAAAAAATGGCAAAACTTAAAATTGGTAAATCAGATGAATATTTTACTGATAAAGATGATTATAGCTATGCAGACTATTTTAATGGAAAAACAGGAGCAGAAACAATTAAACCATTAAATCAAATTATAGCTTCTTTAAAAAATGATGTACATATCAATTATTGGAAAGCAACAGAAGGTAATGCAAAAAGAGCGTTATATGGTTTATTAGCTTTTGCTAGATTACGACCTGATGGAATTTGGAAAGTAAGTTAATATTTATAATAAATTAAAAAGGATGCAATATAAATGGAGATAATTAAGAATTGGTTTATAAATGATATGAAAGAAAACAATCAGGACTATGAAATTGATGATGAATATAATGGATTGTTAGAAGTAAAAACAGATGTAGCTATTTTTTTAATTGTTGAACCTCATAGTGGAACAGAAGATAAATGGCTTCTTAGGATTGCTCCTATTAGTTCATTTGATAGATGGGCTAATTCAACTATTATAGAGGAATTTTTTATATCAGATATTGAGTTATATAATTATCTATGTAATAACCAATTAAATATTTATAAAGCATTATTAAAAGGATTGTCAAACGATTATGACTTACTTCTTCTTTATAATGAAGAGTATAGTAAATCATAGAAAGGTGTTAATTATGAAGAGTTGTGAATGTTGTATTAATTGTAAATATTGTATAGCTATTCCAAGAAAAAATGCATACAATGATATTGATTATTTATGTTTTATAACAGGATATTTTATATCTTCTGGATTATATATAGATAGGAGAAGAATAAGAAGATTTACTTTTGGTGGAAAAGAATTATTATGTAAATATGAAAATAAAAGAGGATAATAATTTATGATTTTATTATTAGGTAAAAATAGTGCGGTAGAAGAATATGCAAAAGAAATATTAAAAATAGATATGGATAATGATATTGTTTATTATCCAGGGGTAACAACGCATTATACTGAATTACAAAAATATGTTGAGATTGCAAAAGAAGAACAGCCACCTGTAATAACACACAAAATATAGAAATGATAGATATTTTTTTGAATTCTGATTTAGATTTAAAAGTTATTACAGTATGTTATTCTGATAAAAAATTAAAAGCAAGAGTTTTAAGTAAAGAAAATGTTTTATATGTAAAAAATGTTTTAAAGTTAGAATTAAGATAGTTTATAAAAGAGGAATTTAATACAAAATTATTATTTATAATTTTTAAAAATATAATAAAAAAATGTTTTAAGAAGTTGTTTTTATTGTGAGAAATAGCTTCTTTTTTTCACTTTTAGGCATTATTATTATATAGAAAAAATGTGAGGATTTTTATTATGAATGAAAATAGATGGCCATTATTAATGAATTGTGCAGATTTCCAAGAAGTGTATGATTATATTTTTAACAAGTATATGGAAGAAGATTGTTTTTCTATTTTAGATGATATTGAAAATGAAATTGAAACTTATGAAAATTCATCAGAAGAAGAATGGCAAAAAAATATAAATAATGAAAATATTCCTGCTTCTGTACAATGGTATTGTGGAATAATTAATACAAAATATTTTTTAACGGAATTCTTTTAATATATTATTTTTATAGAAAAATTATGATAAATGGACAAGAGTTTCAACAGAAAAATGGAGGTAATTATGAAAAACGGACTTTATCACATAGAAAATGATAAAATTTATAAAATGCCACTAAATGAGCCTATGAAGCAGATTGGAGTCGTAGCAAGCATTGATAATAGAAACAATCTCATAGATGGTTTTGCAAATGAACTTATCAATAAGATAGAAGCAAAATATTGTCAAGGAGATTTGACAAGTCAATATATCGGAATGCAAACTTGCGAATGGATTAAGGAGATTTCAGAAACTATGAAACGATGATTTCAAGATTAGATAGAAAATAGAACTGTGGCAGATAGAAGGGCTGAAATGAATTTAATTGCAATAGAAGCATAATAAATGCGTGTTTTCTTGGATTAGAAAGGTAGGTAATAATATATGAACGGAATGCAAATTTAGGAAATGAATGGAATTGATGAAATTATTTATAAAGAGACACAGAAGGCGGCTTATGAAGAACAGTGCGAACAGGGATTTGTTCATCAGGAACAGCCAAACGAAGATTATTTTGAAAGCTTAAATGATTATTTGGATGGAACAATGAGTATTTGAAATTCGCATTTACTAGAAAAAATGGAGGGAAAAAATAATGAATGAGGAAATGAATAGAATAAAAGATTATTTTAAAGAACATAGATGTGTTTTTTTAGCTAAACAATGCAAGCAAGAATATATTGTATATTCTTATTTTTTGAATTATGACGGCACAGCTATAGTTAGGTTGAATAAGCAGCATTTTAAAAATAGAGATTTAAAAAGTGGAAAAAGCAAAAGAAAAAAAATTAAAATTCCTATCAAAAAATTCTTTGATGATACAATTTATGATTTGTTAATTCGTGGTTATAAATTGGAAGATTGGACTTGAAACTAAGATTTAATTGATGTAATTAATATGAGCAGTGAATTTTATCATATAGAGGATAATAAATTTATAAAACGTCATAAAATGAACTTATGAAAAGAATTGGAACAGTAATAAGTGATGAAGCATTAAGAAAAATATACGCACATATAACAGAAAGTAAGAGAACAAAGAAATTGAATAGTTATTTTTCAATAGTTGCTAATTATTGTTATATATTAGATAATAGTTCAACAAAAACATTTAACTCTATTGAAAATAAATATTTGGATATTTTATGGAATGAAGCATTAATCGAAATTTTAAATAAATTACCTAAAACATATCATATTTTTCCAGTAGAGGTTGCGATTAGTATTATTGTAAATACGTGTAGACAAGTAGATAACTTAAAGGATTATGAATATGAATTATGAAATAAACGATACGGTAAAAATAATTATTCATATATCAAAAAAATGGAATAGGATAGCTAATTGTAAAATTACAAATAAATATATAAAGAATAACACCACTTATTATTCAGTAAAAGAAATAAATGGTATATATAGATGCAGTAATATAAAGGAGAATAGGTTTATAAGCTAGATTAAGAGGTGATTGTATGGAAGATATGCTACTTAAAGCTATTAATTATGAAATGGAACAATTAGGAAATACTGATGTTGTAGTTAGAAATATACATTTCTTTACAGAAGAAAATAGACAATATGCATTTGCAGATGTTTCCTATATTTGGTTTTTAAATGGCTGTGATAAAAGAGTTTGTCATAAAGATATGATTTTTGTATTAGTAGATAAAGACAATAATAGATGGCTAAGTCCTATTTTTGGATAGCATTTAAAATAGATTAATAAGGAGTGAAAGATATGTTATATTGTGATGAATATGATGAAGATTGTAATGATGTTACATCTGAAGAATGTGATAATGGCTGTTGTGATGGTTGTATGTTTTGTGTTGTGTATTCAGAAGAAGAATAAATAAATTCACAACTTTAGGAATGGAGAAGGCTGATGACAATAGAGCAGATTGCAGAAAACGCTTCTTTAATGAAAAAGGAACAAATTATTAACGAAATTAAAAAACTTATCAAAGAAACAGAAGAACAGATATCGGTAATACTTTCTGAAACCGATTATGAGAATTTTTATAATACTGCAAAAGATTATTGGATAGCTTATGATATGCCAGTAAAAGGAAATGTAGGAGAAATTCATAAATGTATGTGGAAAGCATTTGAAAAAGCTGGATTTTTTAATGTTCATAGTAAAAAGGAATTTTTAAGCTTTTCTAAATTCTTATATAAAAAATATAAAGTTTTAGATTGCTTATATGATGAAATGATGAAGTAAATTGTAATAATGAAAAAGGATAGGTTGAAAAATAAAAATATTTTAAGAAGTTATTTTGTTACTAAGAATAGCTTCTTTTTTTTTACATTAACACACTATTATATTATAAAAATATTATAGAGGTAGTTATATGAAAAATAGATTAATGAAAAATAATGAAATAAATGAAGAAGAATATAACAGATTTTTTAAGTTTGTTGATAATCTGGATAACATAAAAGATAAGCAACTTACAAAATTCTTAAAGTGGTGTTTTGACAATGGCTTCTTTGAAAATATATCTGATGATGATATTGATGATTTTTATGAGTATGAAAGTATAAGACTTTTAAAGAATAATGGTATTACAATAGGTATAGATTTTTATGGTAAGAGTGAAACAGCCCTGATTGGTATAGACCCTTCTAAATATTTTAATAAAATAAAAACATCTTCAATACTTATTAATCTTCCTTTATCAAAAAGAGAAGAAAAACAAATGTATAAATTTTTAAATAAACTTTTAAACAATAAGAATGAGTTATCTATAGACTGGAGAAGATGTGCTAATGAATGTTGGTATGGTGAATATAGAAGCTTCAACTGTAATTGATAAGGAATATACTTATGAATGAAGAAAAAATGCTATTTGTCAATATAAAATTAATATCAAAATATGAGTTTATATATAATTTATAAGCCTTTTTTGTATATCTTTATACACTATTATTAATATAAAAATATATAACAATAATGAGGTAAAAATATGATTACAAGAGAAATGATTGAAAATGGATTTAAGACAGGCAAAATTTCTATTGAAGAAAAGTATGATGGATGTATGGGAATTTGTTGTAAGATTGGAGATATGGCTTTTTATTTTGCTGGTGTAGAAGATGGCAATTTAACAAAAGAAGAATATTGGAAGTCATATACATTAGATATGACAGTTGATATGATTTTTGATATCCTTAAAGATTCTAAATCAGCAGAAGAAACTGGACTATATGATTGGGAAATTGGTTATTATGAATCTATTTTAAACGATAAAGAAAAATTTAATCATCAAGTGCAAGATAATGAAAATTATTTTGAGGAAATTAATGATTATTTAGACAACACTATGGAAATTTAAAACAAGAAAACATAGAAAGGAAATAAAAATGATAAATATAATTGATATTAACCCAGATGATAAATTAAAAAGAACAAACTTATTTTCTAATGCTGATAAAGGAAATAAAAGTATTACTTTTGATGACTTAAATAAGCTTTTAAATTGCTTTCCTGGAGCGTTTATTGTCCGTAATATGGAATTAATAGTTAATGCTAAAACAAATGCTTATATAAGCCTTATAAATTGTAAAACAGTACTTGATATTAAATGTAAAGTGTTAGAACAATTATCAAGAGAAGCAAGTTCGTCATTACATTTTAAAACAGAAAAGAAAAATAATGAATATCATAAAAAATTAACAGATTGTATTAATGATTATTTAGGAACAGATTTTAGTATTAATGAGATGAATGATATTTATTGTTATTTAGGAAATGGAATTAATCACGAAAAAACTAAAGAATTTGTTTTAAATGACTATAGCCCATCAATTTTAATAGATAAAGAAATAAATAATAAAGATTTTATAGATGATTTTATTGAATTTGGTGAAAAGTGTGATGTTTTCTTTGGTGGAACAGAAAGGTAAAGTTATGAAGGAAACCAATACAACAGTAAATAAAAAAGCAGTTCCTTTAGCAATTATATTAATTGTGTTGTTTCTTATTGTAGATATTTATGGAACAATGTCTGTATTGATAAAAACATCTAATTATGTTGAAACTACAGGTATTGTTATTAATACATATAAAAAGACACATTATAATGAAAAACATAATTCATCTGCTTATTATATAACAGCACAATACAAAGACATAAATGGAAATGAATATACTAATAATATTCGTTGCTTTATAAAACACCCTCATAAAGGAGATACTATAAAAATATATTATAATCCAGATAATCCCAAAGAGATAAAACCACAAGTATTACCTTATTATCTATCAATAGGAATTCTTATATTTATTTTGGTTTTTATTATATATGCTTTAAAAAATAGAAAGGAAATAAATGAAAATATCTAAATATAAATTTGAAAAAATACTAAAAGAATGTAATTTTATTGTTGGAAAAATTCATAAAGATTGGTATTTAGTTAGAATGTATGGTTCTAAAAAACATCATCCAATTGGATATTATATACTTTTTCCTGTTAAGCTTACAATTGAATGAATGTATTCTTTAAAATATAATAAGTTTTTAAAAGGTTAGTACATATATACTAATCTTTTTTTATTTTAAAGAGAAAATAATTATTTATTAGAAAGAATAGTTGTTTTTTTGTAAAATTAAAGAAAGAGTATTTATAAATAAATAAATTTATTACACAAAATAAAATAATAATAACTTTAACACCTATTCAATAAGATTTTATATAATTTTTATATTATTTGTTTTTGTACTAAAATAAATAAAAACAACACTCTTTTATAAATTTTACTATCAAAAAATAGCCTTCGTGTAATAAATTATATTTTATCTTAAGCTTTTCTTATATATTATTTTTATAAAAGTAATAGTATAATCAAAAATACCAATAAAAATAAAAAAAGGAAATATTTATTATGAACTCAAACATAAAAAAGATATTTCATAAAAATTATGGATATTTTATTTTACTATTTATAAATTTATTACATTTAATTATCTTAAAGAGTATTAATCAATTTTTGAATATGTATTTATTACTTTTTGTTTTAAATATTGGCGGATTAGTTGTTATTATTTTAATAAAAGAAATAAATGAATTTAATAATTCAAAAAATAACAAA
>OGHJ01000757.1_pt1 | contig 43739 bp, 31 predicted proteins | sample 1571351 | NCBI WGS metagenome assembly OGHJ01 (sample SAMEA2582037, study PRJEB24529) | metagenome | biome: Human gut stool | place: China | collected 2011 | reverse complement strand
CAGACCTGCGCCTATATGCAGGAATTCAGAAAACGCGGCATCAAACGCGTGAACGTCAACCTTTCTCCGGCATCCTTCGTCACTCACAGGCTGGCACAAAAAATCTGCTATCTGATGGACGAGCACGAAATCCCGCACCATATGCTGTGGCTGGAATTGACGGAATACGGCGGGGATATCGACCCAAAACTCATCAAACAGGCGATGGAGGAGCTGCAGGAGGAGGGCTTCATGTTTTCCATGGACGACTTCGGCAAGGGCGAATCGAACTTCCTGCGGCTTTTGGACTACGATTTCGATGTCCTCAAGGTGGACAAGGAATTCGTCTGGTCTATCGAGGAAAAGGAGAAAGGCAAAGCAGCATTAAGCTGTGTGATCGACTTCGCCAAGGGGCAGAACATGATGGTAACCGCAGAGGGTGTGGAAACACAGGCACACGTGGATTTTCTTAAAAAAGCTGGCGTGAACAACCTGCAGGGCTATCTGATCTCCAAACCCCTCGACCCGAAAGCCTGCATGGCATTTCTGGAAAAATATCAACATGTGGACATCCTTGAAGTCATAAAAAAAGCGCGGACGCATAAGGCTATATAGGCAGAAACCAAAACGGTTTCGGGCTTCGAATGTGAAAAATGAAAGTGTAAAAGTGGATGCAAAGCAGTGATAAGGTAGCTGACGATGATGAGGAAGAAGGAAAGAACCAAGCTTTTCTCACGCTTTTTGGCGTGACGAAATGACAACTGAATAAGCTGACACAATCAGATTTATCAGCATAATCAACATACGCAAAGCGTCAATGAAACGACAGGGCAGTATAAACCAGCCTGCCCATAGTTTTGTTGGCGCTTTTTTGCGTGCAGCAAAAGGACTGGCGTACTTCTCTCGGTATCCATGAGCCTAAACGAATCCGTTATTTCTACGTGTGCTCTGCGCGGCTGCAGATAGGTACATGTCTATCGCTTTTGTGTCAGGTAATCCTCCGCCATGTGGGCAGCGACAGCACCGTCGGCAGCTGCGGTGATGACCTGGCGCAGCGGTTTGGTGCGCAGGTCTCCGACTGCGTAGACACCGGGGATCGCGGTCGCGGTGGTTTCATCTGCGACCACATAGCCGCTCGCGTCCAAGGCTAATTGATCCTTGTACAGCGCGGTGACAGGCTTGCGGCCGATGCTGACAAAGAGGCCGTCGAGCGGGAGTGTCTCTTCTGCACCGCTTTTTACATTGCGCACGCGGATACCGGACAGCCGCGGCGGATGCGCAGGGCTTGCGGCAGCTGCATCTAAGACAGCGCCAGCCTGCAGCGGGGCGGCTGTGCCTGCCCTGTCTGCCGCAGAGGAGAGCGGGGGATCGGCGAGCAGGGCAGTGACTATGGTGTCCGGCAGGAAGGTGACGTTATCCGTTTCCATGAGCGTGTCGTGATAGATTTCAGAGGCGCGCAGCGTATCGCGGCGATGGATCAAGATCACTTTTTTGGCGATGCGCGCCAGCGTCAATGCATCGGTGACTGCGGTATTACCGCCGCCGACGACTGCGACCGTTTTGCCGCGGAAGAACATGCCGTCGCAGACTGCACAGTGGCTGAGTCCATGTCCGAGCAGTTCCTTTTCGCCGGACAGACCGAGTTCTTTCGCCTCTGCGCCGGAGGCCAGCACTACGGTGTGGGCCAGATACGTTTGTGTGGAGGTTTGAATCTCTTTTAGCTCCGCAGTCAAATCAAGTGCGCGCACTTCGGTCATTTTGCTTTCTGCACCGAAGCGGCGCGCGCCGTTTTTCATTTTTTCGCCGAGTGAAAAGCCGTCGATGCCTTCGTCAAATCCCGGATAATTGTCGATCTGCGCAGTCAGTGCCATCTGTCCGCCGGGCGTGAGCTTTTCGAGGATCAGCACCGAAAGAGCGGCGCGCGCGGCGTATAAGGCGGCAGTATAACCGGCTGGGCCGCCGCCGACGACGATCATATCATAAACTTTTGTTGCCGACGCCGCCGACGCAGTATTTTGCATTTGACACATGTTGTTACCTCATTTCTGATATTCTCAATTTTACTGTTCGATATCTTTTCTATAATTTTTCCACTGCTGTCTGTGTTCGCTTGCCTGCGCAGGGGCGATGCAGGGAATCGTTTTAAAATTATTATACCCGCAAATCATACGAGAAAATCGTTTCCGACGCATACATTAAAAAATTCCTGACGGCGTGCAAAATCGATATGCAGGGGTTGACAGAGGACGGTGGAAGATGTAAGATGAAAATACATAAAATGTAAGTGCCGCGTATCGATCGAGATCAATCAAATGTATACAAATCAAAAGGAGGGAGAAGCGATGGAAAGGATGATCATTTACGGTCTTGTGCTGCTCAATCTGTGTATCGGGCTGCTGCTGTACTACCGCAAGCCGCGGCCGTTCGGACGCAGAAGCTATGAGGCGTATCTGCAGGCAGAGCCGGAGTCTCCAAAGGCCGCAGGCGCGGACGCGGGGCTGACAGCAGCGGAAGCAGAGGCACCGCTGCCAAAGTAAGTTTGGCGGTGTGCGGTCCGGCGGCAGGCAATCAGGAGGCCGCAGGCGCGGGTGAAGAACGTGTGAATATCCCTTGGCGTTTTGGCTTTTTTTGCGGTGAAAACATTTACAAAGGCTTGAGAATATGGTATCTTAGTAAGATGGACGGCGTGCGTGCATCTGCCGTTCCGAAGAGACAGTCAGTAACGAATGGAAGGGTAAGATGAAGAAGATTCTGGTCTATCTGATGCGTTTCGGCCTGCAGATGATTTACAGCGTGCTGAAACTCTTTCCAACGAAAAAAAATAAGATCGTGTTTTTGAGCAGGCAATCCGATACCCTGACGCCGGATTTTGAAATGGTACAGCAGGAACTGCGCCGCGAAGACCCGGAGGTGGAAATCGTGACGATCTGCCATCGGCTTGAAGGCGCGGGCAGCGGCGGACTGCGCGGCATGCTTGCGTTCGCGGGATCGACCCTGCGCAGCATGTATCATCTGGCAACAGCTTCGGTATGTGTGCTGGATGCGTATTGGCCTGCGATCTCGCTGCTGCATCACAAAAAATCGCTGACAGTGATTCAGATGTGGCATGCGCTCGGCAAAATCAAGCAGTCCGGCTATCAGACGCTGGGCAAGGCGTCCGGTCGGGGTGCGGAAATGGCACATCTGCTGAAAATGCACGAAAATTACGATTATATCATCGCCGGAGGCAAGGCGTGGAATCCGTTCTATGAGAAGTCTTTCAACCAGCCGCAGGACAAGCTGGTCAACTGCGGGCTGCCGCGGATCGATCGGTTGCTTGCGGAGAGGGAGGAAAACCGCAGGCGCTTCTTTGCGGCTTATCCGGAATGGAAAGAGAAAACGATCATTCTGTACGCGCCGACCTTCCGCAAAAACATCGCGCTGCACTGGGAGGCGCTGGTGCAGGCAGTCGCCGCGCAGAACAGCAGCGCATTGGGTGAGGCTGCGTCGGCATGCAGACAGGAGGCGGGAGCCGCGCAAGGAAACGCAGCACCACCGGAGATCGCGCAGAACGCAGGTTCGTATGTGCTGATCGTCAAGGGGCATCCAAACCAGCCGCTCGTTTCCGACGATCCGCTCGTCAGTAACTGTCCGGATTTTCGCGCGGTAGATCTGCTGGCGGTCTGTGACTATCTGATCACCGACTACTCGGCGATCGCGCTGGAGGGGGCGGTGCTGAACCGTCCAACGTATTACTTCGTCTATGATTACGAAGAATACAGAGAGAAGAACGGCATGAACATCGACCTGTTCGACGTGATGCCGGGCTGTGTGTTCCGCGATGCGGATGCGCTGATGCAAAGTCTCGCATCGGGGTCTTATCCGCAGGAAGTTCTGGACGCTTACAGAGCCAATTATCTGCCGGAGCATCTCGGCACTTCGACCATACAGATCGTGCAGCTGATCCGCGCACATCTGGGAAAACCTAGGGAGTCGAAAGCCTAATTGAAAGATCATGCTTTGCATTTAAAAATATTTGAAAGACATATAACAGAGGAACTATGGATTTTTTTGAATTTACAAGGTGGGGCATCAAAAAGACGAAGCTATTCATTCTCTACTGGAGACGAATCGTTTTCGCCAAGAATCATTTCCAATGCCCATGGTATAAAAAAATAAAGGCAAACATCTGCGGCGGCTTTCTGGCAGACCAGTGGATGCTCTATGATTTCGACCACAATGACCGGCATGAATACCTGTCGGAATTCGACTGGTATCGTTCCCGCTATATCAACGAGCCGTTCGATTTTGTCTGCAACAACAAGATCGCTTCGGCAGAGATTCTCAAGCAGTATGTCAGAGTGCCGGAAAGCTATATGATTAAGAATCGCGGCTATCTGTCCGGTTTCGCCAGCGAGGACATGGACTATGCGGATGCCTTGACCCTGCTCAAGGAAAAAGGAAGCTATTTTTTCAAGCCTTACGGCAAGGGTAAGGGAACCGGCGTGGTCATCATGACCTATGATTACGAAAAAGACCTGCCTTGCATAGACTTGAAGCCGCTGCGTAAGGAAGAGTTTATCAAATACCTGAAAGACCGCGACAACTGGTTTTTAAGTGAAGCGATGAAGCAGCATCCATATCTGGACAAAATTTATGATCAGACAGTCAATACCATTCGCTTCATTACGCTCAGAGACCCAAAAACGCACAAATTCAAGGTGTTCTTCGCGGTGCAGCGCATCGGCACGAAGGAGACGATTCCGGTGGACAACGGCAGCCGCGGCGGTCTGGTTGCCAATATCGATCTGGAGTCGGGCGTACTCAGCGAGGCAAGGTGTCTGCACAACCGCAACGTCTATAAGGTGCATCCGGACTCCGGTGCGCCGATCGAGGGCGTCCGGGTGCCGGACTGGCAGCAGCTCAAGAAGGATATGCTGCAACTTGCGGACAAGCTGCCGTATATGCACTTTATCGCCTGGGATATCCTGATGACGGAGGAAGGGCACTGCATCATCGAGGCGAACACCTCGTCCGGCGTCAACATCATTCAGCTCTGGGGCGGACAGCGCAACAAGGAGCTGGGCGATTTTTACCGTTATCATAAGGTCATCAAATAAGAGGAATCCATGAAATATATCATTATGGCTGACGGGAAGGGCACCCGTTGGAACAATTATCACAACATTCCCAAGCATTTGATTGAAATCGATGGGGAAACGCTGCTGGCGCGAACGGTCCGGCTGCTTCGCGAAAATGACGCGCGGGCGGATATTGTGATTACTTCCCATGACCCGCGCTACGAGGTGCCGGGCGCAAGGCGCTATGAGCCACAGAACAACCATCTGGAAATCGACCGTTTTACGGAGGAGCTTATTGCAGATGATGTATGCTTTCTCTACGGCGATACCTTTTATTCGGAGTCTGTGATACAAAAAATTGCAGATACTCCTGCGGAAAAGCTCTTGTTCTTCGGTAATGAACGCTCCATCGTAGCGATCAAGGTCGCGGACGGCGCACTGTTCCGGCAGCATGTGGATCGGGTGCGGGCGCTTTTCCTCGCGGGAAAGATAGAAAAATGTATCGGATGGCAGGTGTATCAGTCCTTTGAGGGACTGCCGTTCGGTGAAAAAACAATTGCCGCCGATTATATTCTGATTCAGGACGGCACAGAGGACTTTAACTCCCCTGCAGACTACAACAGGAGGACAACGAAATAAATGGGACTGAAAAAACTGGTCGTTGACGCGCTGGCGCTGGGACCGACATCGAGAGGATTTACAGGAGGCGAGGCGCGCCGCTGGGTACGCGAGTCTTACAGGCATAGAACCCGCGATTACGGGTTCAGCAAAAAAGAAACGCGCTGGGCGTTGCGTCATGGGTTCCTGCCGGAACAGGCCGCCAGACTCGGCATCACTGCTGAGAATGTCGACGACTATATCTCAGCGAAGGACTATGCATTTTTAAGACCGCTGAACGGAACCTACAGCAAGTGGATCACCGACAAGGTAACCATGCACACGATTTTCAAGCCGTTCCGCGGTTATATGCCGATCGTCTACTACCAAATCAGCAAACGCTATGATGAAACCGTACTGATCCCGCTGTACGACGACAACGCAGGCGATACTTTCGAGGATATTTTCGCGTTATTGCAGGAAAAGGGTAGCCTGACGGTGTCCTCTGCCAATGGCGGCTACGCAAGTACGCTGGAGTATCGGGATGGCGTGTTTTATCTGGAGGGCAGAGAGCGTTCCAAGGAAAAAATTCAAAAAATCCTCAGCGATTACCGCGTAACGCTGGTAGTCAAAGAACGGGTAGCGCTCAGCGAGGATACCGATTACGGCGTACTGAATCTGATTGTTTTCAATGAGTTTGGAGACAATCCCGTCATCGGTGACGGATACTTCGTCTTTGACGAATACGAAAAGACTTCTCTCAAGGTGCTGGCGATGAAGCACTCGGACAGCTTGGAAGAAGCTGATGTCGAGGATGATATCTATCGCTTTGTCAAGGCAGAGCCTTGTGATGTGACCGAAGGCAGCTGGCGCGGCAAACCGATCCCGCATTGGGACGAAATTGCGGATGTGCTTCGTCGCCTTTGCGTATTTGTGCCGCAGCTGGAGTTTTTCTGCGCGGAAATCGTGGTATCGGAGGACGGCTTCAAGCTCGTCAATCTGCTCAACCATCCGGAATATCCGACCGCGCAGCCGTTCAGCAAGGAAACCTCCGCGTATCTGAAGCGGAAAGTGGAGCAGAAAAAAGAAGCCTACGCGAAAGCGGGGGTCAGAATCAGCCGCGGGCTGCATAAGATGCATTTGCGTATTCGTGCGAAATTCGCGCGCGCTTTCTATCCGAAGGGACTGGTGCCTTACCAGTCTACTCGTTGGATTTCCAACGTCTGGACTGATTTTTGGACTAATAAGGAGGCGACCCTCAGAGAAAAGCTGTGGGCGTACAAGCATGGATTTTTGTCTTACCGCATCCCGCAATACGGCATCACCGAGGAAAATCTCGGCGAATACATTTCCGATTTTGAATACAAGTGGCTGCGTCACATCAACCCAAAATACCGGAAGTGGATGGAGGATAAGATTACGGTCAAATATGTTTGCGCGGACTACAACGACTGTTTTCCTGCATACTATTATCATATCATCTGCAAGAACGGAAACAACAAGGTGATCTCCATGATGGACCTGCCGGAGGGTTATACCAACACCTTCGACGAGATTTTCCGTCTGGTGGAGGAGAAAGGCGTGCTCGCGCTCAAGCCGGACGAGGGCTCGCATGGGGATGGCTTCTATAAATTTACCTATGAAGACGGCAAATACCAGCTCAATTATCAGGACGTAACGAAGCAGCAGGTGCTGGATATTCTCGAGGATATCAACAACCAGTATCTGGTGACCGAATATATCAATATGTGCGACGAGCTCAAGGCTGTCTATGACGGCGCGGTCAATACGGTGCGCATGATCGTCTTCAAAAAGGACGGAAAAAATCCGCAGATCGGCAATGCCTATGTGCGCTTCGGCTCCAAAAAGACAGGCGCGGTCGATAATGTCGGCGCGGGCGGTATGACCGCGACCATCGATGTCGCGACCGGACATTTCCATGACGCGAAGATTGTGATGAACAATTCGATCGAGGATTGTCCGATTCATCCGGATACCGGCGTGCCGATCGATGGCTATCTGCCGCACTGGGAACAGGTGAAACAGCAGGTTTTGGACGTTACGAAATCCATCAAACAGTTGGAGTTTTTTGGCGTGGATCTGGCAGTTACCAATGACGGTATCAAATTTCCGGAAATCAACCGCTTCCCGGACTATCCGGCAGTGGAAAAATACACAAAACCGACCAGAGAGTATCTGCTCTACAAGCTGGCAGGCAAGAAGCATCACTACGGCTACGATGTGACCCCAAACAAGACGCTGGTCCATCTGCCGAAACGTGATTCGGAAAGAGGTAAGAGTTGAGTACATGCAAAGAAATCATCAGTGACCATCTCGCGTATCGGAAGCAGCTTGTCAAGCTTGCGAAATCCGATATCAAAAAAACATACAGTGGCGCGGTGCTGGGCTGGGCCTGGGCGGTGATTCGTCCGGCGATCCTGATCTTCGTGTTCTGGTTCGCGTTTACCGTCGGACTGCGCAAGGGCAGCGATGTGGACGGTTATCCGTTCTTCCTGTGGCTGATTGCGGGCATGATCCCTTGGTATTATATGCGCGACATGATCACCGGCGGCGCCGGATCGATCCGCAAATACCGCTATCTGGTCACGAAGATCAAGTTCCCGATTTCCACGATCCCGACCTTTGTCAGTTTGTCCTGTCTGGCAGTGCATATCGGGCTTTTGCTCATTATGATTTTGATTTTTGTCGGCTTCGGCTATCCGCCGACGATTTACTATCTGCAGCTGCCGGTCTACATGCTGATGATGTTCGCGTTCTTTACGACATGGGGCTTGTTCTCAGGCGTGCTGTCGGCGATCAGCCAGGACTTTTTGAATCTGGTAAAATCTTTGACGCAGGCATTGTTTTGGCTCTCCGGTATTCTGTACGACGCCGGAAAGATTGAGATTGTCTGGGTTAAAAAAGTATTGCTGTTCAATCCGGTGACGATCTGTGCGAACGGCTACCGCAACGTTTTCATCAAGCACGTCTGGTTCTGGGAGACGCCGGAGGAACTGCGCAACTACGTGATTGTGCTGATTGTAATGGGCGCTTTGGCTGTCTGGGCATACGGCAGACTCAAAAAGGAAATACCGGATGTGCTGTAAACGGTACATGCGAGAGTAGGATATAGGTGATTTGATGATGGACAAAACGGTCATTCAATTTGACCATGTGACGAAGATATACAAGCTGTTCAAGAGTGACAGACAGCGCTTCAAGGCCTTGTTCAGCAAAAAAGCAAAATACAAGGAAAAGATCGCGGTCAACGATCTTTCGTTCACGATCCGGCAGGGGGAATCGGTCGCGCTGTTCGGCAAGAACGGTGCAGGCAAGTCCACGATCCTCAAGATGATTACGGGCGTAGCATATCCGACCTCCGGCGAGATCGCAGTGGACGGACGTGTCAGCGCGCTGCTGGAGCTGACCGCGGGCTTTGACCCGGAATTTACAGGACGTGAAAATATCTACTTCAGGGGACAGCTCATGGGACTCTCCGACGCGGAAGTCCGCAAGCTGGAGCCGGAAATCATCGAATTCGCGGATCTGGGCGACTACATCGATCAGCCGACCCGTACCTATTCGAGCGGCATGAAGGCGAGATTGGGGTTTGCCATCAATGTCAGCATCGAGCCGGAGATCCTGATCGTCGATGAAGCACTCAGCGTCGGCGACAGCGAATTCAAGAAAAAATGTACAGAAAAAATCAATCATATAGTTAATGAAGAAAACGTTACATTTTTATTCGTGACCCATTCTACAGGCGTTGCCAAATCCTTCTGCAAACGAGGGATGGTGATGCGTCTGGGGACCCTGCTGTTTGACGGGGACATTGAAGAGGCAGCTGCGTACTATCAGAAAATGTTGGAGGAGGATGCTGCCAGGGCCGCGAGAAACAAGAAAAAGAGAGGGATATTTACAGAATGAGCAGAGCAGACAAACACCGGGAAGCAAGCAGTACCGGCAGCGTGCAGCAGCCGAAGCAGCAGAAACAGACGAAGCAGCCGAAGCAGCCGCTGATGCAGAGGATCAAAGAAATGAAGACAGGCTATAAGGTCGCAGCACTGGTTGTGATCATTCTGCTTCTGGCCGTCATCATCGTGGGTGCAGTCGTATGGAGCTACATGAATCGCGTGGTCGATGAAATGCACGAACCGATTCAGGAAAACTATGACCTGTCGCTGGTGGGGGTGGATGGCTACATCAACATTCTTCTGCTTGGGGTGGACAGCCGCAATATGGATAATATCAAGGGCACCCGCAGCGATATGATTATGATCGCCAGCATTAATGAAGAAACCAACGATGTGACGCTGACTTCGGTATATCGCGATACGTATCTGAAGCTCGGCGACACCGCTACTTATGATAAAATTACGCATGCCTGTGTTTACGGTGGACCGGAGATGACGATGAAATCGCTGAATCAGGCGCTGGATATCGACCTCAGTCAGTATGTGATCGTAAACTTCAAGACCGTCGCAGATGTAGTAGATGCGGTCGGCGGCATTACGGTCGATGTACAGCAGTATGAGATCAACCAGTTAAACAAATATACCAGACAGACGGCAAGGAACATCGGCAAGAAGGATTATAACCTTGTCAAGGCACCGGGCGTGCAGACACTGGAGGGTGTGCAGGCTGTTTCCTATGGGCGTATCCGTAAGGGTACCGGCGATGATATCAAACGTACGGAAAGAATGCGTACAGTCGTTTCTCTGGTTTTCCAAAAGGTCAAGACCATGCCGTTCAGCGATGTCAAAAAAATCATCGACATGGCTGTGCCGCAGGTTAAGACGAATCTGCAGATGAATGATATTCTGGCACTCGGGTTCCGTTTGCCGAAGTACAATATCGCCTCCGGCAGCGGCTGGCCTTATAAGTGGACCAGCGGCTACATCAAGGGTGTGTCCTATGTGTTCCCGGGCGGCAGTCTGATCAATAATACGACCGAATTCCATAAGGAAGTGTTCGGACAAGAGGACTACACGACTTCGCTGACGGTCAATACCATCAGCAATGAAATCAACAATCGGATTCAGGCAGCCAAGGCGGCGAAGGAACTGGACAAAATCAAGGAGGGCGAAACGAAAAAGGATGAACCTGCGGCAGAGCCGACCGATCCGGATAACCCGGACGGTGTGGACGATCCGGACGATCCGGATTACAATCCGGGTACAGATCCGAGCAATCCGACGGAACCGGTTGTGCCGACCGAACCGACTACACCGACCGAGCCAACTGTGCCGACAGAGCCGACTGTGCCAACCGAGCCGACTGTGCCGACGGAACCGACCACACCGACCACGCCGGGTACAACCGAGCCGACGGTACCGACGGGGCCAAGTGCGCCGTCCGGGCAGACTGCGGGGAGTCCGGGAGGTACCTCCGTACAAGGCACCTAGGACGGGGCCGGAACCGGCAGAACAATTCCGGACGCGTTTGCATATTTCCGGCGGCTTGCGCTTTGCGCCCCGGTGCATAACATATCAATCAATGAGAGAAAGGAAGCTATCATATCATGGCAAAAGAAAAATTAAACTGGGAAGATGAACAGGTCAGACATACCTACAGACATACCGCATCCCATATCATGGCGCAGGCGATCCAGCACCTGTGGCCGGACACGAAATTTGCGATCGGTCCGGCGATCGATAACGGATTCTACTATGACCTGGAATCCGAGCACAAATTCACCGAGGAGGATTTTCTGAAGATCCAAAAGGAAATGAAGAAAATCATACAGCAGAATCTGCCGCTGGTCAGAAGCGAGGTTTCCAGAGAGGAAGCGCTCAAATTCTTCAAGGAAAGAAACCAGGACTACAAGGTGGAGCTGATTCAGGACTTGCCCGAAGATGCGGTCATCACCATGTACACGCAGGGTGACTTTACGGATCTTTGCGCGGGTCCGCACGTGGAATCTACCGGACAGATCAAGGCATGTAAGCTGATGAGCGTGGCAGGCGCTTACTGGAGAGGGGATTCTGACAGACAGATGCTGCAGAGAATCTATGCGACAGCGTTCCCAAGCCAGGAGGAACTGGATGACTACGTTGCAAAACTGGAGGAAGCAAAAAAGAGAGATCACCGCAAGATCGGCAAGGAAATGGATTTGTTCATGCTGACCGAGGAGGGTCCGGGTTTCCCGTTCTTCCTGCCGAAGGGCATGATCATCCGCAATGAGCTGGAAACCTTCTGGAGAGCCGAGCACAAAAAGAGAGGCTACGAGGAGATCAAGACGCCATTGATTCTCAACGAACATCTTTGGAGAACCTCCGGCCACTGGGATCACTATAAGGACAACATGTATTTCACCAAGATCGACGGCGAGGATTATGCGATCAAACCGATGAACTGCCCGGGCTCGATGCTGGTCTACAAGCGGAAGATGTGGTCTTACCGCGATTTTCCGATTCGCTGCGGTGAACTCGGACAGGTGCACAGACATGAGCTTTCCGGCGCGCTGCATGGTCTGATGCGTGTGCGGACCTTTACACAGGACGATGCGCATATCTTCATGCTGCCGGAGCAGGTCAACGACGAGATCAAGGCGGTCGCGAAATTCTGCGATGATGTCTACAAAATGTTCGGCTTTGAATATCATGTAGAGCTTTCCACCAGACCGGAGGACTCCATGGGAACCGATGAAGAATGGGAAATGGCAGAGGGTGCGCTCAGAAATGCCATCGAGGAAATGGGCGTTCCGTTCGTCATCAATGAGGGAGACGGCGCGTTCTACGGACCGAAGCTGGACTTCCATCTGCAGGATTCTATTGGAAGAACCTGGCAGTGCGGAACCATTCAGCTTGACATGCAGATGCCGCAGCGCTTCGATCTGACCTATGTCGGACCGGACGGCGAAAAGCACAGACCAATCATGATTCACCGCGTCATCTTCGGTTCGATTGAGCGTTTCATCGGTATTCTGATCGAGCACTGCGCTGGCAAGTTCCCGCTGTGGCTGGCACCGGTACAGGTCAAGCTTTTGACGGTCACCGAGAAGTTCGCACCGTACGCGCAGGAAGTCGCCGCGAAGCTGGAAGAAGCAGGACTGCGTGTGGAAATCGATATCAGAAACGAAAAGATCGGCTACAAGCTCAGAGAGGCCAGAAACGAAAGAGACAGCTATATCTGTGTCATCGGTGAGCGGGAAACCGAAGCGGGCACGCTGACCGTTCGTTCGAGCAAGGTCGGGGAACTCGGTGAAATGAGCGTTGCGGACTTCACTGCGAAGCTGCTGGAGGAAATCAAAAGCAAGGCGATGTAATATACGGCTTTAAAAAATACAAAGATGCAGACGGAGAGCTTTCGGGCTCTCTTTTTGCATGTTGTGGCGAATCTTGTCTGGATTTGTCGAAAAATGTCGAATAAAATTCTGCAAAAAACGTAAAAAAATGTCATAATAAAGAGGGGTTCAAAAATCGCTAAGATTTTTGGAAGCAGAAAGGTGTGTGCAGGAAAGGAGAACGAAATGGAAAAGTATATTCCGATCATCACAAGAACAGATTGCTGTAAGGTTCCGGTCAGTGATATTTTGTATATCCGGCAGCATGGTCGGGTGACAAACATTGTCACAGAGGCGGAGACTTTTTCGCAATATGCAAAGGCGGGAGATTACGTGGAATATCTGGACAGACGTTTTTTTCGCTGTCTGCGTTCGGTCATCATCAATTTTGAACAGGTACAGGCCATGCGGGATCAGACGATCTACTTTGAGAACGGCAAGAGCTTTGCGCTCGGCAGGACCAATTATATTTCGACCAAGCAGGCATTCGCCGCATATCTCAAAAAATTGCCCATGTGATGTAGAATTTTCTTGCTTTTTTCTGCAGATTATAGTAAAGTATTTAGTGGTATGTGCAATTCTGCCATGCCGCAAAATCAGACACATCGCCAATCGGAGCAGGTTGCCGCGCTTCCCTGCGATAAGGGTGCCGTAAGGCATGCGGTATGAGACGCAAAGGCGATGGAAGTACAAAACCAGGAGGATTTAAAATGGCAGTAATTTCAATGAAACAATTACTCGAAGCAGGTGTACATTTCGGACACCAGACCAGAAGATGGAACCCGAAGATGGCGCCGTACATCTTCACAGAAAGAAACGGCATCTACATTATCGACTTACAGAAGACGGTAAAGAAGATCGATGAAGCTTATGACTTCATGAGAAATGTCGGCGAGTCCGGCAAGCCGGTTCTGTTCGTAGGAACCAAGAAGCAGGCGCAGCAGGCAATCGAGGACGAAGCGACCAGATGCGGACAGTACTATGTCAGCGAGAGATGGCTCGGCGGCATGCTGACCAACCACAAGACGATTGCAAAGAGAATCCAGAGACTCAACGACATTCGCAGAATGGAAGAGGACGGCACGTTTGAAAAGCTGGCAAAGAAGGAAGTTATCAAGCTCAAGGCTGAGGCTGACAAGCTTGAAAAGTTCTTAGGCGGCATCAAGGACATGAAGGGTATGCCGGGCGCAATCTTCGTTGTAGACCCTAAGAAAGAAAGAATCGCAGTCAAAGAAGCAAGAATTCTGGGCATTCCGATCGTTGGTATCGTAGATACGAACTGCGACCCGGACGACGTGGATTATGTAATTCCTGCAAACGATGATGCGATCAGAGCAGTCAAACTGATCGCTGCAAGAATGGCAGACGCTGTCATCGAGGCAAACCAGGGCGAAAGCTTTGACGAAGGCACTCCTGCTGAAGAAGCAGCTGCAGAAGAAACAGAAGCACCTGCAGAGGCTTAGTCGAGCGCGACAAAACATAACAGAATCACAGGAGGAAAATAAAATGGCAGTAACTGCTCAGATGGTAAAAGAATTAAGAGAAATGACCGGCGCAGGCATGATGGACTGCAAAAAGGCATTGGTAGAGGTCGACGGCAACCTCGAGGCTGCAGTTGACTATTTGAAGGAAAAAGGACTGGCTAAGGCTGCAAAGAAAGCAGGCAGAGTTGCCGCAGAGGGCTTAGTGAAGATCGCATTTTCCGATGACCACAAGACTGCTGCGATCGTAGAAGTCAATTCCGAAACAGACTTCGTTTCCAAGAACGAAGAATTCGTGGCATTCGTAGACGATCTTGCAAAGCTGGCGTTAACGGCTGCGTCCAACGACATCGAGGCGTTCAAGGCAATGTCCTTTGAAGGCGCAACGGTTGCTGACGCGCTGACCGCAAAGATCGCAAAGATCGGTGAAAACATGTCCATCAGAAGAATTGAAAAGGCTTCCGGCGACGTTGTGACTTCCTATGTACACGGCGGCGGCCGCATCGGCGTTATCGTAGTCGGAAACGGCGAAGACAATGCTGCTGTCAGAGAAGCGCTGACGAACATCGCCATGCAGGTTGCAGCGATGAACCCGCAGTATGTCAGCAGAGATGAAATCTCCGCAGACGAGCTTGCAAAGATCAAAGAGATCACGCTGGAAAGCGCACTGAACGACCCGTTCACCTTGCCGAAGCCGATCCTGAACGAATTACTGGACAAGGCTGTGGCCGGCGTATGGGGCGCAGAGGATGTTGCAGTATTAGAAGAGAAGAGAAACGACAAGAGCTTCAACTTCAACTATCTGCCGAACTTCCTTTCACAGGAAGCAAAGGCACAGCTTGCGCAGCTTGCGGTTGCAGATAAGGCTGCGATCTCTGCAAACAAGATTTTCCTTGGACTCGTGGATGGTCGCGTTTCCAAGCAGTTAAAGGACATCTGTCTGCTTGATCAGACTTATGTCAGAGCAGAGGACGGCAAGCAGACCGTTGCGAAATATCTGGAATCCGTAGACAAGAACCTTTCCTTAGCCAAAGTCGTTCGTTTCGAAGTCGGCGAAGGCATCGAGAAGAAAGAAGAGGATTTCGCAGCAGAAGTCGCTGCACAGCTTAAGTAATTTCCTAGAAAATAAGGAATTTACAACCAAATGGCAGGCGAACCGCCCGCCGCGTGCGAGAGCACAAACAACTTTTTCATCGTCAACAACACGAAGACCTCGCAGGATCATGGATTTTGCGAGGTCTTTTTGACCGGAAATGCAGGTGGGATATTGCGAAGTGCTGTGATTTCGATTATAATGTTCATACCTCGTAAAGAAAGTCCCCGGGTATAGGGGGCGTCGTGAGATAGAGAATGCACTGCGGAGAAAATGAGGAGAAGATGGGGAAACATACGGAGTTGATCGACGGCGGACTGCGCAGTCTGGTCGGAACAAGAAAATTTTATAAAAAGGTTTTACTGGTGGCGGTGCCGATCATGATCCAGAACGGCATCACCAATTTTGTCAGTCTGCTCGACAATATCATGGTCGGACAGGTGGGTACGGAGCAGATGTCCGGGGTCGCGATTGCGAACCAGCTGGTCTTTATTTTTAATCTCTGTATCTTTGGTGCGGTGGCTGGCGCAGGCATTTTGAGCGCGCAGTTTTACGGCAGCGGCAATGCAGAGGGTGTGCGGGATACCTTCCGCTTTAAGTTGTTGTTTGGTGTGATATTATCGGCGATTTTTGCGGTTATTTTTTTGACTGTGGGAGAACCTTTGATCCAACAGTTTATCCATCAGGGCGAAGGTATCGGAGATCTGGAGGCGACACGCTCTTATGGGAAGGCTTACCTGGAAGTGATCGTCATCGGAATTTTACCCTTTGCGTTGACACAATGCTATTCGGGCACGCTGCGTGAAACCGGAGAAACGGTCATTCCGATGATTGGCGGCATCATCGCGGTATGCGTCAATCTGGTGTTTAACTATATCCTGATTTTCGGCAAGCTCGGCGCACCGGAGCTTGGCTGTGTCGGCGCGGCAATCGCAACAGTTCTCTCCCGTTTCGTAGAGCTTGCGATTGTAGCGGGCTGGACCCATAAGCACGTGGCGCGCAATCCGTTTATTCGGGGTGCGCTGCGCAGTTTTAAGATTCCAAGGAGTCTTTTGAAGCAAATTATCGCCATCGGCTTGCCTTTGTTTATCAACGAATTGATGTGGTCGTTCGGTATCACCTTTATGACCCAATGCTATTCCGTCAGAGGGCTGGAAGTTGTCGCGGCGTTCAACATCGCGAACACCATCAGCAATGTGTTTAACGTGGTATTTTTATCCTTAGGAAACGCGGTCGGCATCATCATCGGGCAGATGCTTGGTGCGGGCAGGCTAGAGGAGGCGAAGCGTGAGGATAAGCAGCTGATTGCTTTCTCCGTCTTCTGCTGCTTCCTTACCGGCGCGATGCTCATCCTACTGTCTCCGCTCTTCCCGCGGATGTACAATACAGAGGAAATCGTCAAGGAACTCGCGACACAGCTGATTTTCATTACCGGCTGCTGTCAGCCGCTGTACGGCTTTGTGCATGGTACCTATTTTACTTTGCGCGCCGGAGGCAAGTCGGTCGTTACGTTCTTGTTTGACAGTACCTATATGTGGGTGATTCCGATTCCGATTGTTTTCGCCCTCACTCGTTTTACTGCGATTCCGGTGCAGCTTGTGTATCTGTTCGCGGAGCTTTCCAACATCATCAAGTGCATCGTCGGCTATGTGCTGGTAAAAAGAGGCGTCTGGATCAAGAACATTGTGGATTGACGATAAAGCAGGTTTTTGTTTTCAAGTTCTATGAACCGTCGGATGAACGAATAAAAGCACTTCCATTCAAAAAAAATCCGCTTTCTGTTTGAAAAAGCAGAGAACGGATTTTTGTTTCAAAGCTATTCTATCGTACCGGTCAAATAGGCATTGAGAATGTTCTGCGGCGCATCGTAGTAGAAGCTGCTGTTAAAATTCTCGATTTTTTCACTGACAAAGGAATTGTAGGCAGCGAAAAGAGCGGGAATGATCTCCATTTGTTTTTCTTTTGCGATACCTAAAATGAGACGCTTAAAAACTTTTCCAATGTCCCAATGAGAGGGAAGTGCATATTTCGTTCGTGCGACACTGTCGAAGGTTCCGTTGGGAATCTTTGCAGCTTCGATAAAGTCATTGCTGACGTGGTCGATGTTGTCACTGTGGTAGACGTCTGCCAGCTCGTACATCTTGGAGATGCGGTTTTCACCGAGCGCGTTGACAACGTCTTTTCTCCGGTTATTTGTTTTTCTCGCAATGTAGTCAATGAGACTGCAGGTATAAAATAAGTCGTTTGCTTTTTTATCTTCCCGTCCGATCATGCGCTACGCACCTCACTTCCGACAAAGGTCAGGCAACGCAGCGCTGCCGGTGTACAAAAATTGATCTGGTGCGTTGGGTATTTGAATTTAGCCATAACCCAAAATTGTTCCCGGGTGATGATGCCGTCGATGTAATCGGCGATAAAGTTATAAATCTGGTCGTTTGCCATCGCGCCGATGACAATATCGTAATCGTGTGAAATGCCATGGCGGCAGTTGATGATGAAATCCAGCCATGCTTCCGTCATTTCACGAAACTCCAGAATCTTCAAATTGGTATCAAGCCGTACCGTATAGGTATTGACCACCGGTATGTCGTAACGCTGCGCCCAGCGTTCGGCCTGTTCACGCAGAATCGTACAATAAAAACCGGGGCCGAAGTCTTTTGTATTTCGGCTGGTTCTGATTTCCGGAGACGGAATGGCGATATTGCTGCCATGGTATACTGTCATTTTGCCCATAAAATAACCTCCCCCTTTCTATAACGTAATTACATCATAACGCAGTTTTTATTTGCGGTCAAGCAAGCTGCCAGCCGGTTGTCAGGAATCTTCGCCATCGTGTGCGCCGCCGGTGCTGACGTCGATGCCGTTGACGACGACGCTTTCGTCGACCGGAATGACCAGGCAGGTCCTGCCGTCGATGACTTCGGTGCGGATCAGATCTGTGTAGTCCGGGTCGACAGTGATTTTGACCTGTGGGGTGGTCATTTCAAATTTGTTTGTTTCCATCAGGTTGACCGGGTTGAGTGCCGGCTGCTGACCGAGCTGGCGGCTGCAGGCCTCATGGAAGGCGGATACCTTTTCATCGGAGATGCCATTATTTTTGAGAATATCATCGACGTCTTCGACATAGATCTCTGGCATTTCGGGAACCTTGCTTTCCTTGTGCAGCAGCAGACGTTCGCGGATTTCTCCATGCACAGAGCGCACAAGGTCTAAGCTGCAGTCACTGCCGAGCGATTCGCAGAGGACATCACTGAAAGCGAGCTTTTGCGCGCCCGAGGACATCGGAACTTTTTCGGTCTGAAAAACGCCGGTGATAAACTCCTCATGGATATCGACCAAACCGCGGCTGTAATACAGCGCGTTATAGATATTGGTAGCGCGGTCGTCGAATGCCGGGAAGAGGAAGCCCAGCTCCGGCGCACCCAGCACATGACCGGTCGAAGCACCGCGGAAATTATGCTCGTCTGCGATGTAACGCAGCGCAGATTTGGCGTCCTTGACCGGACAGATGCAGCAGAGGATGTAATCGAAGACTTCACCGGAGCCCTCCTCAAAGATTTCGTCGTCGCTGCCCTTGAATGGTACATCGTAGGAATCGCAGACCAGCAGGATGACATAGCTGTCCTCGCCGAAATCCAGCGATTCAATGATGCGCTGATAGAGCGCATCGCGCAGCCCCGCGTCGCGCAGATGAGAGCTGCGCAGCCCCTGCAGCAGACGATGTTCGTCACTGTTTTCGACCTGCGCGGTGCTGAATTCGATATCCAGAAGATTTTTACCGAGGGTGCCGGAAAGCGTTTTTTTGAGGAGCTTGAAGTAAAGCTCTGCTTCCTCCTGTTCCATCAGGCCGACCGACATGTCCAAGGTGGTGACGATTTCCCTGGCGGCATTGACATAGCAGCCGTAGATGCGGCTGATGTTATCCTTATCCGGTTTGAAACGTTTTTTGATTTCACTGACTTCTTTTTGGTTCATATCTATGATAAAGTTCCTTTCTTTTTCGATCCGATGCGATTGTGCGGTAAGCAAAGCTTCGCCGATGAGCGGCAAAGCTTTTCCTCAAATATCTTACTACCGCGGCAGCGTCTGCGTCAATGCTTTTTCATGCAAACACAAAAGAATGTGCATACACTGCTTCTTATTATGCCGGAAATATCGCTAAAAGTACCTTGCGAAGCGGCGTGCATCTGTGAGCGCTATGTGCACATAGAAATCTGTATTTCGGTATGTTCGCTTTTGTTGCGAGCGGGTGCAGGGAGATTTTCTTTGGCTAAATGTCTTTCGGATTTCATGCGCGTATGTTAAAATAGAGAAAACAGCAAAAAAACTTGAGTTAGCAAATGCGAGGTGACAATATGAAAATTTTATTGATTTCGGGAAGTCCGCACAAGGCGGGCACAACGTCGGTGCTGATCAAAGCCTTCAGCAAGGGTGCGGAAAGCGCCGGGCACGAGGTGTATCATTTCAACGCGGGGGAAAAGGAGGTGCACCCATGCATTGCCTGTGAAAAATGCCACAGCGCGGTGTCTGCCTGCGTGTTCCGCGATGCTTTTGATGAGATGCGGGATAAGCTGATCGAGGCGGACGCTGTTGTTTTTGCTTCTCCGATCTATTATTACGGTCTGACGGCGCAGCTTAAGGCGGTGATCGACCGTTTCTATGCCATCAACGAGCAGATCCGGACGGCGAAGAAAACCGCATTGCTTCTGGCTTGCGGCGACAATACGATGGAGTCTGCAGAGTGTGCGGCATCGCCGTTCTACGGCATGGCAGACTATCTGGGCTGGGAAATCGCGGATGTGATCGCGGCGAAAGGGTGCTATACCGCGGAAGACGTGGTCAACACTGAATATCCGGATCAGGCATATGAACTCGGACGGACGATGCTCGGCGTGCCGCAGGAGGAAGAGGCGTCTGATGCTGCGTCCAGCCTCGAGGAGCTGGTTGCGCGTTTCGCCAACTTTTCCGATCTTGCGGAGGAAATCATACGAGAAACACAGGAAAAAGAGGGGTTCCTGGAGGGGTACAATGATTAAAGCAGCCCGAAGCGTGCGAAACTGCCCGAAAAGGGAGGCTGAAGCATGAAGCTCCTGATTCTTTATCTGATGCTCATCAATCTAATTACCTTTGCGGTCTACGGCATCGACAAGCGCAGGGCGCAGAAAAACGCCTGGCGCATCAAGGAGTCAACGTTGCTGCTTTTGGCAGCGGCCGGCGGCTCTGTCGGCGCACTGCTCGGCATGCAGATGTTTCGTCATAAGACCCGGCATCTGCAGTTTACCATCGGCGTGCCGCTGATCCTGCTCGTGCAGATCGGGCTGGCAGTCTGGTGGACGCAGCTGCGCTAAAATTCTGTGAAAATATACATAATTCTAATTTTATAATCATCAAGCTTATGGATAAAAAAGATTAAAAACCGTGAGCTTGATGATTTTTTATCTATGATAAACAAAAAATATGAAAAATTATTGAAAAAAATTATAAAAATATGAAAAAAGGTATTGAATTTTTATTCATTATACCGTATAATCAAACCTGTTGTTGGGGAAAGGCAAGGAAACGGAGCCTGACCCGACGTACAAAATTGTTTATAGAAGCAAAAGTTCAAATAAAGAACGGAAAGGAATGAAAACAAAATGAAAAAAATCACAAAAGCATTATCCCTCGTCATGATCATGACCCTATGTATTTTTACACTCACCGCATGCGGCGGCAGTGACGACGCGAACGCGGGCGCAGACACCGAGAAGGAAGCAATGACCACGCTCGTATTCGGCACCTCCGCGGACTATGCACCGTTTGAATTCATGTATCCGGATGAAAACGGCGATATGGTTTACGGCGGCATCGACGTTGAAGTCGCACAGTACATCGCAGACTACATGGGCGTGAAGCTGCAGACCGAAAACATGTCCTTCAGCAATCTGCTGACCGCATTGAACAAGGGACAGTTTGATATCGTACTGGCTGACATCGAAGCCACTGATGAGCGAAAGGAAGCCGCGGATTTCTCTGATCCATATCTGACAGAGCCTGCACCGCACTTCCTCGTAAAGAAAGAAAACGCGGATCAGTACAAGACCTATGCAGATTTTGAAGGCAAGACCATCGGCGCACAGACCGCAACGACCAAACTGAAGATCATCAGTGAAATTCCGAATGTCAATGCCGTTTCCCTGCAGAGCGTGCTTGACCTGATCAAAGAGGTATCCTACGGCAAGGTCGACGCAATCCTGGTCGACGGCTCCGTTGCACAGCAGTATCAGGAAACCAATGACGACTTAGTCGCACTGACTTTTGACGAACTCGGCTCCTCCGCAGAGGTCTGCGTAGCAGTTGCGAAGGGTGATCCAAAGGGTTTGCTGCCTAAGATCAACGAAGCGATCGCAAAATTGACTGAAGAAAACAAGATCGAAGAATTCAAAGCGAATGCAGCGGCGCTTGCAGATGTCCTGCAGGAAGTCAGCGCTCCGGAAGAAGATAGCGAAGCCTAATCGTGAAATGTGCATCAGCATTTGAATCATAAAAAGTAGAAAGGAACTTATATCTATGTTTTGGGATTGGTGGCAAAGCCTGTTTACAGACATACCCGCATATGCGTTTTTTAACTTCAAATTTTTGCCCAAGTATGGATATGCAGTGATGCAGGGTGTGGAATACACCCTGATTCTTTCTGTCGTATCTGTATTGCTGGCAGTCCTGCCGGCGCTGCTTCTGGCAACCATGCGTCTGAGCAGATGCACGCCGGTACGCTGGCTGTCCGGCGCTTATATCGCAGTCTTCCGCTCGACGCCGATGCTGGTGCAGCTGATTATTATCTACTACGGCGTGTTCAATGCGATCATCGTGCCGAAGTTTATGATCCTGGGCTTCATTGATTCCGCCCGCTTCATTCCGGGCGTTGTGGCGCTGGCGATCAACAGCTCGGCTTATGTTGCGGAGATCTTTCGTGCCGGTATTCTGGCGGTGGACAGCGGGCAGATGGAAGCAGCGCGTTCACTCGGACTTTCGCAGTCGCAGAGTATGCGTCTGGTGATCCTGCCGCAGGCGATCAAAAATGTCCTGCCTGCACTGGCCAACGAGGTCGTGACCATGATCAAGGAAAGCTCTATCTGTATGATGATCGGTATGAGCGAGATCATGTTCGCCGCGCAGACCATTGCCGGCAGTACCTATATCTCGGTTGGTCCGTACATGCTGGCGGCGATCATTTACTTCGTCATCAACTATCCGACCTCCAAGGTCATCGAACATATCGAAAGGAGGATGCGTCGTGGAGACAAACACTGATATCATCATCTCGGTCAAAGATTTAGTCAAGGAATACAATCATGGGGATGTCGTGGCGCTGGATCACTGCGATCTGGATGTGAAAAAAGGCGAGGTAGTTGCGATCATCGGACCGTCCGGCTCCGGCAAGTCCACCCTGCTGAGGAGTCTCAATCTGCTCGAGGAGCCGACCGCCGGGGAGATTTATTTTGAGGGCGTGGAGCTGTCGTCCAAGAAGGTCGACATCAATCGGCATCGGCAGAAGATGGGGATGGTGTTCCAGCACTTCAATCTTTTTCCACATAAGACGGTGCTCGAAAACATTATGATGGCACCGGTGACGCTCAAACTTAAAACGCAGCAGGAGGCGCAGGCGCAGGCGGTCAAGCTGCTGGAGCGCGTCGGGCTGGCGGATAAGAAGGACGAATATCCGAACATGCTTTCCGGCGGGCAGAAGCAGCGTATCGCGATCGTGCGGGCGCTGGCGATGGAGCCGGAGGTCATGCTTTTTGACGAACCGACGTCCGCGCTCGACCCGGAAATGGTCGGCGAGGTGCTGGACGTGATGCGAGAGCTGGCGGGCGAGGGCATGACGATGATTGTCGTGACACACGAAATGGGCTTTGCCAGAGAAGTTGCCGACCGCGTGATTTTCATGGCGGACGGCAGCATCGTCGAGGCGGGGACGCCGCAGCAGATCTTCGATGAACCAAAGGAGGAACGGACCCGGAATTTCCTTTCCAAAGTGCTGTAAGCGCGGGAGCCTTAGCCAAGCGAGGGCTGCCGTACATGACGAAACAAAAATAAAAATGGATAAGAACGAATCCTTTCGCAGGTGAATACGATATTACAGAATTGTATGTAAAATCACATGCGAAAGGATTTTTGATATGAAGCAGGAAATAACTTTGGCGGAGCTGGCCCCGGGTCAAAAGGGGACAGTCCGCGCGCTCAGGACAGCAGGCAGCATGCGTCGCAGGCTGCTGGATCTGGGTTTGATAGAAGGCACGCAGGTGGAATGCGTCGGTCGGAGTCCGGGCGGCGATCCGCTGAGCTTTTTGATTCATGACGCGGTAATCGCGATCCGCAAATGCGACTGCCGCGATATTCTGATGGAGCAGGAAGGATACCGGTCCAAAACGATTGCGCTGGCGGGCAATCCCAATGTCGGCAAGTCTACGGTTTTTAACGCATTGACCGGTATGCACCAGCATACCGGCAACTGGGCAGGTAAGACGGTCGGTAATGCCTGCGGTGACTGCTATATCCGGGGGACTGCATACCGGATGGTTGATATCCCGGGGACCTATTCGCTGCTGACACATTCGGCAGAGGAGGAAGCTGCGCGGGATTTCTTGTGCTTTGGGCGGCCGGATGCGGTGGTTGCAGTCTGCAGCGCGGTCTGTCTGCAGCGCAATCTGCATCTGGTGCTGCAGCTGATGGAGCTGTGCCCGCATGTGATCCTCTGCGTTAATATGATGGATGAGGCCAAGGCGCGCGGTATCAAAATCGATTTGGAGGGTTTATCCGCGCGCCTTGGCATTCCGGCTGTCGGTATCTGCGCCCGCCGGAAACGCGGGCTCAAAAAGCTGGAGCAGCTGATCGCGGCGGCGGGGCAGACAGACTGCGAAAGCCCCGCTGCCGCACAGGAAACCGCCGCTGCTGCGGGCGCGGCTGTGATCAGGGAAACCGCCGCGCAGGGTCAGGTGGCAGACGCGGCTGATCCGGCTGATCCGCCAGATGCGTCGGCTGTATTTTTAGACGGCGCGGTTTCGCATGGCGCGGATGATGCCGCGCGGCTGCGTCTGTCCTATCCTGCGCCCATAGAAGCGGCGGTGGAGTTGCTGGCGCCGGTGCTTGCGGCGCGTCTTGCGGGCAGACTGCCCGCAAGGTGGCTGGCGCTGCGCATGCTGGAGGGTGAGGAGGCATTACTTGACAGAACAGAGCAGGCATGCGGCGTTTCTTTGCGGCAGGACGCAGAGGTGCAGGCAGCGTGGACACACGCCATGCAGGAGCTGCAGTCCGGCGGCATGAGCCCGCAGACCGTATCCGATGCCGCCGCAGCTACCCTCCTGCAGCATGCGGAGCGCGTTTGCAGGGGTCTTGTACAGATACCGGAACGCAGCTATCAACGCACCGACGGCCGCATCGATCGCCTGCTGACCGGGCGGCATACCGCCTATCCCTGTATGTTGCTCCTGCTGGCTGCTGTATTCTGGCTGACCATCGTCGGCGCGAATTATCCGTCTGCACTCTTGTCGGCCGCCTTTGCGAGCGTGGAGGGCGGCCTCCGGTCCGGCGCGGCGATCCTGCACGCGCCTGCTTGGCTGTCGGGGCTGCTCATCGACGGCGCTTATCGCGTGCTGGCTTGGGTCATCGCGGTCATGCTGCCGCCGATGGCGATCTTCTTTCCTTTATTTACGTTGCTGGAGGATCTGGGCTATCTGCCGCGTATCGCCTATAACCTCGATAAACCGTTTCAGCGCTGCTGTGCCTGCGGCAAGCAGGCACTGACCATGTGCATGGGTTTCGGCTGCAACGCCGCAGGCGTTACCGGCTGCCGCATCATCGACTCCCCGCGCGAGCGCATGCTGGCGATCCTGACCAACAGTCTGGTTCCCTGCAACGGACGTTTCCCGGCGCTGATTGCCGTTTTGACCATGTTTTTTGCATACGGGAGCTGCGCGCAGGACGGTATGACAGTGGGTGCGGGCGGTTCTGTGCTCGCGGCGCTGCTTTTGACTGCTGCCATTGTCTGCGGCGTCGCAGCGACCCTGTTGGTGACTAAAATCCTGTCCAAAACCCTGCTGCGCGGCATGCCGTCCTCCTTTACACTGGAACTGCCGCCTTACCGCATGCCGCAGATCGGCAGCGTCATCGTCCGCTCTGTGCTGGACCGGACGCTGTTCGTCCTGGCGCGGGCGGCAGCTATCGCTGCGCCCGCAGGGCTTTTGATCTGGACCCTTGCCAATGTGACCGTCGGCTCCGCCAGCCTCCTGCAGCACTTCGTTTCTTTTTTGGAGCCGGCCGGTACCCTGCTCGGACTCGACGGCGCGATCCTCGCAGCCTTTATCCTGGGGCTGCCGGCCAATGAGATCGTAATCCCGCTGGTGGTCATGATTTACCTCACGCAGGGGAAGCTGACCGGGATGGAAGATTTGACCCTGCTGCGCACGATTTTTGTCGACAACGGCTGGACGGCGGTGACCGCTGTCTGCTTTGTGCTCTTTTCCCTGATGCACTGGCCCTGCTCAACGACCCTGCTGACCATTCATAAGGAGACCGGCAGCTGGAAATGGACCGGAGCAGCCGCTCTGATTCCGACGATCTGCGGTGTTCTGAGCTGCGCCGCGGTCAGGCAGGGCGCAGCCCTGTTGGGTGTTACGTGTTAGGAACGCAGCCGCACAGGATCGGATGAAATCTGTGTCAAGAGCAGGCAAATGTTCTGCCAAGAATCTGTGAAACTGCTTGCAAAGCTGCACTGAAAAAGGCAGAATACAAAAGTTCGGCAAAAAAGTGTATACAACTTGGCTGCCGTCGTTTTGCTCAAAACATAGTATGGGCAGGGCAAAGTTGAACAGGTTTTCAATTTCACATTCAGAAAGATACAAGGCATCGAGATTAACAAGTCCCGTTGCCTTTTTTCGTTTTCTGCTTCTCTGCAAGGGCAGGGTGAAAGGATATGATGCGTTTTTCTTTTTGTGGACTTGCTGAGAAATTGAATATATCATGCTTATGTGGTTTTTGTGAAGAGTTTCCGCGTTTCTTGACTTGATTGCGTTTTGTCGGTATAATATTATGAGAAATGGAGGACTGATTTCGTGAGAATTTTGACGATGTTAACAGGCATTCTGTTTATGGGTGCCGGGATTTTTTTGATAGCAAATAGTGGCATCACTTTTTTATCCGTCGCGTTTCCGACCGGGCTGGCGTTCATGATCGCGGGCGTGGTCGAGTGCCTTTCGTATAGCAGCTACCGCGGCGACAACGAGGAGAGAACCTGGATCTTGATCGACGGCACGACGACGTTTATGCTGGGCGCGCTGATCATATTGAACAAACTGACGGCGGATGCTGTGGTTCCGACCGTGCTGGGTCTGTGGGTCATCACGACAGGTATCCGCAATTTCGTGCGTGCCTGGGAAAGGATCGAGGAGCGCAAGCATGATTTCTACGATCATCTGGTAATCGGGCTGCTGAATCTGGTCTGCGGTCTGTATGTGTTCTTCGACAGCGATATTTTCAATCTGCAGACGATGATGATGATCGGTCTGTGCGTAATCGTGCAGGGCATCAACATTCTGCATGTCGGTTCGACGATCATCATTCAGAAGCCTGATTTTCTGAAAACGAAGGCGGAAAAGCTGGAGGAGGCAGCAGCGAAGGCGGCCGAGGCTCATGCAGCCGCGAAGGAGGCCATCAAGGCGGTCAAGGACGCAAAGGCGGAGGTGCGTGTCATCGAGGCGACGCCGGAGGAACTGATCGATATTACGGTTGCACCGAAGCCCGGTACGGAGGCTGCGGACAGCGCGGCTTCTGAGGAAACAGCGGAAGCGCAGGCAGAAGCTGCGGACAAGTAGGCAGCATCACATGCAGGCTTTCCGGGCATGCTGCGTGCATGCGCGCGGAGCGCGTGAGGGCTGAGAGAGGATCGAGTGAGGATGCGGAAAAGGAAGTTTAACAGATGAAAAAAATCTGGGACATTGCTGTCATCGGCGGCGGCGCGGCAGGTCTAACGGCGGCAATCGAGGCGAAGCGGACTGCAAAGACGCTTTCGGTGCTGCTTTTGGAAAAAAACGCAAGTCTGGGAAGAAAGCTGGCTGCAACCGGAAACGGGCGCTGTAATCTTTCCAATCGCGCCTGCGCAGAGCAGGAGACGGTGCTGCGCTTTTTCGCGGAGGCAGGCATTGCTGTCCGCGAGGAAGACGGCAGGCTGTATCCCTATAATGAGGATGCGCGAGAGGTCGCGGTGGTGCTGACGGACCGGGCGCGGCGTCTGGGCGTGGAAATACAAACGAATCAGGAAATACAGAGCATGGAAACCCTTCCGCATGGAGGTTTCCATCTTTTCGTTACAGGAAGCGATGCGCCTGTCTGCGCACGTAAGGTGCTGATCGCGACCGGCGGCAAATCCTACGGACAGTTTGGCAGTACCGGGGACGGTTATCGGTTTGCGCGAACGCTCGGACACAGGATCGTGACGCCGGTGCCGGCGCTGACGGGCATCGAGACGGTCGAGGATGTGTCTTTGCTGAAAGGCGTGCGTGTCAAGGCGACAGTCGCGCTGTATTGCGGCGGCAGACTTTGCGGACAGGAGGTCGGAGAAGTGCAGTTTCGCGAGGATAGCTTGTCCGGTATCTGTGTGATGAATCTGTCCGCGCTTGTCAAACCGCAGAAGCAGGCAGGGCGCAACATACAGGAAGCATTTCGCGATTATCGGCTGGTGCTCGATCTGATGCCGGACTTTGACGCGGCTGCCTTGCAGGACCTGTTCCGCCCGGTGCTGCAGTTTCCGGATGCGCAGAACCGGGATTTGCTCAAGACGCTGGTTAAGGCACCGCTTGCAGAGGCGGTGCTCGGTCGCGCCGGGATTGCACCGGATGCTCCGGCGGCGCAGCTGACGGCAGGGCAGCTGCAGGAGATCGCCGCGGTGCTGCAGGGCTTCACGCTGACGGTACGGGGGCTCAAGGGCTGGAATGAGGCGCAGGTGACGGCAGGCGGCGTATCGGAAGACGAGGTTGATGCCGGGCATATGGAATCTGCACTGGTGCCGGGACTTTATTTCGCCGGAGAGGTGATGGAGTACGCGGGACCTTGCGGCGGCTATAATCTGCATTATGCCTGGCTGACGGGAATCCGCGCAGGACACGCCATGGCGGCAGCACTGGGTACAGATAGATGAGAGAAGCGGCTGTACATATTGGCATACATGCAGCACAGCTGTGTGTGGAGATATACAATATTAAGATAAAGGGAAGAAAATCGTAATGTATCGCATATATCAAATCAAACTGAAACCGGGGGAATCGACAGACCGACTGCCGCAAAAGATTTTGAAACAGATCGGCAGTCGGGATTTTTTGATATCAGAATGGCATATTGTGAAGGAGTCGATCGACGCGCGCGACAAGCAGGATATTCGGATGGTCTATGCTGTGGACTTTACGGCGGTCTATAAAAAGAATCCGAAAAAGCAGGCGCGGCTTGCAGCGAATCCGAAGCTGAAGCTGGAACTGGCGCCGGATCTGACCTATCACCCCGCGGTGTATGAGGGGGATTCTTTCGAAGCAGATGCGGCACAGAAGCCTGCCGCATCAGAAAGGAAAGCAAGCGCAGGCAGTCGAACGGCATGGCAGGAGACCGGCAAGACAAAGGAGGAAGCGTGCACCAACCATCTGCCAACATCATCGGAGGAAGCACAGCCACAGTCTGCGCAGGAAACGCAAGCAGTAAGCGCGCGCATTTTGGAGCATCGTCCAATCGTTGTCGGTTTCGGACCGGCAGGCATGTTTGCAGCGCTGATTTTGGCGCAGGCGGGGCTGAGACCGCTGGTGCTGGAGCGCGGGCAGGATGTGGATGCCAGAACAGCCGCAGTAGAGCGTTTCTGGCAGGACGGTGTGCTGAACGTGCAGTCCAATGTACAGTTTGGCGAAGGCGGCGCGGGTACCTTCAGTGACGGCAAATTGACCACAGGCATTAAGGACGTGCGTATTCGCAAGGTGCTGGAGGAATTCGTGGCTGCCGGCGCACCGGAGGAGATCTTGTACAAGCAAAAGCCGCACATCGGCACCGATATTCTGCGTGTCGTGGTCAAGAATATCCGCGAAGAGATTATACGCCTCGGCGGGGAGGTGCGTTTCCATACGCTGGTGGAGGACTTGCGTGTGGAGGACGGGTGTGTCAGTGGTGTGATCTGCAAAGAAGTTGGAAATGCAACTGAAAGCAGTTACGCGGTGCGGGACGAACAAGGAGATGAGATACAGAATGTACAAAGGCGCAGCACGCAGGATATCGGTGAGGGCGGTAATATCGGCAAGGCTGCAGATGGGCTTTGCGCGTCGGCGTCCGTGACCGCGACCTGCATGCCTTGCCAGACGGTTGTTTTTGCCATGGGACACAGCGCGCGTGATACGTTTCGCCGGATGCACGCGCGCGGGATCGCCATGACGCAGAAACCGTTTTCTGTAGGCGTGCGTATTGAGCACCCGCAGGATCTGATCGATATTGCGCAGTATGGCGCACCCGGAAGGGAGCTGGGGCTGCCGCCCGCAGACTATAAGCTGAGCTGGCGCTGTGAAAATGGTCGCGGGGTCTATACCTTCTGCATGTGTCCGGGCGGCAAGGTTGTCGTGGCATCTTCGCAGGCAGGCGGTGTGGTGACCAACGGGATGAGTTATCATGACCGCGCCAGCGGCACTGCAAACAGTGCGCTGCTCTGTGATGTGCGGACTTCCGATTTCGGCAGTGAGGATGTGCTGGCCGGTGTGGCGTTTCAGGAGAAGCTGGAGCATCAGGCTTTCCTTGCAGGCGGCAGCAGCTATGCGCCGCCGCGCTGCACGTGGGGAGAATTGCGCGACGGCAAGGCGCCGCAGGTCGAAAGCTGCCTGCCAGATTTTGCAATCGCGGCGATGCGGGAGGCAATGCCGCATCTGGGCCGCAAGCTGCATGGCTTTGATGACCCGGATGCCATGATGACTGCAGTCGAGACCCGCAGTTCATCACCGGTGCGCTTTGTGCGCAATGCGGAGTACGAAGGTGCCTGCAGTGCGGCACTGACGGAGGCAGACACCCTGCAGGCAGCCGACGCTGCAGCAAATACAGTACAGCAGGCGGAGAGCGCTGTGCCGGGCAAGACTGCAGACACTGCAGCAAATGAAACAGAGCAGGCGGCAAATGCTGCAGCTGAGTCTGCAGATATAAAGACTCTGATTGGCTTTTACCCTTGCGGCGAGGGCGCTGGCTACGCGGGCGGCATCATGTCTGCCGCTGTGGACGGTATCCGCATTGCTGAAACCATCATTCGCAAATGGAAACCGAACGACTGATAACGGAATATGCTGTGGTACCGTTTCCTTTTGTAATCGGGAAAAAGTTGTGTCGGGTAGGGAATTTTCCTACAAAAAAGATGAAATACATCGAAAATCGCAAAAGCATATCAAAGCAATCCTGCGCATACTCGTACAGCTTGGATTTTCGACGTTTGATCTGGCAAGAAAATGCCGAGAAAAAGAAAATATGGCACTTGCAGCAGAAAACCTTGGAAGTTTAGAATGTTCCAAGGTTTTTCATCTTCATGCCGGCAGAACTGTCGTTTGTGCCCATTTCGCGGGAACGCAAAGACTGCCGCAAAAAATCCAGAAAACGATGTGCGTCCAACAAGGACAAAAGTGTGCAAAACGGACTCTGCGATTTCGTTGCACACATGCCTGCCATGCATGGCAGACGCTCTGCATGGTGCTTTTGTCGTGATTCCGGAAATATCACATAGCCGATATTTCCTACGTATATAAACAATGCTCCTTTCCGCGGACAAGAAGCTGTGGAACTTGACTTGCCTGCGCGGAAAGAAGCATAGGAATCGTTTTTCGTACGAGTGTATCGGCTTAAATCAAAGCTGCTGTGATCAGTGCCATTTTGTATACTTCGTCTGCGTTGCAGCCGCGGGACAGGTCGTTGATCGGTGCATTCAGACCCTGCAAGATCGGGCCGTAAGCGTCGAAGCCGCCCAGACGCTGTGCGATCTTATAGCCGATGTTGCCTGCGTTGATGTTCGGGAAGATGAAGGTGTTTGCGCAGCCTGCGACCTTGGAGCCCGGTGCTTTGAGCTGACCGACTTCCGGTGCAACCGCAGCGTCAAACTGTAATTCACCGTCAACAGCAAGTTCCGGATGCGCTTCCTGTACACGCAGCGTCGCATTGCGCATTTTGTCAACGGTTTCACCCTTGCCGGAGCCCTTTGTAGAGTAGGAAAGCAGAGCCACGCGCGGTTCGATACCGAAGATTTCAGCAGTGTGTGCAGTTTCTACAGTGGATTCAACGATTTCGTCTTCGGTCGGGTCGATGTTGATCGCGCAGTCAGCCATTGCGAGCTTTTCGTCGCCGCGCATCATAATGAAGCAGGAGCTTACGGAGCTGATGCCAGGTTTGCATTTGATCAGCTGCAGAGCCGGACGAACGGTGTCGGCTGTGGAGTAGGTTGCGCCGCCCAGCAGGCAGTCAGCCTTGCCCATTTTTACCAGCATCGTACCGAAGTAGTTACCCTTGGAAAGGGCTTCGCGGCACTGCTCGTCTGTCATTTTGCCCTTACGCAGTTCTACCATTTTTGCAGCCATTTCGTCCATACCGTCATAGTTCTTCGGATCGAGGAGCTCTGCGCCGGTGATATCGAAACCGCCGTCAGCAGCCGCTTTTTTGACTGCCTCTGCTTCGCCGAGCAGGATCACCTTCAATGTTTTAGCAGCCAGCAGCTTGCTTGCTGCGGAAAGGATACGCGCGTCGGTACCTTCTGTGAATACGATCGATTTTGGATCAGCCTGCAGTTTTTTTTCAAATTCTTCAAAAATTGCCATTTGTTAATAACCTCCATGTATTTTTGTACGGGAAATCCCAGAATTAACGGGTGTGATTGATGGACCATTTGCCCGAATTATGATAACGCCGCCGCGAAGCGGGGAAAAGGCGTTTCAATGGTTCCTACCTTGCAGCAACGCTGCAAATAGAATCGATGGAACCATTATACCACCTTTTCTGTGCTTTGCAAAGGTTCTGCGTGCGGTTATTTATTTAACAAGACAGTCGCCGGTCATCTCCGGCGGAACCGGCAGAGCCATCAGATGCAGCAGGGTCGGGGCGATGTCAGCGAGCTTGCCGGAGTCCTTGATAAACGTGGCAGGCTCTGCGCTGATATGCACCAGTGGAACCGGATTGGTCGAATGCGCGGTGACTACATGACCGTCCGCGTCGAGCATTTCGTCAGCGTTGCCATGATCGGCAGTCAGCAGGATCTGTCCGCCTGCGGCTAAAACCGCGTCTACGATCTGCTGCACGCAGCCGTCCAGCGTTTCGATGGCCTTGACGGCGGCAGCAAAGACACCTGTGTGACCGACCATGTCGGCGTTTGCAAAGTTCAAAATGATGACATCGTATTTGGACGATGCGACTTCCTTGATGACCTGCGCGGTGACCTCCGGCGCGCTCATTTCCGGCTGAAGGTCGTAGGTTGCGACCTTTGGAGACGGGATCAGCACGCGGTCCTCCAGCGGATTCGCCTGTTCGACGCCGCCGTTAAAAAAGAAGGTCACATGCGCGTACTTTTCGGTTTCGGCGATGCGCAGCTGATGCAGGCCGAGTTTCGATAAGTATTCTCCTAAAGTATTGGTGATGAGCTGCGGCGGGAACGCGATTTCGACATGCGGAATGGTCGCGTCGTACTGCGTCATGCAGACATAGGTGAGATCCTGCACCTGTTTTTTACGGCAAAATCCGTCGAAGTCCGGGTCGACAAAGGCGCGGGTCAGTTCTCTGGCGCGGTCCGGGCGGAAGTTGCAGAAGATGATACTGTCGCCGTCCTGTACGGTCAGTGCGGAGACAGCGCTGGCGATATCCGGCTCTGCAGCCTTGGTGCCAGCAGCGGTCTCTGCACCCGGCGAGCTTGCAGCATCGCGTCCGGTGCAAAGGGTCGGCTTGATAAACTCATCGGTTTCGCCGCTATCATAGGCGGTCTGCACAGCAGTTTGCGCGGCAGCCGCCTGCCTGCAGCTGCCGCGTGTCAGGGCATCGTAAGCAAGCTGCACACGATCCCAGCGCTTGTCGCGGTCCATCGCGTAATAACGACCTGAAACGACGCCGATTTTTCCTAAGTCGAGCCGGGCAAGATAAGCCTCCAATTCCCGCACGAAACCGAGCCCGGAGGTCGGCGGTACGTCCCTGCCGTCCAGGAAGCAATGGACGACGACCTTTTGCAGACCGCGCATTTTCGCGAGCTTGAGCACCGCTTCGATGTGCGCGATGTGGCTGTGAACACCGCCATCGGAGAGCAGCCCGAAAACATGCAGCGTGCCGTCCGTTTCCTTAACGTGCTGCATCGCATGGTTCAGCGGTATATTATCGAAGAAAATCCCGTCGTCGATGGCTTTGGTGATGCGGGTGAGCTCCTGATAGACGATGCGTCCGGCGCCGATATTGAGGTGACCGACCTCGGAGTTGCCCATCTGACCCTCCGGCAGCCCGACGGCCAGACCGCTTGCGGCAAGGCGAATGTGCGGATATTTGGCGAAAATCGCGTCCAAGTTTGGTGTGCTTGCGGCGGCAACGGCGTTCCCGTAGGTCGAAGGGTTGAGACCGAAACCGTCCAATATCATTAACATCGTTGGTCGTTTGTGGTTCATAGGTATGCCTGCTTTCTGTTTGTGTATCATGCATAGGTTGATTAGACGCCTGCGCGCTGATCCTGCAGCCCTTGCGTACGGACGCAGAGAGCGGCGCATCAAGCCTTACTACAATATTTTAGCAAATTCTGCGCAAAAAAACAACCGCTGCAGTAAAGGCGGCGGCTGAAATTGTGGTGGATTTTTTATGCATACTTCCGATTTCAGCGGCGGGAGATAAAAATGGTGCGAGGCGCGATTCCCGTCTTGGAATACGGACGAAAATCGGCTATAATGGAAATAGTTTGGAAAAGCGTGGATGCTGAAAGGCACAGTACGCTGGGGAATGGGTGCGGAGACGGTGTCGATGCCGCAGATGCGCGATGAAAAGGATACGAAGGGGCGGCGCAGCGTATGGAGGGACACGTGCACGTACCGGAAATGGAAAGAAACGTGAGCATGAGCAATATAGGCAATGGGATGAAGCATAGAGAAAGTATGAGAGAAACAGTGCAAAGCGGTATGGAAGGCGCGCCTGCAGCGCAGGCGGGAATACAGAGCGAGGTGCAGGCAGACGCGCAGGAAGAAGCAAGAGCAGCACAGCAAGCATCTGTATCTGCGCAGACAGGCGATGTACGGTGGACGCCGGAGCAGGCGGAGGCAATCACGCGGCGCGGGCAGAATCTATTGGTGGCAGCGGCGGCAGGGTCCGGTAAGACGGCTGTTCTGGTGGAACGTATCAAGCGGCTGATCCTGGAAGAGCGCTGCCCGATTGATCGTATGCTGATCGTGACGTTTACGAACGCGGCGGCGGCGGAGATGAAGGAGAAGATCGAGAAGGCGATCCGCAAGGAGATCGATCGGATCGCCGGGGCGCTGGCGGCCGCAGCCGCCGGAGGCGGCGAGGCGGCCAGCGGCGAGGTGGCGAGCGCCCCGGCGGCAGACGGCGCTCGCGCGGAGAACGGTGCTGACGGCAGGACCGCGCGTGCGGCGGCGGATCGGACGCAGGGCAGTGCTGTCTGCGGCTTACCGGATGCGGGGACAGACAGCTCTGCCCGGGGGCAGGCGGAGCCTTTGGCGGCGGGGACTTCGCCAGGCAGCATGCAGGGCGATGTCCCCGGCGACGCGCGTGCCGCGCTGCAGCGCGAGCTTGTGTTTTTGAAAAAGCAGTTAGATCTGCTGCCGAACGCGAATATCAGTACCTTCCACGCGTTCGCGCTGGAGGTCATTCGTCGGTATTTTTATCTCATCGATATCGAGCCGAATTTTAAGATCTGCGATAACAGTCGTCAATTGATCCTGCGAGGACAGGCGATGGACGAGCTGGTCGAGGCGTATTTTGCAGCGGACGATGCGGAATTTTACGAATTCCTGAACGCCTACAGCGGCGACCGCAATGAGAATCGGTTTCGCCAGATGATCGAAAGCACTTTTGATACGATCCAGAGTATGCCGGAGCCTGCCGCGTGGCTGCACGAAAAGGTCGAAGCGCTGAATCCGGCGCGCGGCATCGAGGCTTTCGCAGAAAGTACGGTCATGCAGGAGCTTTGGCAGGACACAGAGGCGCGGATCGCGCGTGCGAAGGCGCAGCTTGACAAGACGGCAGAATTTACGGCGCTGCACAGCCTCGATGCCTTGCAGGAATTGACGCAGGGAGATCTGCGCATGGCAGAGGAGCTGGCGGCACTCGCGGCGGCGCGGGATTTTGACGGCATGGTCAGCCGTTTGGACGGCTTTCGCCTCAAGGCGCTGAGCAAAAAGCTTTTCGAAGAAACAACAGACTTCGATGAAAGCGCGATGGCAGATGTGCGGGAGATGGTCGAGCAGAATCGCAGTCCGCTCAAGAGCTGTGCCAAAGATCTCAAGAGCATGTATTTCTACGATGGTTTCCAAAGTATTGCAGAGGATGTCTATGCGGGCTATCCGTCGGCGTGTTTCTTTGCGCGGGCGCTGCTGCGCTACGGCGAGATTTACGCGGAAAAAAAGCGGGAAAAGGGCTTGCTGGACTTCAATGACATCGAGCATGACGCTTACGAGATTCTCAAGGACGCGGAGGCCGCAGCGTTTTATCGGGAAAAATTCCTGCATATTTTTGTCGATGAATACCAGGACAGCAACGTGATCCAGGAGGCGCTGATCGAGCGCTTGCAGAACGGGCGCAACCTGTTTACGGTCGGCGATATCAAGCAGAGCATCTATATGTTCCGATTGGCAGAGCCGGAGATTTTCCGCGGGCGGTATCGCAGGTATGACGCGCTGACAGCGGCGCAGGGTGAGGAGAGTCCGAGCCGCTGCATCGATTTGAATCGGAATTTTAGAAGCAAGGCAGGCGTGATCGACTTTATCAATGATGTCTTTCGTGATGCCATGGAAGACTACGACGCGCGGGCGGCACTGTATCCGGGCGATCCGTTTGCCGCGCGGTGTTCGGCGCGTCCGGTGCTGTATCTGGCGCAGACACCTTGGGACGAGGACGGAGAAGCAGACGATGAACTGAAAAGGCTGCGGAAAGGCGAGAAAGAGGCGCTGGCGGCGGTCAAAATCATTCGTGACCATCTGGGGCGGACGATTTACGACAGCAAGGCGCAAAAAGAGCGGAGGCTGGAAAAAAAGGATATCGTGATTTTGATGCGCGGCATGAAGAATTACGGCGATTTGTTTTATAAGATATTGACGGAGAACAATCTGCCTGCGTATGTGGACGACAACGACGGTTTCTTTGACACGATCGAAATCAACACGTTCATGGCGCTGCTGGCGCTTTTGGACAACCCGAAGCAGGACATTCCGCTGCTGACGGTGCTGCGCTCGGAGATCTTTGATTTCAGTATCGAGGAGCTGACGGCGGTGCGGATCGCGCACAAGACCGGCAGCTATTATCAGGCGCTGGCCGCGTGTGCCGGAGAAAATCTGTCAGTGCCGGGCGATGCCGCGGGCGCGGACTGTCGTGCGCAGGCAGATATCACCGGAAACGCAGGATATGCCCGGCAGGCGGCAGACATCGGCGGCGCGGGCAAAGGCGCGGGCGGCATGGTAGATGCCGCACTTAGAGAAAAGTGCGCGAGCGTGCTGCAGCGTTTGCGGACTTGGTCGCAGCTTGCGATGCTGCTGCCGCTGGATGAGCTGATCTGGGAGCTGCTTTTGGAAACCGGCTTCTATATCGCCATGGGCGCGATGCCGTCCGGCAGCCGCAGACAGGCGAATCTGCGCGCGCTGGTCGATAAGGCGCACGCATATCAGGGCAGTCAGGACGGATCGCTGTACGGGTTCATGGAATACATCGACGCGGTCAAGGCGCGCAAGGTCAGCATGGGGCAGGTCAAAATGGTCGGCGAGGACGACGATACGATTCGGATTATGACGATTCACAAATCCAAAGGCTTGGAATTTCCAATGGTGCTGCTGGCGGGTTACTGCCGCAAGCTGAATTATACGACGATCGGCAAAGGTCCGGCGGTACACAAGACGATCGGACTGGGCTTCCCGGTGGTCAACTACGAGGAAAGCTGGTACCGAACGAGCCTGACCCAGAATGTGATCCGCGCGAAGATCCGCAGGGAGGAGGCCGCCGAGGAAAAGCGCGTGCTCTATGTAGCGATGACGCGCGCAAAGGATTTTTTGTGTCTGCTTGGGATTGAGGACGAGCCGGAGGAGGCGATTGCCAAGGTTCTGACGGAGCTGCCGAAGGACAGCAGTTATTTTTCGATGACCGGCAGGACCGTCTGCAAGCGCGGGGATGGATATGTGTTCATCACGAATGCCGATTTAACCGGGCTTTCTAAGGGCAGAAGGCGTGCCGTCGCAAACGCGCGCGCCTTGCTGGAAGAAGCGCCCGCGGCGACATGGGCGCAAAAAGACGCGGGCGGCAGCCGAGAGAGAAGAGCGGTTGCAGCTACGCCGCAGACCGCGCAATGTGCAGAGGAAAACAGCGCGGATACAGCTGCGCACCATCAAGCAGTGACCCTTGCCGCGCGTGTCGCTTCGCAGATGGTATTTCGCTATCCATACGAAAATGATTTGCACATCAAATCTAAATACGCGGTCAGCGAATTGCAGCAGGCGAATGAGGAAAACGAAGCGGTTGTCACACAGAAGTGCGCCGTTTCGGGCGAGGAGCACAGCGCCGCCATGAAAAAAGAGGCGGAGCGAGGGAAAGGTTTTTGCAGTAAAGATACGCGCGGCAAGACGGGCATGGCTACAGAAATCACACTGGCAGAACCCGCGTCTTTCCACGCACGTAGCGGCTTTACGGCGGCGCAGATCGGAACAATCACACATAAAGTATTGGAAAAACTGGACTTCCGCGCCGCGCAGCGGGCAGCGGAAGTTTTAGAGGGACAAGCTGCAGCGGTGCCGCAAACAGAGGCAGCGCAAGCCACTGCCGTTTCAAATGCAGAAGAATCGCAAGACGCGCTTGCGGTAAGCGCGGAAACACAAAATGCCGCAGCAGAAGCTGCGCCTGCGCCGCAAACAGAGGCAGGAGAGCGTGTACTACCGGGAAAGCAAGCGGGTATCGCCTATGTGCAAAACCTGCTCGCGCGTATGGTGACAGAGGAGTTTTTGACCGCAGAGGAGGCGGCGGTCGCAGACGCCGAAAAAATCGCCGCTTTCGCGCGCTCACCGCTCGGCCGCCGCATCGCGGCAAGTCAGAACGTGCGCCGCGAGCAGCCGTTCAATATCCTGCTCGAGGTGAACGGCAGCATGGCTGCGGTGCAGGGCATCATCGACTGCTGCTTTGAAGAGGACGGTGCGTGGGTGCTGCTCGACTATAAGACCACGCGCGTCGAGAACGCGGCAGAGCTCGCGCACCGCGCGCCGCAGCTTCGCAAGACCTATGCGGCGCAGATGGAAATCTATCGCCGCGCGCTGGAAACCGCGACCGGCATGCCGGTGCGCGAAACCTATCTCTATTTGACAAACCTTGGAGAAACCATTCGCATGTAAGGTTCAGACATGGTCGAAGCTTGTCTTTTTCGATTTGAGCGGCAGCAGGGAAAAAATTTGTCGAATAATCGGCACCATTAGGTGTATACTTGTAATTTTGGGAGGGAGAAATCGTGAAAAAGAGTTTAAGTATCAGCGTTCTCATATTTTTACTCGCGCTCGCGCTTAGCGGGTGCGGTTCGACAGACCTGCCGGAGGCTTTGGCAGGCAGTTGGACCTGCGAACCGCTTGCCTCGGACGGCAAGACGGCGACGGAGTTTTACGCGATGGATATCAATACAGACGGCAGCTTCAGCCTCTACGACACAGTAGGCAATCCCGGCATTTCGGGAAAGAAGGAGCTGGAAAAAAGCAGCGGAGACCGCCAAAGCAAGGGCATTGTGCGCGTTTCCTGCGGCAGTGATGATTTTGATCCGCCGCTGTGTTGGAGCATGAAGGAAGAAGATACGCTGGAGTACGAAATCCTTGGCGGCGGCAAAATGCGGCTGGGACATAACGGCGTGTGGCTGACCTTTTACGATGCGTACACCTACGCGGTCTATGAAATTCGCCTTGCTGACCGCTCGAATCCGGAATATCAATGGGATATGAAACAGCGCGGAGGCGGTGAGGTGAAAATCGTTACCGACACCATTCCGGACGAAGACGTCGGCATTTGGAGGCTGTATGATCTGACTGGAACGAAGCCCGGCGATCTGATGATTACCATGACGTACCACAGCGAAACGGAAACCATGTATACGGTGACCTTTGACCTGACCGTCAACGAAGATGGAACCATCCACGAAAACGACATCGATGGCGATGTGGACGAGGCCATGACGGAATGAGCGCACCGCGCGCCGCAGCTTTGCAGGGTGCTTTTGCCGATATTTTGGAAGCATCGCAAACGATATTCCCGCATAACAGTAAGGGGCTACTGCCCTAACGGTTAGTTTCCGTTAGGGTGGCAGCCCCTTGTTCTTTCACGATCGCGTCTTATTTTTTGTTTGGTTTATACCAATCCCTGTGCCATCATCGCTTCTGCAACCTTTTCAAAGCCTGCGATGTTTGCGCCCTTGACTAAGTCATACGTGCCATAGTACTTTTCGGATGCTTCTTTACAAGCCTTGTGGATGTTGATCATGATCTGGTGTAACTGATCATATACATCCTGGTGCTGGAATACGGTGTGACCTGCGTTCTGACCCATTTCGATGCAGGAGGTTGCTACGCCGCCAGCGTTCGCAGCCTTAGCCGGTCCAACGATGATGCCGCTTTCCTGTAAGTAAGCCAGCGCTTCGTTTGTGGTCGGCATATTGGAACCCTCGCAGTAGAACTTCGCGCCGCTTGCGACGATGTTCTTCGCGTCTTCCATATGTACCTCGTTCTGGGTTGCACAAGGAATGTAGAGGTCAGCTTTAACTTCCCAAGGCTTCTTGCCTGCGACGAATTTTGCGTTCGGGAATTTTTCTGCATACGGTGCGCAGATGTTCTTGCCGGAAGCTCTGAGCTCTAACATCATCTGTAACTTTTCGTCCGTGTTGATGCCGTCCGGATCGTAGATGTATCCATCCGGACCGGAGATCGTGATCAGCTTTGCGCCTAACTGCTGCAGCTTCCAAGCAGTACCCCAGGATACATTGCCGAAGCCGGAGATCGCAACGGTCTTGCCCTTGATATCCTCGCCGTTCGCCTTGAGCATTTCTTCCGCGTACCAAACGATACCGAATCCGGTCGCTTCGGTTCTGCCGAGGCAGCCGCCGTAGGAGAGACCCTTACCGGTCAGAACGCCGCCGTCGAATCTGTCTCTGATTCTCTTGTACTGGCCGAATAAGTAACCGATTTCTCTTGCGCCCACACCGAGGTCACCTGCCGGAACGTCGGTATCCGGACCGATATGTCTATATAATTCTGTCATGAAAGCCTGGCAGAATCTCATGATCTCAGCATCGCTTTTGCCGTTCGGATCGAAGTCCGCGCCGCCCTTGCCGCCGCCGATCGGCAGACCTGTCAGGGAATTCTTGAAGATTTGTTCAAAACCTAAGAACTTGATGATGCCCGGATATACGTTCGGTGCGAACCGCAGACCGCCCTTGTAAGGTCCGATCGCGGAGTTGAACTGATATCTGTAACCCTTGTTTACGTGAACCTTGCCTGCATCGTCTACCCAGACAACGCGGAACGTGATGCCTCTTTCCGGCTCAACCAGTCTTTCCAGAAGACCTGCCTTTTCGTATTCCGGGTGTGCGTCCATGACCGGCGCCAAAGAAGTTAAAACCTCTTCGACGGTCTGATGAAACTCCGGTTCGCCGGGATTGTTCTTTTTACATTCTTCGATTACTCTTTCAACATAAGTTGCCATTGCTTTTCTCCTCTTCTCACATTAAGATTTTAGAATGTTTAACCGCAATTCAAATAAATTGTTTTCTATCTCAAATGTAACACTAAGGCAATGCCTTGTCAACACCGTGTATACAAGATTTTTTTGTTTTTTTTGCGGAACAAAATCCAAATCCTTGCCAAGGCGGAACCCCAGCAATTACAAGGCTTTTCGCCTACGCATTTTCGGACTTTCCCGCGAAAATATCCGCGCCGCACGCGCTTCGCACGCATAGCCTCTCCGCAAGGCAGGTCTTTCCGGATTTCCCGGGAAAACATCTGCGCCGCACACGCTTCGTGCGCATAGCCTCTCCGCAAGCGAGAACTTTTCGGACTTTCCTAGGAAAATATTTGCGCCGCGTTTTTTCAAAATCAAACAGCTTCTTTCGATACTGTATGTTTATGGTGATATATGCTCTAAGTGACTTCTTAACCATGATTTTGTCATGGTTAGTGAAGCAATCACTTAGAGCATTTTTGTTTCAGGAGGTACAGCCATGAGAAATGAAAAAATTACCCCACTGTACGAGCGCCTGAGCCGGGACGATGAGTTACAGGGCGAGAGCAATTCCATATCCAACCAAAAGCAGATGTTAGAGGATTTTGCCCGCCGGAATGGGCTGCCCAACCCTACGCACTTTACCGATGATGGTATCTCAGGCACCCGTTTTGACCGCCCCGGATTTTTGGCGATGATGGAGGAAGTGGAGGCAGGGCGTGTAGAGGCAATCGTCATCAAGGACATGAGCCGGTTAGGACGCGACTATCTGAAGGTCGGTCAAGTTATGGAGGTTTTGCGGCAGCGAGGCGTTCGTCTGATTGCCATCAACGACGGTGTGGACAGTCTGAAAGGCGATGACGATTTTACCCCGTTCCGCAACATCATGAATGAATTTTACGCCCGTGATACCAGCCGGAAAATCCGCTCTGTGTTTAAGTCAAAAGGCATGAGTGGCAAGCACCTGACCGGCACTGTGATTTACGGCTACTTATGGGACGAAAAACGGGAGCATTGGCTGGTAGATGAGGAAGCTGCCGAAGTGGTACGCCGTATATTCTCCCTCACGCTGGAGGGATATGGGCCTTACCAGATCGCCTGCAAATTATCCACAGACCGGATTGAAATTCCTGTCGTACACCTTGCCCGCTTCAACGAGGGTGTGAACCGTTCAAAGCCGGTCAAAGACCCCTATGGATGGGGATCATCTACCATCGTGAACATTTTGAAAAAACGAGAGTATTTAGGGCATACCATCAATTTCAAGACCCGCAAGCACTTTAAGGACAAGAAAAGCCACTATGTTTCTGAGGACGAATGGACGATCTTTGAGAATACCCATGAAGCCATTATCGACCAGCAGACCTTTGATTTGGCGCAGAAAATCCGCAGCAATGTACGGCGTTATCCAAACGGCTGGGGCGAAGCGGCTCCCCTCACAGGCTTGCTCTATTGTGCCGATTGCGGCGGCAAGATGTATGTCCACCGCACCAACAATGGCAAGCGGGTTTCTCAATATACCTGTTCCAATTATACCAAAGTTCCGTGTGGGACACTATGCCCTACACAACACCGTATCAATGAGAGTGCTGTTCTGACATTGGTTTCCGACACGCTCCGGGCTATCGCTGAATATTCCAGAAATGACCGGACGGAATTTATTCACACCGTTCAGGAAACGCAGGTTGCTCAACAGAGTGCCGATATATCGAAAAAGCGCAGGCGTCTGGCTGCTGCCCAAAAGAGAGCCGGAGAACTGGAAAAACTGATTTGCAAAATCTATGAGGACAACGCCCTCGGCAAGCTGCCGGATGCACGATATAAGGCGCTTGATGCACAGTATGCCAAAGAGCAGGATGCACTTGAGATTGAAATTGCAGAGCTGGAAAAGGCTGTTACCGGCTATGAGCAGAGCCAGAAATCAGCGGAGAAATTTATAGCCCTGATTGATAAGTACGAGAATTTTGACACGCTGACAAACACCATGCTCAACGAGTTTGTAGAGAAAATCCTTGTCCACGAACGCGCCCGAAAAGGCAGCCAGGACACCACGCAGGAAATTGAAATCTACTTCAATTTTTTAGGACGCTATATCCCACCATCCTTACAGCCGGTTCCTTTAACCCCGGAGGAACAGGAAGAACTGCGGAAAAAAGAAGAACGCAAGGACAGGCTTCATCAGAATTATTTGAAGCGGAAAGCCAGCGGCGCACAGAAACAGTATGAGGACAAAATCAAGGCGAAGAAAAAAGCGGAAATGGACGCTAAGAAAGCCCTGATCCGGGCTGAGGATATGAAAAAAGGTG
>OGHJ01000752.1_pt1 | contig 43831 bp, 53 predicted proteins | sample 1571351 | NCBI WGS metagenome assembly OGHJ01 (sample SAMEA2582037, study PRJEB24529) | metagenome | biome: Human gut stool | place: China | collected 2011 | reverse complement strand
AACCTAACCTTTTTTGACGCAGATATGAATGTTATTACGGACGGTTTTATACAGTCACTTTCTAACGGTCAAGTCATTACGCCCCCGGAAAATGCGGCTTTCTACGCAATGAATATTAAAACAATGGCAGAAACAAGCATACTAACAAATAATTTAAAAATCGAAAAAGGCAATGTTGTAACTCCTTATACTCCTTATTTGGTGGGGAATAATACTAATAATGGTAATTATGGGGAAGGAATAGAGGTAAAAATATCCGGGAATGACTTATATGTTGCTTTGCCATATAATAATGAAAAACTACAGGTGCATAAATGTAGCATTTTTAAAAGTTCACACGGGAATAATAATTTCAATTTTGAAAGAGTTTATTTTGTTAATAAAGGCACAGATATTTCGGTACAGGGGACTGTATTTAAAATTTGTACCGATGATATTAGCCCAATTCAATTATATGGTAGTGGACGGGGGTTTTTTTGTGGAAATCACGGATTTGACCATTATGCAATAGCGAATGTTCCAAATCATGGAAAAACAAATGCAAATTTAGGAGAGTATTTAACAGATTCAGACGGAACAAAGTTTTATATTGTCAACATTATTGATGATAATAAAATAGGTTTATTGTCTGCAAATTTGGGAACGATAGACAATTGGAATTTTAAAAATGTGAATAGTGATTTGAGCGATGGTATATTAACAATTCCTTTTGCCTCAATATCACCGAACAATCAATTGCATCCCTCAACAAAAAATTTAACAAAAAAATTGTATTTAGATGGAACATATATAGCAAATGATGGTCTATATAGTGGAAAATCTTTAGTTGTAATTGATGAATATTATGGCGTTAATGCTCCTATTGTATTACAATATGTAATAAATAATCATGTTCAATGGGAAGATGCTACAATTGCAGTTGATGACCCGTATGTTACATTACGTAACACTTTTGTTTTTGATAAAAAAGGTATTATTGGCACAAACGCAGTATATACTAATTATGGTTTTGGGGAATCAAGATACGGGGGCATATCTTTTGACCCATTAGAACGATATACAGGCGGAAATCTTAAAATATATATGCCTAAAGTATTGCCCTTTGAAAGTTCGGGTATAGAATTGGATTTTGCAAAGGGACAATTAGCCAATACAAATTTCCCAGAATGGTATAATATTGCATCGGATAAATGGGTTCCCGGATTTATGCCGGATAGATTTGCCAATATATTGTATAAGGCAGATAACAATACCATTGAATTAGTAGGAGCATCCGGTATATTGCAAGTTGGAAGCGGAAAGAATGAAGAAAGGATAAATAACGTTAATGATGCAATGGTTATTAATCTATATAGAAAATCTTATAGTAGAACGTGGGATAGTAAAATAAATATTAGTGCGGGGCAATATTTCCAATCGGCATGGTATCGACAATTTAGGGATGCGGCTACATTTAATAATAAATATTGTTATAGTGATTATATTTTTGGCGGTGAATTGCATGTAATTGTAGATTATCAAGAATTTATTGGGGATGATATAATTAACATGGACAATGATTTTTTCGGTAAAAATGTTGTTGTATATGAAAAAACAGACAACATTAATGTACATGATACTTTTTTAACCGCTAACGGTATACGGATAAGCAAAACAAACAATGATACAGGATTTATTCATTTAATTGTAAAAAACAATTAATAACATTATAATTACTAATCAATCCCCGTGGCAGTAAAGGGTATGTGTACGGGAATAAATTAATTTTAAAGCATGGACAAACTTTTTTCATGGGAACAATGGCGAATGATATTTGCCGCAAGTTTTAGCCCGGTTTTGGCGTATTTTACCCCAACGGTCGGTTTTATGTGGGCGTTGGTAATTATGTTCGGGTTCAACATTTGGGCGGGGATGCGGTCGGACGGCGTAAGCATCAAACATTGCAAACGCTTTTCATTCCCGAAATTCAAAAACGCCGTTGCGGAGTTACTTTTGTATGTTACAATCATTCACGTAATTTATTCCGTCATGCTAAAATGCGGGGATAGCGAGGCGGCATTGATTGTTATAAAGTCGCTTACATACGTGTTCATGTATGTATATTTGCAAAATGCGTTTCGCAACTTAATTAAGGCATACCCGAAGAAAATAGCCTTACGGATAATATACCATGTTATCCGGTTGGAATTTACACGGGCGTTGCCGTCTTATTGGCAACCAATAATCGAGCGTTTCCAAAAGGAAACCGATGACGATATTATTAACGATAAAGAAAAGGAGGTAAGAAAATGAAACCTATTGTTATTTTAGACAACGGACACGGCGAAGAAACCGCCGGGAAACGTTCCCCGGTTTGGGGCGACGGTTCGCAACTGTTTGAATGGGAGTTTAACCGTGACATTGTGCGACGTATCGCCGCCAAATTGGACGATTTGGCGATTGGGTACGAGATATTGACCCCGGAAACAAACGACGTGTCATTGGCGGAACGTTGCCGCCGAGCAAATGAGATTTACCGCAATTACAATGAAAAGGCGTTTTTGGTATCCGTCCATGCCAACGCCGGAGGCGGTACGGGTTGGGAGGTTTACACGTCGCCCGGAGAAACGAAAGCGGATGCAATCGCCACGGTATTTGCCGAGGAAGCGCAACGGGTATTCGTCCCGGACGGTTGGCGTATGCGTTTCGATTATGCCGACGGCGACCCGGATAAGGAAGCGGCGTTTTATATCCTCAAACACACGAGTTGCCCGGCAATCCTTACGGAAAACTTTTTCATGGATACCGAAAAAGATTGCCGTTTCATAATGAGCGACGACGGGCGGGAGCAAATCGCAGATATGCACGTTGCCGCAATCAAAAGGGTTGTTAAACTTTAATTCATAACGAACGCATGAAAAAGTATTTGATTTTGGCGGCAATCATTTTGGCGGTTGCCGCCGCCTTGTGGGTACAACAAAGCCGTATTAAGCGATTGACCGACGAACGGGATAAATACCGGAGTAATACCGAAACGTTGTTGCAGGACGTCCGCACGTATCAAACAAAGGATAGTTTGAACGCCGCAAAGGTTGGGAATTTGGAGTTGAAATTATCCGAATACAAAAAATACCGGGCGGACGATGCGGCGTTAATCAAATCGTTGCAGACAAAGAACCGGGATTTGCAAAGGGTTACGACGGCACAAATGAAAACGATTAACGAATTACGGGCGAACGTCCGGGATAGTATTGTATATTTGCCCGGCGATACGGTTACGACCGTATTACGTTGTATTGAGTATTCCGACAAATGGGTTGACCTTGACGGATGTATTATAAATAATACGTTTTCGGGCAAAATTATAACACGGGATAGCCTTTTAATAACGGAAAGTGTGCAATATAAGCGTTGGTTAGGTTTTTTATGGAAAACAAAACGGATAAAAAACCGTGAATTTGATATTGTTTCAAAAAACCCAAATTCAAAAATTACCGGGTTTGAAGTTATAACCATAGAAAAATAACTATCTTTGCAAAAACGGGGATAGTTCGGAGTAGCTACCGAATGAAAAAAGATGCAACCACTTTTCCCCGTTTCTCTTTTGGTTGCTTACTTAAATGGTTGTATAATGGAAATATGGAAAGATGTACCCGGATATGTAGGGTTATATAAAGTGAGTAATTACGGGCGTGTAAAATCTATTAAGAAACAATTAGTTTTGAAAATATGTGGTTCCGGGAATAGATATAAAACCGTTGCTTTATGTAATGGGATGCGCAAAACGTTTCGATTACATAGATTAGTTGCGGCGGCTTTCATTCCGAACCCGGAAAATAAACCATGTATCGACCATATCGACGGCAACCGAGCCAATAACCATGCCGACAACTTGCGTTGGGTTACATATTTGGAAAACAACAACAATCCTATTACAAAAAAACGATTGAGCGAAAACAACGCTAAAAATATGCAAGGTAAAGAAGGCGTATTGCATCCAAATTCAAAACCCGTTAAGATGATGAAAAACGGAATTTGCCTCAAAACATATCAATCTATCCATTTAGCCAAAAAAGATGGGTTTAACGATACATTGATAATTCGATGTTGTAAAGGGCGTATGAAAAAACATAAGGGTTATAATTGGGAATATATACAATAGACATAACAAGGGGGTGTAACAAGACGTTGTAACCCCTTTTTCTATTGAGCTATTTTTAGCCCGTTTCCGAGCATTTTATTTCAAAGTGGGTAATTTATATGTCCCGCTTGCAAAAGTCGCTTAAATCGAAAATTCCAAGAAAATAATTCTTTTGGAACCAAAAACGGAATCTTTTATAGGAAAACACGAAAATAAAAGAAAATTCTTTTGGTAGTTAAAATAAAATGCCTTATATTTGTGCCATGTTAATAAAACGACCGGGCGTTTTCCCGGTAACAAAAAGAGCGATACAATGAAGCCCGAAGATATTTACAACGGTTTGGAATATACAACAAAAGAGATTAACCGTACTTTCAAAATCAAAGTAAACGGATTGTTCAACGGCAAAAAGATTAACACGTTGGTTGGCGTTTCCGGTTTGATTAAGTTAGTAGGCGTTGAAATGGCGAACAAATTATTGCGCCGTGCTTTCCGTTGTGTCAAAGACGCCGAACATTGTAAGTTGCGCCGGGGTTTGAAAATATCCTTTTATTATTACTAATCCGACCGGGCGGGTTCCCGGAACCAAATAAATTTCAAATATGGAAACAAAGAAAAGAACACAGGCGACGGACATTGCCGAGATTGCAACCAAGTTAGACGGCAAAGTTAAATTTTCGTCAATCATTTACAGCCAACAAATGTTGTCGGAGAAATACCGGGAAACAGGGGTAAACGATATGTATTTTATCGGCAAAAAATTTGGGTTGTGGTTTTATACAAGCCGGGCGGCATTAGATAGCCTTTGTTATCTGCAAAACCCTAAATTCCCGACGTGGGTATTGTGCGAAAATTCATTGAGTTTGTACGAAATAAGATAATAACCCGCCGGGGGTTCGTCCCCCCGGCACAATAACAAAGATTATGGCAAAGTATATTTTGAGCAAGAAAGTGAAAGGCAAAAAGTATCAGTACACCGTTACCGACGAAAAAGGCAACGTTATTTCAACAAGAACGTCCGCCCGTGATTATGTGGCGTGTACCGCCAACGGCGAATTTTATTTTGGGCGGTTGGACTTAATCGGCAAAGGCGACCACGGCAAAGGGTTGAGCCGCACGACGGAAATATTGGCAAATCCCGAACGGGCGTATAAAAAGCAAGTCGCATACTTTGTGCCGTCTTATCGGAAAGAATGGATTGCCGAGAACCCCGCCGACGAATGGATTGCCCGCAATGTTAATTGGGCAACCGAACGCCAAAAGGAATTAAACGCAATCGCATATTTACAGCCGGGGGAATAACCCCGGCTTTGCCTGTTATGGATATACGATTGACAGAGGAACAACGGGAAATATTGAGCGGTCGAATTTGCCCGTATTGCCACGTTCCGACCGAGTACAAAAATAGTATTGAGGTTTACGGCGTTGATTATGGAATGATTTATTATTGTCCCCAATGCGGGGCGTATGTGGGTGTTCATAAGGGAACCGACCGGGCAAAGGGTCGATTGGCAAACGCCGAGTTGCGCCGATGTAAGATTGAAGCGCACCGATATTTTGATGAATTGTACAAACGTGGACTAATGAGGCGACGGGAGGCGTACAAATGGTTATCCGACCAATTGGGATTACCCCCGGAATATACGCATATTGGAATGTTTAACCCCGAAACGTGCGCAAAGGTCGTGGACGTTTCAAAAAAGTATTTATTAACCATGCGATTTGCATTAAGACGACAGGATAAAATAAAAGCGCATTTTGCACCCAACGGGGACGAAATGTTGAACCGGATAAAAGAGAGTTTAACCCGGTTTTTTGCCGCCGACCGTTCGGAGTTCCCGGAGGGATTGCGGGATATTGAGGACGATTTTAACCATTATCCCGGCGACCCGTACCCGACCATTGCAGTAAATGACGTTGGCGACCCCGACCGAATGATTGAATTTTATGTTACCGGGCAACAATACGACGTTTACCATTTGGCATTTAAGGGATTTATAAAGGGTTAAGATTATGGGAGCGATAAAAAGGAAATGCGATAATTGCGGCAAAGAGTACAACGCCGATACCCGCAATTTGCGTCGGGGTTGGGGGCGTTGTTGTTGTAAGAGTTGCGCCGCCCAATTGAGAGAAAAGAGAAAGCCGGGATATAATCCGAAACGGGTTGCAATAAATAACGTCCGGCGTCAATGTTGGACGGATTGCCCGGAAACGGAACGTTACCCGTTTAGTTATGACGGGGCGGATTTCGACCAATGGGGAGATTGCGAATTTGGAATACATGATTAAAACGAGAATATGGAAAGCGTAATTATTGAGGAAATAACCGACCAAACGGGATATTATGGCGATATATACCGATTTTGTTATTGTGCGGCGCAAATGGCGTTGGAAAAGATGAACCCCCGGACGTAACAGATACGCCGGGGGTTCGGTACGCAGTAACCGAGAGCGATTTTTGGTAATGCGGTATTGCAAAGGTAGGTTAAAAATCGGATATTTCACGCACCCGGCAAAAATGATTTCGCAAAACAAAGATTATATTTTTGGTAATTAAAAAAATATTTCTACATTTGCAGAACAAAAGATTAACAGCCTACCCGGAGGGATACCGGGAAATGATATGAAAATAAAAGAAAGTGAACAATTAAAGATGTTGGCGACCGAAAGCGGGAAAACAGCCAACCAAGTATCCGAAACAATCGTTACGGAGTTAATCAACAAACAGATTATCGAGAACATAAGCGACAATTGGGGGTTCCCGGTCGCCGATTGTTACGAACGGGATGTTACCGTTGTGGAAATGGTGGACGTTATCCGGGCAATTGGTATTTACCCGGTTCGTTCCGTCCATTTGGACGCCCTGTTGGAATGTGTATTGATTGGCGACGATGATTGCCCGGAGTGTGGCGGGGAAATGGAGGTTACAGACGGCGAGTATAGACGTACCGGAGGCGACGGATATTTGACCCCGCCGGAATATAGCCCGATTTGGGAGGAAAAAACGTGCCGCAATTGCGGATACAAAGAGAGCAACGAACCAAGTTATTAACAAAAAAATTTAAGTTATGGCATTGAGATTAAGAGTAAACGAAGCAATCGCCCGTTCCGAGGCGAACGGGAAAAAGGTTTTGAAAAAAGACATTGCCGCCCGTCTTTTTGAGGGTGCAAGCGAGAGCGCACAACAGGTAAATATGACGAATTTATGTAACGGCACGACCAAACGGATTGTCCCGGAATGGGTCGTTATTCTTTGCGAAATGTTGGATTGTACGGCGGATTACCTGTTTGGCATGGAGGGCGGAAACAATGAAAAGTAAGTTTATCGAATGGTTGGAAGCCGCCGCCGAAACCATGTTTTCCGGGTTGTTTCAAGCGAAAGCCCTAATTGTTACGTTTGGCGCATTTGGGTTATGTTGTTTGATTGGCGCATTTTGGAACCCGTGGCAATTGTTATTGGCGGCAATGTGCGCCGCAATGGTATTATGTGGAATTTCAGAATATAAAAAGTACAAGTAATGAGAGCAAAGAGCGATAAACCGGGCGACCCGGTAAAAGAGGTTGCGGGAACCGTCGGCAATGTTGCCCCGGATATGTTCCCGGAGATTAACGAGGAACAACAAACAATTATTCCCCCGTTCGTAGAGGTTCAACCGGAACAACCAACCGGAGTGTTTGAGATAATACCGGGCATGACGGTTGAGGAAATGACGGCAATGTTTTTCGACGAAAAAACATTGATTGAACCCCCGTATAAGGTTTGGCAGTTAAACAGCAAGGGACACCGATATTATTACCGATATGACGACGCCGGGAACCCGGAGTTTTTCCCGTCGGTTACAACCATATTGTCCCAAACATTACCCAAAGCCCCGCACCTTATAAATTGGATTGCGAACAAAGGCATTGAGGAAGCCGAGCGATACAAAGGCGAACGGGCGGCGTATGGAACGTTTATGCACGCCGCATTTGAGGAATTATTGATTAACCGGGCGTATGATTTGGACGGACTGAAAGGCAAACTAAAAGAATACATTGAGGTTTACCGATTGTCGGACGACTTTATTTATTACGCCGACGATTTGAAAAAGGACGTATTGGCGTTTGCGCAATTCGTATTGGATTATGATGTACGACCGTTAGCCGTTGAAATTGCGTTGGTACATCCGTATTACAAGTACGCCGGAATGATTGATTGCCCGTGTACCATGCGGGCAAAGATTGGAAGCGACGACCGGATTAACGCAATTGTCGATTTCAAAAGCGGGCGAAAAGGTTTTTACGAGGAAAGCGAAATACAATTAGGAATGTACCGGGATATGTGGAACGTCAATTTTGAGCAATTCCCCGTTACCCGTATTTTCAATTTCAGCCCGAAAGATTGGCGCAAAAAACCGTCGTACAATCTGAAAGAGCAAACCGAAAGCCCCAATATACGGAAAATCCCCTATCTGTTGGAGATTGCCGCCATTGAGGACGAAAAGCGGGACAACACGTTTACGGCGGTTAATGGTATGGTTGTATTGGACGACGCCCCGGATTTGTCCCAAAATGTAATATCGTTGTCTTTGGCGGAATTGATTAAAACGAAAGCCCCCAAAGAGGCGACCCCGGACGAAACCACGGACGCCGCCGATACCGTCAAAGCGGATGCGGTTGCCCCGGAACAAACGCCGGAACCGGAGATTAAGAAAACAAAGATTGTGAAACGCACCGGGAAAACGGCAAAGGAGGCGGAAAAGAAGCCCGCCACGGGACGAAAGGCGGAAAAACGGACTGTTGCACCGGAAAAGGAACAAAAGCCCGAAAATGCGCCCAAAAAGCCCAAAAACGAGAATAAGAAAAGATTGTTGAACGACGACCCCGAAATATAAAGAGCATGAAAGGAAATATAAAAGGTAGGATTGTTAGACCGGAGGCGGAAAAATCCCGTTTGATTTTGCCACGTGTCGGACAAATAAAAATCGGAATGAAAAACGCCAACGGATACCCGCAAAGCGTGGATTATTTCATACCAACGGGAAAGTATGCCGGGTTATTTACACAGGCATACGGCGAAAAGCCCCAAACAATTCAAATCGTTTTCCCGGACGACGACCCGGCGAAAGTATGCAACGAGCGGTACGAGTACCGGGACGACGACGGACGATTGATTGCGGCGGGCGACGGCGAAACGTTCCAAGTTTGGGACGGCAAAAAGTACGAAACATTGACAACGGAGGAATACCCGAATTTGATGTTGTCTATTGCCAAGCGTTACCCCAACCGGAAAAGCAAACAGGAGGGACACGACGGTTGGGAAATTACGTTGACATTGAATTTCATTGTACCGTTGGTACGTGGCGTTGCCGGGGTATGGCAGTTTTCAACAAAGGGTACGGCGTCCACAATCCCGCAAATCCGGGAAACATTCGACGGTATGTTGGCAGAACGGGGATTTTGTAAGGGAATTATATTTGATTTGAACGTACAATTTGCCACGACCCAAAAGCCCGGCGACAAATCCCGGTTCCCGGTTGTTTCGTTGGTTCCGAACGAAAGCCCGGACAATGTTTTGAAAGTGCGTAAAGCGTGGGAACCTGTTAAACAATTGGAGGGCGGCGACAATGGAAAAGAAAATTGAAATTTCGGTTGGCGACGTAATTGTTGTTAATCATGTGGAAATTAGAGCCGAAAAACGGACGGGTTGGCAGGGTTGCGAATGTTGTTTTTTCCACAAATCCAACGGTTCATGTATGCGTTTCCCCTGTAATGCAAGGGAAAGGAAAGACGGTATAAACATTAAATTTGTGAGAAATGACAATAAGAGATAGCAATTTTATAACGATTTTAGCCCCGATGATTACCCGGTTGAAATTAAAAGGGAACGAATTATTGGTTTTCGCTTTAATTCATGGGTTTAGTCAAGACGGGGAAAGCCGTTTTAAGGGTTCGTTGAAATACCTAATTGAGTGGACGGGGTTAGATAAAACGACCGTTATTAAAATACTCAAATCGTTAGTTGAGAAACAGTATATTAACAAATTTGAGTACGAAAAAAATAAGGTTCGTTATTGTGAGTACACGACGAATTATTGGGCGGCTTTAGAGTGGTTGGAAAATCCCACCACCCCCCCGGTTGGAAAATCCAACCACCCCGGTTGGAAAATCCAACCCTATATTAAATACTGATATAGATAACTCTTTTGGTATTGATAAGGATAAACCCGCCAACGAGGTTGTCGGGGATTTATTCCCGGACGAACAATTGGAGGTTCAGAATGATAAAAAAAGAACGTCCATATTTCGCAATTCCGATGTTTACAAATTGGTTAAGTTCGGGGCGGACGGCGTAAATGATTATTCCGAGTTTGAAAAACTATTTGCGACGCCGGAATTTGAAAAGGTCGATTTGGTTTATTATTTCCACACGGTCGCCGATTGGTCGGAAACCAAACAGGGAGTTAAGCGAACCCGCACGGGTTGGATTGCGACGGTACGCAATTTTATCCGGGGAGATATTGAGAAAAAGAAATTGCATTTGAAACCGGAATACCAAGCCCCGCAAAGACGGTTGAACGTGGCGGGCGCAATGGAATTTCTTAATAACGATTATTGATTATGGGAAATTTGCCGGAAAAAGTAAATACGCAATCCGTGGCGTTGGCGATATACAACCCAACGCCCGGTACAAAAGCAATCGACATACGCCGACAAATGTTGCAATTACCGGAGGTTGCCAAATCGTTATCCGGGGTCGAAAAGTACATTTTCGCCGCCTCAACGAAAATGCAAATTGCCGATATTGACGACGGCACGTTGATTGCGAAAACCGGGCAAATGTTCCGGTTTATTGCAATGGACGTCGGGTATATAATCCCGACCAATTCGGAAGATTGGGCGTACATTTGTACCCGGTTGTTGGATATACTCAAAAAATACTATTCGCAAATGACATTGGCGGATATTAAGTTGGCATTTGAATTGGCGACGACCGGGGAATTGGACGACTATTTGCCGAAAGACAGTCAAGGCAACCCGGACAAAAAGCATTACCAACAGTTTAACGCCGATTATTTCGCAAAGATACTGAACGCATACCGCCGGAAACAAAATGGGGTTATACATAAAGCGTATAAGGCATTGCCGGAGCCGAAAAAGGAATTGACGCCGGAGGAAAAACGGTATTATCACAACCAAACCATCGCCCGATGTAGGGAGGTGTTTTTGCAATATAAATATACCGGGCGGTTTGTGTTGGGGATTACTGACGGAATGTTGATTTATGATTGGTTGCGAAAGTTGGGTTTTGCCAATGAGGTTGCCGGAACCGAGGACGACCGCAAACAAGCATTTGCCCGATATATGCAACGTGTCGCCCGTGGATTCGTCAGCAAGTACGAGGCGTACCACGTCCAACGTAAGGGAACCGATGCACCGGAATTGGATTTTACGGCGTATGAGATAGCGAGGGACAAAGAGATTGCCCGGACGTTTGACCGAATGATTGCCGACGAATTACAGATTGATAACTATTTAGATTTTTGGAAATGAACAAAATAACGATTGATTGTATTATTGGGATTGACCCCGGAAAAACCGGGGGGATTGCCGTTTGGCGTCCGAACCATAAAACCGAGGTAATAAAAATGCCGGGCAACCTTATGGAGTTGCGGCAATGGTTTAATTATATGAGGACTATTTGCCGCCCGTTGGTATTCGTCGAAAAGGTGCAATTGCGCCCGGATGATATAACCGACAACCCCGGTAAGGCGTTCCGGGTTCAAAAACTGTTATCCGAGTTCGAGAAACTGAAAACGATAATTGCCATGTGCGACGTACCGTTTGTTTTGGTACACCCTCAAAAATGGCAAAACGAATTGAAATTGCGGGTTAAGGGAGAGGAAAAGCCGGAGCGCAAAAAGCGATACCAACGAGCCGCCGCCGATTATTACCCCGATGTTAAGGCGACGTTGTGGAATGCCGACGCCCTTATGATAATGCACTTTGGACGGTACATTTTGCACAACAACCCCCGTTGGGTTTTGGAGAATTTGCCCGTCCCAATGCACGACCGTTTGTTTTAAGCCCCGTATTTCGATTATTTTGTTTGAATAGGTAAAAGTATGGCAGACGAAAACAAAAGCCCGCAAATCGAAAATCCGGCGAAAATAACGTTGGGAGAATTGGCGTACATGGTTAAACAGATGCGCCACAACCAACGGAGGTGCGAACGGAACCCAACGCCGGAAAAGATTGCAACCCGGACGGCATGGGAACAAAAAGTTGACGGCGTTATTGCCGTCTTAACAGATACGCAAATGAAATTATTTTGATTTTATCCCGGTACGACTTGCACCGTATCGGGATTATTTTTCACCCTAACACGAAAATAAAAGAAAAAAGTTTTGGTAATTAAAATATTTACCGTAATTTTGTGGTATGAAATAACAACGACCGGGCGTTTTCCCGGTAACACTAAAATATAAACGTAATGAGAGCGAAAACAACAATCAGCGATTTCCGGTTTGAGTTTGCCGGGTACGGACATTGCAAAGTAACTTACACGTCGCCCGTTACGGGTAAAAGTTGGACGACCTGTATAAGCGTTTGGAAAACTTTATTGCCGATTGCACCCGGTCGGAGGTTGACGCCAACCGGGATGCGCTTAACAAGGTGCAAAGCATGATACACCAAAGAATGAGATTAACAAACAAATAAGTAGTAACCGCCGGGGGCAACCCCGGCATAAAAAGAGCGATAAAATGATTATCAAAAAATTAGAGTTGTCGAATTTCCAAGTAATTAAGGAGTTCAACGCAGATTTTGAGGGTAATGTATATTTCATTACCGGGGACAATGAGTTGGGAAAATCCACGCTATTAAAGGCAATCGGGGCGTTGTTGACCGGGAACCGGGACGCCGTGTTGCGTAATGGCGAGGACAAAGGGTTTGCCAAAATGGTTGTCGGCGACGACGGCGAGGAATACGACGTTGAATTGCGGTTTACCAAAGTCAACCCCCGTGGTACGTTATCAATCAAACAGAAAACAACCGGGATGCGGTCGGATAACGTAAGTATGTTGCAAAAGGTATTCGGATATACGGATTTTGACGCCGTGGAGTTTTCCCGGTGGTCTGAAACCGCCGAGGGTCGCCGAAAGCAAGTGCAATACGTCCGGGCATTGTTGCCGGAGAATGTGCAAAAACGTATTGCCGAGATTGACGCCGAGGTTATGACCGTTAAGGAGAAAAGAAAGGACGCCAACGCCGAGGTCAAGACGTACACGGCCATTTGCGCCGCCGCCGAAAAGCAGTTGAAACCGGGCGACGTCAAAACGTATGCCGAGAAAATCGACATTGCCGATTTAATGGAGGAACAAAACGAGAACGCCCGGTTGATTGAGAAAGCGAAAACCGTGCGTACCGCATTGCAAACCCGGACGGAACAATTGGAGGCAATCCCCGGTCGTATCAAAGCCGCCGAGGAAACCAAGAATACAGAGATTGACGCCTCAATAAAGTATGAGGCGGAAGCCCAAGCCGAATACGACCGGATTGTTGCCGAGGCAAAAAAGGCATTGGAAGCGGCAAAGAAAAAGAGCAAAGCCGATGCGAAAGCCGCCGCCGACAAATACGACGAAACATTGGCGCAAATCCAAACGGATAAAGCCGATTACGAAACCCGCAAGAACAACGCCGCCGCATGGTTGGCAAAGTACGAGGAAAACAACCCGGAGAATTTGGATACAGCCGAACGCCTCAAACAAGCCGAGGAACACAACAAAATCAATGCGTTGGTTGTGGACTATCTGACGAAGAAAAAGCAAAAGGACGCCGCCGAAAAGGTCGCCCAAACCCACGAAAAAAAGTTGTCGGATTTGCTCAAAGAGCGGGAAACCCTTATTGCGAAATCGGAATTGCCGATTGCCGGGTTGACGTTCACGGACGACGGATTGGAGTTAAACGGCGTGCCGTTCGTCGCTGGGAAAGTGTCGGATAGTCAGATAATGGAGGTTGCCGCAAAATTGATTATCGCAAGCAATCCGACCGTTAAGGTATTCCGCATTGCGAGGGGCGAAAGTTTGGGCGCAAAACGTCTGCAATCCCTTATCGAATTAGCCCGGAAAGAAGGGTATCAAGGATTTATAGAGGAAGTCAAGCGAGGACAGGACGATTTAATTATTGAGGAATACAGCGAAACGGAGTAATTAACCGGGGGGACGGTTTCCCGTTCCCTCATTAATAACAAAAACAATGGCATATACATTGAACGAAAATTTGAAACGTTGGGCGGAACAATACGAAACCGCCGATTTTATCAACGCCGACCCGGTGCAAATCCCGCACCGTTACGATAGCCGGGTAAATATCGAAATATCCGCCTTTGTTACGGCGTGGATTGCGTGGGGAAACCGTAAACAGATAATCAAAAAGGCGGATTTTATCGACCGGGAAATTTTCAAGGGCGAACCGTATCATTATATTGTCGGCAATACGGTTGAGCGGGAGAACCGCCCCGAATGGGAGCAATACAAAGGGAGTACCGATTGTTTGTACCGGACGTTTACGTTTGGCGATTTTCACGACCTTTGCGCCCGTCTGTATGATGTTTACACGTCAGCGGAAAACATGGAGGCGGCAATAAAGAAAGCGCACGAAACGAACGGGGAAACCGCATTGGCAACGCTGCAATCTTTGTTCGGTTCCGTGAATGGTATCCCGGATTTTGAAACGCAATCCGCTTGTAAACGGTTGTGTCTGTTTTTGCGTTGGATGTGCCGCAAGGGTTCCCCGGTTGACTTTGGATTGTGGGACGTATGCGACCCCCGTAATTTGATTATCCCGTTGGATACCCACGTACATAAACAGGCAATCCGATTGGGATTGACGAAACGCCGGACACCGAATTTGCGCACCGCCATTGAGATAACCGACCGTTTCGCCGAGGTGTTCCCGGACGACCCGGCAAAAGGCGATTTTTCGTTGTTCGGGTATGGGGTCAACAAAGGAACCGCCGCCGGGATAAATGAGATTGCCGAGGCAACAAAGAAATTGACCGAGGCGACGAAAAGGGCAACCAAAGCCAACGAAGCAATCGCCGCCGCCGTTCCGACCCCGGTTGCCGATTTGAGTATTTCCGACGTGTTGAAAATGCCGTTGTTTTTTGAGAACGTGAAACGCCAATTAACGAGCCTTTGGAACCACCGGGAGAAAGCCCGTATGGATGCGACCCGGAATAATACGAGGTTGCGGGCGCACGTTATCGACCGTATGCACAATACCGGGCATTGGGAACCGGGAAAATTCGTTGTTCTTTTCGCAAAAGTTTTGGATAAGGTCGCAACTGGGTATTCGTCGAGCGAACGGGCGTTTATCCGTGCGGTTGGAATGATAGCGTTTAATATCACAATGCAAAAGTTAATCGACGATGAGAAAGCGAGAAATAACGGCAACGGGGACGATAAATAATAACGGCGGGTTGGCAATGTACATGGGCGAATTAAACGAATTTTTCAAGGGTTGGAAAGGTTCCCGGATAATTGCCCGGTTCATTGTTGCGTCGCCCGGTTCGTCCGAGGCTTTGAAAGGCTATTATTTCAACTATGTTGTACCCACGTTCCGACACGCCATTTGGGAGGCGGGCGAACGTCTTACGGAGGAACAAACGGAACGGAGGTTGCGGGAGTTTTCCCCAATTATGTACGTCGAGCGGGTCAACGAGGAAACCGGGAAATATTCCCACGAATTGCGTACCGTGGCGGAATTGTCGAACGCCGAGTTAATCGAGCATATCGAAACGCTCAAACAGATTGCCGCCGAGGAATACAACACGTATATTGACGACCCCCGAACGTTGTAAGGTATGTTTTGTAAGTGTAACGGAAAGCGTAAGAATTACCCGTTGGCGGGTTGGCGGATTATTCGATACGAATACACGCCAAAGCATTACAGCCGGATAAAGTGTTTGCGTTGCGGGTGCGTTTGGATTACACGGGCAAAATATGTTGAGCAAACGCCCAACGACGACGGGCAAAAACGATTATTTTAACGAACAAAAAAAGTAACGAGAGTATGAAATTTGAATTAAAAGACATTTGTTTTTTTGATTGCGAAACAACAGGAGTACCCGCAAAGGGTTTGAAATGGGATGCGGATTTTAACCAATTCCCGCACGTCGTACAATTGGCGTGGGCGTTCGGCGACAAAGAACGCAGTTTTATAATTAAGCCGGACAATTACGAGATACCGCCGGAAACAACCGCAATACACGGGATAACGACCGAACGGGCAATTGCCGAGGGCGTACCGTTTGCCGAGGTTATCGACGAATTTTTGGCGGATGCCGCCGCCGCCCCGCTTGTATGTGCGCACAACATTTATTTCGATACGTCGATGTTGAAAGCAAACATTTTGCGTTATTGCGGCAAAGAGTATTACGACGCCAAAGCCGAGGACGCATTGCACAAAGGAAAGCGCATTGATACAATGATGAAAACTATTAAATTTGTCGGCGCATTGTATCAGGATGGCAAACCGGGGAAATTCCCCAAATTGGAGGAATTATTTGCAAAGTTGTTTCCCGGCGAAACATTCCCGGCGCACGACGCATTACAGGACGTTAAGGCATTACGCCGATGCGTCCCGGAATTGGTCGAATTGGGGATTATCGAGTTGAAGCAAAAGGAATACCCGGCGGAACAACTCAAAGCGAAATTTGAGCCGGAAAAGCCCGGAAACGGGGGCATTGAGTTTTACGAACCGAACCCCGTAACGGAGCCAATCGGAACCGGGAACCCCAAGCGGGAACCCGTACCGGAACCAATCCCGGAGCCTCAACGCCCGGCGGTCGCCCGGAATAAGACGACAAAGGATTTGTTGGACGAAACAGATTTTTAGAATATGGCAAAGCGAACGAAAGACGAATTTACACGGGATTGGATAATTGAAAATTCCGTTGAGATTTTGAGCCGATACGACCCCGGAGTTTTGACAATCCGTGCGTTACATTATCAATTAGTTAGTATCGGCATGGCGAACACGTTACAACATTACAAACGTGTCGTCGCCGCAATGGAGGTCGCCCGGTGGGACGGTCGGGTTGATTTTGAAGCGTTTAGCGACCGAGATAGGGCAATGTGTGGTTATACCCACGCCGAGCCAACCAATTTGGAGGACAAACAGGACGAAGCAAAACAACAGGTTCTGGCGTGGATGCGTTCGTATGGGAAAAACCGTTGGGAAAATCAACCCTATTATCCCGAAATCCTTATTGAAAAGAAAGCATTGGAGGGCGTTTTTGCGAAACCGTGCGCCAAATGGGACATTGCGGTTGGTGCTTGTAAAGGGTATCCATCGTTGACGTTCTTATATGAATTGTCCGAGCGTATGCGGGACGCCATAAGCAACGGGAAACAACCTATAATCCTGTATTTCGGAGATTACGACCCGTCCGGGGAAGATATACCCCGGTCAATTGGCGAGAATTTGGAGAAATTCGGGGTTTACGGGATTGAAATACGCCGTATCGCCCTAATGGAACAACAGGTTATCGAATGGGGATTGCCGCCCGCCCCGGCAAAGGAAACCGACAGCCGGACGGCAAATTGGGACGGATTGGGACAGGTCGAATTAGATGCCGTTAAGCCGGAAAAATTGGTTGCTTTGTTGGACGATGCGATTAACGAGATATTCGACCAAGATTTGTACGACGAATTGATTGCAACGGAAGCCGAGGAACGGGAATTGTTCCAAGCCGAGTTAAAACGATACGTTGAGGAAGATTTGTGAAACCGAGCCGGGCGGGTTCCCGGCAAGAAATAAATTATCAAAAATGAGCGAGAAAAAAGAAACCGCAAACGTAATGCCGATACCGTCGGAAAAGTCGTTTGCATTGTCGAAAGTCAAGACGTTAAAAGACGGCGGGTTGGATGTTCATTATGAAGTTACCGAAACAATCGGCAACGAAAGTTATACGAACAAATACCACGTCGAGAGCGCAAAGGACATACACCCCGATTTGCGGGAATGTTTCGACCGCTTGCGCCCAATCATGGGACGTATTTTCAATATCACGTCCTTTTTGTCAATGGTCGAAACCGACGATTTTAAGGCGAACAAGAACCAAAAGGAGGTCGCCCGCAATTTCGCCGACGAAATGTTGAAAAACATTGAGGTTCGGGGCGTGTCCTATTCCGGTCAAGACGATAACGTTGGGGTCGTCCTTACGGGATTGTTCACGGTATCCAACAACCAAAAGACGGCGATAAATTCGCCCCGTCTGAAATTCAATACCGAAACGTTCGGTTTTGAGGAAGAATTGGAAGAAATCGTTGCGGACATTGAAAACGAGGTTTACGCATTTTTGTTCAAAGGCAAAAAGGCGCAATTGGAATTGTTCGGGGCTGACGGCGAACCCGCACCGGGTTTGGTCGCAGAACCGGAAAAGGAGGGCGGATTGTTCCCGGAGGTCGGCGACCCGGCTAACGAGGACGACCCGGAGGACGAAACGGCGGATATGTAAGCAATGGAGCCGATATTGCTAACAGACCGGGAAGAATACCAATTTGTAACCGATAGGGGGTTTTGCCCCCTATTGGATTACAAGCGGTTTACAATGGATATTCGGTTGCGTGTCGAAATCCAACGGGAATTGTTCGGGTATTGCGTTTTTGGTCGTGGGAATATCCCACAGGCAAACGAACGGTTTTTTAGGTGGATTTGGGAACATAAGCCGCACCAATGCGAGGAAACATTGCGCCCGTTGTCGAGTTATTCCGCCGTTTATTGTTCGCATATCCTAACGAGGGGTTCGCACCCGGAAATGGCGCACGACCCCCGCAATATCAATATCCTTTGTTTTGAAATGCACAACCGTTGGGAAAATGGCGACCGTAAAAATATGCGCATTTATCCCGGAAACGTTAAGGTTATAGAATTATTAAAGAAAGAGTATCAAATTTTGAAATTATGAGCAAAGTTAGAATTACAAATAAACTGATTATAAATTCAGTAGTAGGTGTTATATATCAAATGCACCCTTATCATAACCCGGAAGGTATAAATAAAATAGTTCAAAAAATTAATAAGTGGTGCGATGAAACGCCCGATTGTAACGGGAGTATAAAAGATACATTCAAAATATTTGAATGGAACACGTGGGAAGATTTTAAAAAATGGCTTAATGATTTTTTGAATGATATTTTGGAATTTAGACAGCTAAATATATCACGCAAATTGAAAGACGAGGGAATTAAAGACATTGATGATGAAAGAAACAGCGGAATAAGGTTTGTTGATAGATATACGGTAGAAACACAAGATGAAAGATATACAGATTTTATTGATTTAGATGCTTGTGTAAGAAATATAGTAAGGCAAATAGGCTTAATTCAACAAATGGATGAAGATTGTTTTCTTTGCAAGTATGCGAAAGAATACGGTTCTATGGAACCGTCAGAATGTGAACAATGTAAAAATTGTCTTTGTAACCCAAAAATAAGATATAATAGGGAAACGCACCCTATGGCTTTAAAACCTAAAAAAGATTGGACAGAAGAAGAAAAAGAAAAATATAAATTATGAGAACGAAACAAAGAACACCCGATTACGGGGCAATTTCCCGCCGTTCAATCCAAAATGATTTTAAAAGGGTACAAAGGTACCCGGAAAGGGAGAAACGCCCGCAAATCGAAAATCTGCCCGAAATAAATGCAGAAAGACGGGTTTTGTTTGTTGGCGAAAATTCAGGTTATTACAAATTGCGTTCTTTCATTGTTGGTAAATTGGTTCGATTAGTTCAAAAATCAAGCGTCGGCGGTTGGGTTTGTGAGTTCGTACACGACGACGACCGAAAAGCGATAAACCATGCCGCCGGATGGTCGGACAATAAGAAACAATATTTGTTGGATTGCGTAAAATTCAAGTGACATGAAAATAAAATCAAAAACCGGATATAAAATTGCGTTATACACGTTCGTGACGTTAACGGTTGCGTCTTATATGTGGGCGTTGTATAGTATCATTGTTTGGATAATTAAAGCGTTTTTTGTATGAGTGTAAACAAGGTTATTTTGATGGGACATACCGGGAAAGCCCCGGATTTTAGGGAGTTCGACAACGGGGGTTGCGTGGCGACCTTTTCGTTGGCAACCACGAAACGAGGTTATACCACAAAGGACGGGCGGCAAATCCCGGAGCGTACCGAATGGCATAACGTCGTATTGCAAAACGGGTTGGCAAAGGTCGCCAATCAGTACGTCAAAAAGGGCGACAAACTGTATATTGAGGGCGAATTGAGAACCCGGAGTTATGACGATGCGCAAGGCGTCAAACGGTATGTTACCGAGATAGTCGCAACCGATATGGAAATGTTGACCCCGAAAGCGACCGGAGCCGGGGCGCAAGTACCGCCGCCGCCCGTGCCGGATGCACCCGCCCCCGACGGAAACGACGATTTACCATTTTAAGCCGTTGACGATATGGGAGCGATAAACGGACGGGTTATTTACAGCCCAAAAGGTAAAGCCGGGGAATACGCCGAGAACGCCGCCAATTTCTTTGTCGGTTGTTCCAACGGTTGTACTTACTGTTATTTGCGCAAAGGTCGTGGCGCAAAGGTATTGGGAGGCAGTCGCCCGGAGTTGAAAAAGACGTTGCGGGAATATCCATACGCTTTGGATATTTTCAAAAACGAATTGTTGGCGCATAAGGAGGAATTGCAGAAAACGGGGTTATTCTTTTCGTTCACGACCGACCCGTTGTTGCCGGAAACGGAACGGTTGACCCGTCAAGCGGTCGGCGTATGCCAACGCCACGGCGTCCCGGTTAAGATATTGAGCAAATGCGCCGAGGGGTTGAACCGCTTCATTGATTTTGCCGAGGCGTCCGAGGGTTGGGACGTGTCCCGTATCGCTTTGGGCGCAACGTTGACAGGTTGCGACGAATTGGAGCCGAACGCCGACCCAAATATGATGCGGGTTAATGTGTTGGCACGGGCAAAACGCCACGGGTTCCGCACCTTTGCAAGCGTGGAGCCAATCCCGCCGGGAATGTACGACCGGGCAATTAGGATAATCAAATTGTCGTATCCATTCGTTGACCTGTATAAAATCGGGTTGCAGAGCGGCGGCAAATATCCGAAACGGGAAATACGATTGATTTACGACACGATTACGGAACATTGGGAGGGACGCCCGGAACAACCCCGTATCTATTGGAAAGATAGTATTGTTAATCCGTTGGGGATTGACCGGGGAGAATTGCCGGGGTATTGTGTCCCTGTTAATTGGGATTTGTTTAATAATGAAAAGTGAAATACGGGTTGAGGTTCCCGCCGATTGCCGATTGGTCGGAGTAAGGACGGACGGCGATGTTGTCGTTATCATTTACGAGCCAATCCAAAACGTCCGGCAAATTGGATTTATCCATTACCCGGAACCCGACGACGAAACCGAGGAACCCGAAAATAAAAAGTAAATATGCAGTACAGCAATAAGGATTACAACCCGGAAAGGCACGACCGTTGGCGTGCGTTGACCGTAAAACAGCCATACGCAAATGATTTGGTAACGGAGGCGTACAAGGACGAAAACGGTATTGTTTACGGGAAAAAGACAATTGAAGTTAGGAGCAAAAACACGTCATACCGTGGCGACGTGCTGATATGTTCCGCAGCGTCCCCGGTTTATCCGGGAATGGAAAGCGGCGTTACTTTGGGATTGGTTGAGTTGTACGACGTAAAGCCGATAAAAGAGTTTACGCCGGAGGATTGGGAAAACACCCGGATTCCAAAGGAAAAGAGGGCGAAAATAACAAAGGGGTACGGGTGGTTGATGCGCAACCCCCGCCGGGTTATTGAATTTCCGGTTAAGGGGCAATTGGGGATTTACAATTTGGTTTATACCAAAGATTGTATATTGCCGTACCCCGTGGCAATGGTAATGGATAAAAAGGGTTATGAATTAGCAAGAAAGGAGGCACACAATGAGTAAGGACAAACACACCGTCCAAACAGGCATACACGTTGGGCGGGTCGGCGTATATGTTTACGCCCGTGAGTATTGGCAATATCATAGTTGGCAATTTGGGGTATCCATTGATGCAATAAACGGTTACGACCGTTATGTTGATATTGAGGCGAAAATATTGTTTGTCGGCATTGGCATACGGTTTATATGGATTAAAAGAAAGGTAAAACGATGAAAGCAAAGATTTTATTGTTATCTTTGGCAACGCTTTTGTTGGGGGCGTGTCAAAGCGAGAACGAACCAACGGAGGCATTTAATTTACTTCTAAAATCCGAGAGCATGGAAGAAAGAAACGAGTTTGTAACGAATACCACGGCGGCAATGATACAGATAAACGCCCCCCGGTATAATTGTGAGATTGTCGAAACCGCATTAGCCGGGGGCGATAGGGTACGAATTTGCGTAAAAGGCGCAAAGGACGATTTGGACGCATTGTTTGACTATGTAAACGAAACGGGCAAAGAATGAGAGTTAAGCAACCCGAACCGTTCGACCCAAACAGAGAGTACAACCCCGGCGAACGTTGCGTTTACCGGGGTATGGTATTGATTGCCGAGATATGGACGGCGGCGGATGCACGATTAGCCAACAACAACCCCGCAATATTTACGCAACGTTGCGTTCGCTGCAAAATCCAAAGGGAAGATTGCCCCGGAATAGGTAGGCAATGCGATAAGTACAACAGAACCGACCGAAAAACGATATTTTGGCGGTTGGCATATACGAAAACAGTAAGAACGAATAAAAAATTAGAATGACAGAAAGTAAGTTAAACCCGTTTGATGCGGAATTGTTGGTTATGATTGGCGATATTGCCAAAAGCCAACCGGAGGTCGAGGAAAAACCCGACCGTTACGAAATCACGGTTGACACAACCGAGATACAGGGAAACGCAATTGAAGCACTAAAACAGGCAGTCGCCGGACGATTGGGGAAACGCTTGTTAGTTACCCACACGTTAGACGCCGCCGTTGTTTTCAACGTCGAGTACGACCCGACGGAATACCCGGAACAAATCCGCACCCGGTTAGTTGAGCCGGACGCCACGGCGGGAACCCGATATTGCCGCACGTTGTTAGAAGTTGACGCAATACAGGTACGCCGGGACAATTTGGACGACCTGTTGAGATTTACCGGAGGCGGAACCATGACGATACCGAGAACCCCAAACGGGCGGGCGGTTTATTCGTTCCCGGACGGCAACGGCATTTTCATTGACGCCCCGGAAACGTACTACATTGTCCGGGAACCGGACGGACGATTGACAACCCGCCCGGAAAGAGAGTTTAACCGGGAGTTTGAGCCGAAAGGCGTAAGCGTACCGAAAGAACCCGGCGATAAGGGATGCGGGAATTGCGCCAACTTTACAAACGAGGATGTCAACGGGAACGGTTATTGCGAGGCGTTCAAATGCGAACAATCGTGCGGCGTTATGCCGTGCCAAGAGTACAAACCTAAAAATCAATAAAGCGATGAACAAAAGAGAAAAATTTTTGAAAGAGATTGCCGAGGTTATCAACCGTAATTCTTTGGAGGCGCATTTTAACGATACCCCGGATTACATATTGGCGAAAGTAGCAGTTGAAGCAATGGAGAATTTCGCCGAAGCGTCCGCACGGAGGGACAATTGGCACGGGTTCAAAGAAGCCGATAAGCCGGGCGAGGTTGTGCGGAATGAGGATTGCGACAATTGTCCGGTTCGGGGGATTTGCCCGGAGCATAAGAAGCCGGAGGCGTTCGACGTCCCAAAGGAGGTGCGAGCAATGGCGGAATTTTTCGGCAAGATGTTCCCCGGTTCCAAAGTAGAAATACACCGGGTCGAAATGCCGAAAAGAAACCCACGGGATAAACGCCGGGCAAAGAACAAAAGGAAAGGGGGCAACAATGGGAAAAAGTAATTGCCCCGGACAATCGAAGCCCGAAAAGATATGCGGAACGTGTCGATATTTTAACCCGGAATTTCCGGTAAATGGAAAGCCCGCCCCGGTATGTTTGGCAATAAAAGAAATGAAAGGGGGAACGGAATACAGCAACCCCCGTGGAACGCAACATTATTTTCGTTGCTCAAATGGGAGGTACGAAATAGGCATAAGCAATTAGGCAATCAGCCCCGGAAACAAAGCCGGGGTTTTGCCGTTTATATGTGAGAGAGAACAAACGGTTGGCAATGTACCGGAAAAGCCGTAAATTTGCCCCGTGGTTAAAAGATAACCGCCGAGATATAGAAAGTATTGGTTAAGATAATAAAGCCTCTTAAAATGGAAATTCCGTGCAAATAACTTGCAAAGGGTAAGCAACGTTTTAAGGAGGTAAACAGGGGAAAGGATAAAGCCCGGAACGAAAGAACAAAGGCAAAGGAGCCGATAAGGAACCAAGCCAAAGGACGAAAAGGCGTAAAAGGCAGATTTTGACCCCTGTTTGACATTAAAAGAGGTTAGACGATGGAAAAATTGAACAAAGGGCGAAAGCCCCCCGGATACAACAAACGTTCCGAGGAACAAAGGATTTACGATGTACGGTTTTGTGCCGACTTGTTTTTGCGTGGTTATTCGTATCGAGAAATTGCCGACGCATTGAACCGGGATTTGTCCGCCCGTGGCGTTGGTTATACAATTTCGTTTCAAATGGTTTACTACGATTTGCAACAATGCCTTATCGAATGGAAGCGGGAACGGTTGGAAACAATCGACGAATATGTTACGCAGGAATTGCGCAAGTTGGATAAAATGGAGCAACAAGCGTGGGAGGCGTGGGAGGTATCCAAAACCGGAAAGCAGCGCACCAAAGAGAAAACCAACCGGGGGCGTCCTATCAAAACGGATGCGACCGACGGCGACCCGGAATATTACGGGTATGACGAAACGACCGTTGAAACGTCGGCGGGCAATCCCCGGTTTTTGGACTTGCTGTTGAACATTCAACAACGCCGGGCAAAGATGTTGGGATTTGATGCACCCGTTAAAATCGAGATACCCGGATACAACGCCGGGACGGACGACGATAAACCGAAATACGATGTTAAGGCAATCCCGGACGACCTGTTGTTTGCCGTCGCCGACAAATTGCAGTCCGCCGAATTTCAAAAGACAATCGCCGAGAAAGGAGGGGCGCAATAATGGCAAAGCGAATGAATGTTGTTAAACAGGTTGTAACCAAAACGAACCATTATTGCGGGGATTGCGGACACGGTGTTTGGTATTTCGACCATGAGAATTTAGATGTTGCAAATAGATTGCCGATTTGTTGCCGTTGTCCGTTTACCCCGAACCGTTCCCGGATAAGGAGCGAAACGGCGTGTTTGAATTGGATACCGAAAAAGCCCGGCGAATTGATAGTTACACCCGATAAAATTGTACGACCATGAGCAACGAGGAATTATTGAAGATGTACGAGGCAATCAAGGCAGACCCCGGCGAATTGGTGCGAGCCGCCGCCCGTAAACGTCTTATCAACTTTGCCCGGTATATGCAACCGGATTTGGTATTGGAACCGTTTCATGTTGTATATTATACCCTGTTGGATATGTTTGCGCATGGCAAAATACGAAAGATGATTGTACAACAGCCGCCGCAACATGGCAAATCGGAGGGGTCAAGCCGCAAATTACCCGCATTTATGTTGGGGTTAGATCCCGACCGCAAAATATGTATCGGTTCGTATGCGGCGACAATCGCACGGGATTTTAACCGGGACGTTCAACGAATAATCGATACGCCCCGGTATCGTGAATTATTCCCCGGCACATACCTAAATGGGTCGAACGTCGTAACAATGGCGAATACCTATTTGCGCAATTCCGATGTTATCGAAATGGTCGGGCGTAAGGGGTCGTTGCGTGTCGTCGGTCGTGGCGGTTCGCTGACGTCTAAAACCGTGGACGTTTCGATATTGGACGACGTGTATAAGGATTACGCCGAGGGTAACAGCCCGATAGTACGGGCGGCGGCGTGGAAATGGTACACGACCGTTGTACGCACCCGTTTACACAACGATAGTCAAGAATTGATTGTATTTACCCGTTGGCACGACGACGATTTGATAGGACGCATTGAAAAGAGCGGCGAAACGATTATTGATGTTAAGTGTTGGGCGGATTTGGAGAACGTAACGCCGGGGGCGTGGGTGCGCATAAATTTTGAGGGATTGAAAACCGGGGAACCGACCGAGATAGACCCACGGGAACCGGGGGCGGCATTATGGGAAAGCCGACACAGTAAGCAAAAGTTGGAAGCGCAAAAGGCATTAGACCCGGTGCAATTTCAATGCCTGTATCAAGGCAACCCCGGTTCCGCCGAGGGTCGATTGTACCAACCTTTCAAAACGTGGGTCGAAAAATCCGATTACGGCACGTACATTCGTTCCGGCGCATACATTGACGTTGCCGATGAGGGCGACGACCTGTTGTTTGCCGCAACGTATGACGTGTATAAGTCCGACAATCTGTTTTTCAATGAGAAAACAAAGCGCATGGAGCCGATATTGTTTGCCCTTATTACAGATATGGAAATGACGGACGAAAATACGGACGTTACAACCGTAACCGTCCCGGCGATGATTAACCGGAACGGGACGCAAAAAGCGTGGGTTGAGAGCAACAACGGTGGTGCGGGTTATGAAAAGGTTATCAAAAAGAAAGTCCGGGCGATTACCGACCCGTTTTATCAAGGGGGCAACAAGGAAAGCCGGATAATAACAGCGTCCGCAATGGTTAATCAACATATAATTATGCCGTTCGGTTGGGAAACCCGGTACAAAGCCGTTTACGACCATGTAACCGGATTTTTGCGCAATTTCGGAGCCAACACGCACGACGACCCGGAGGACGGATTGACCGGGATATATGAAAAGGAGATTGCGGACGGCAATATACAGCCATACGCACACGCAAACCGAGGCGTAAGACGACGCAATTAGCAATATTTTTGAGATATACAAGATTATCCGGGAAAAAGTTTATAACTTTGTAACCGAAACGAGGGGGCAAAGGGACAGCCCCGGAGAAAGTAACAATATTTTTAACGTTAAAAACAAAGAAGTATGATTTGTAAATGTCCGGCGGGGGCGGCGTTGCCCAATGTACCCGCCATCACGTGTCCGGAAAGTTTCGGACAGGTTCAAAAAGTGGCTTTTCAACGTCTTACGAAAGACGACGGAAGCAAAAACAGTTTTACGAGTGAAAAAGCGATTACGGCGTTAGCATCGTGGACGCCCCTGTTATCGGCGGCGGATAGCACGAAAATAGTTGTTTCGCCGTATATCCAAGCCCCGACCGCCGAGGCGGGAGCCGCCCGCACCTTTGGAGGCGGTAACGAAACGTTGGGAGGCATCGAAGAAATTATTGGACGTGAACCAACCCCGTTTACCGGAGTTATCCGCAAAGCCCCGCAGGAGGTTATCAAGGCATTAAAGGAAATGCAATGTGAAAGTTGGGGCGACAATTTGGGTATCTTCATTTTCGACGAAAACGGCGCAATCGGCGCAATCAAGGGGAGTACAGACGGTACATATTACCCGATACCGATACGTTCGTTGTTTATCGGCGATAAGACGTTGGGCGGATTGGAAGCCCCGGACAGCAACGCAATACAATGGTCGTTTTTGCCGAATTGGTCGGACGATTTGGCGATTGTTGCCCCGGCGTTTAACCCGCTTACGGATTTGAAACCCGCATAAGTGTAATGACAGCGAAAGTTACAAAGGTCGTGTTGGAGTGTCCGACCCTTAACACGACCGAAGAATTTGAGATTAACCACGCCGAACGCCTGTTGCGGATGCCTAACAATGGCGGTTGGCAGTTGCCCGAAAAAACACCTTTTGAATTTAGCAAAGAAAATGGGATTAGATATAAAACGCATAAGAAAGGAAATAACGGAACCGAGGAAAAAGGCGACGATAAATAAAGCGGTCGTACATCAAAACCGCATTAAATTTCACGCCCAAACCAACGTAACGCCCTTAATGTGTTTACCCACGACCGATTTTTTGGCATGGGTTCAAAATCTTATCCCGCATGATAAATTCAAAATCTTCAAAACATTGTTCCGTTACCCCGTTCGTACCAACGAGGTAACGGGCATTTGTTTTGATAAGTTAAGCCGTATTTTCGACGGTCGTAACCCGGCGTTCAACTATCAATTCCAAAACACGGAACAACGGGACGATTGGGAGTATTACCGCCAAGATGTATTAAAGGAGCCGGAAATTTGGAGTACGAAAGGTTGGGAGTTTTTCAAGACGGAAATAAACAGCGTCTTAATAGTTGATTTGCCCGCCGAGCAAAACCCCGCCGACCGATACCCGACCCCGTATTTTTATTGGCTACCTATCGAAAGCGTCATAACCTTTGAGGCAAACCGGACAACCGGGGTTATGGATTGGATAATTTTCCGCCAACCCGATAAACGTATTGCAGTTATTGACGATGAACGATACAGAGTATTTGCAGAGGACGACGGCGGCAACATAGGCAAATTATTGGTTGATAACCCACACGATTTGCGCTATTGCCCCGCCCGTTTCTTTTGGAACGAGCCAATGAATTTGCGAGAACCGGACGTTAAACAATCCCCGCTGACAAAAGAATTGGAGGCGTTGGATTGGTTTTTGTTTTTCCATATATCGAAGCGGCATTTGGATATGTACGGGGCGTACCCGATATATTCCGGTTACGAACAATCGTGCGACTTTTCAAACGCCGAAAACGGCGATTATTGCGACGGTGGATTTTTGAAAGACAAACAAGGGTATTACAGGTTAGACCAAACCGGGTTATTGATGCGTTGCCCCAAGTGCGGCGACAAACGGATTACCGGGGCGGGTTCCTTTGTTGAAATACCGATACCGGACGGGGACAAACAACCCGATTTACGGAACCCGGTGCAAATGTTGACCGTTGACCGTTCAAGTTTGGATTACAACGTTGAGGAAGAAAGGAGATTGCGGGAAAACATTATTACCGCCGTCGTCGGACAAAACGAGGAAGTAACCCAACGGGAGGCGTTCAATGAACAACAGGTTAAAGCCGCATTTGAGAGCCAAAGCACGGTATTAAACCGAGTGAAAAAAGGCTTTGAAGCCGCCCAACAGTTCGTCGATGAAACGGTTTGCCGATTGCGATACGGCAATATGTTCGTATCTGCAAAAGTCAATTACGGCACGGAGTTCTATTTGTACGACGCAAGCGAGTTGCGGAACCGTTACAAGTCGGCAAAGGAAAGCGGCGCAAGTGAGGCAGAATTGGACGCCCTACAAAATCAGATTATCGAAACGGAGTACCGGAACAACCCAACCCAATTGCAACGTATGTTGATATTGGCAGAGTTGGAGCCGTACCGCCATTTGACCCGGAACGAGGTATTGGATTTGTACGGTCGTAACTTAATCCCGGAGAATGAATTGCGTATAAAGTTGAATTTCGCTAACTTTGTCCGCAGGTTTGAACGGGAGAATACAAACATTTTGGAATTTGGAACGCAAATACCATTCAATCAAAAGATTTCAGTAATAACAAGTAAATTTAACGAGTATGCGAGTGAAAACAGCAACCGAGGGTAAAACAAAGGACGTCGCAATTACCGACGTAACCCCCGAAAACTACATTGTACCGAGTAACGAACAACATTTGTATCATTGCGTTATTGAAGTACGCAAGTTTGACAGCGAAACGGGCAAACGCTTATCCGTTCCCCGTATCCAAAAGTTCGGCAAAAAGTCGTTTGAAAACGGCATTTTGGACGCACTGAAAAAACAGGGTTACACGATTACTGTATTGCACGACCCCAACGAGTACGTCAAGGCGCAAGCCGAGGAAAAAGCGGCACGAACCGCCGCACAGCAGAAAGCCGCCGAGGAAAAAGCCGCCGCCGATGCAAAGGCAAAGGCAGAAGCCGAGGCGAAAGCCAAAGCCGAGGAAAAAGCGGCGTTAAAGGCTGAAATTTTGGCGGAATTGAAAGCGGCGGGAGTTATCCCGGCGGAACCCGCCAAAGAAACCAAAGCCGATGCAAAGGCAAAGGCAGAAGCCGAGGACAAACCCGGAGCGAAAAAGTAACAGAGTATTAAACTATTAAAAATACGATTATGGCACAGATTGCACAGCAGGACAATTTGGTTATTGAAGTAACAACAACCGCCGCCGCATTGGATGGCGCAACAAAGAAAAAGTTGATTGAATGTATTGAGGGCGGAACAATTACCGACGTCATTTTGGTAACAAAAGAGGTTGAAAAGAAAATCAGCCATGCACGTATTGTTAGTTGGTTGGTTGACACAACCGGGGATTCGCCAAAATACACAATTGATATTATTAACGCAAACAGCGGAGCAGTAGCAGCAATCGCACTTAATTAATTCAAAGGGAAAGAATTATGTTAACGAGAGAAATTTTAATTGCAAATGCGGCATTAGCCGGATTAACCGACGAACAAATTGCGGCAATTACAACATTGTCTGCCAACGACGAAAATAGCGTTATCGCCAAAAAGACGGGCGAAATTTACGGCGGATTGGATGCCGATATTTTGGAAGTGTCCGGTATCGCAAAGAACGGAACCGAAAAGACGTTTGATTACGCAAAACGTGTGGTCGCCGAGTTCAAAACCAAAGCGGAAAGCGCAAGCGCATTGCAAGCCCAAATCGACAGTCTGACGAAAGAAAAGGCACGTTTGGAAAAGGCAATTGCAGACGGTGCGACCGATGCGGAAACGGCAAAGGCGTTGAAACAGGCGAAAGCCGATTTAACGGCGGTAACAACGCAGTTTAACGACCTCAAAAGCAAGTACGATGAAGCCGAAAAGAAATTCCAAACGGAGTTGTTCGGCGTTCGTATCGAGGGCGCATTACAGACCGCAACCGCCGGGTTGAAATTCAAACCGGGATTGCCCGAAAGCGCAACAAAGGTTTTGTTAGCGCAAGCAATCGACAAAATTAAGGGTATGAACCCCGAATATATCGACGACGGCAAAGGCGGCAAAATCCTTGCTTTTAAGGACGAAAGCGGCGCAATTATGCGTAACCCGAACAATCAGTTGAACCCGTACACCCCCGGCGACCTGTTGGCAAAGGAATTGGAAACAATGGGTATTTTGGATAAGGGACGCCAAGCCGGAGGCGGCGGAACGGTTCCCCCGGCGGGCGGTTCCGGCGGTGGTGGCGGAACAACCATTGACGTAACGGGCGCAAAAACCCGTGTCGAGGCTTACGAAGCAATCGCCGCAAACCTTATGGCGCAGGGCTTAACGGCGGGTTCCGAAAAGTTCGACGCCGCAATGAAACAGGCATGGCAGGACAACAATATTGCCGCATTGCCGGAAAAGTAAACAATTACGGGTAAAGGGTAAACCCGCTTTTAATAACAATTAAATTTTTAACATTATGTCATTAGTAGCAACAAGATTGCAGAATTGGCGGATTGAAAACCCGGAATTAGACCGTAATATGACCCGCCCGTGTGAGTATGGCGCATTGGATTTTTTCATTGAGCAAACCAACGCCCCGTCCTCAATCATTAACCCCAATTTGCGTGACCGTGCGTTTGCGTCCATTGGTAACACGGTACAAGTACCCGTTATCAATTACGACGGCGATGTACAGGTTAGCAATGTCCGTTCGTGCGTTATCGCTGACGATGAAAATACGTCCGCATTGGTAACGGTTGTTTGGGCGACTTATGCCATTGGCTTTACAATGGTCCCCGCCGCCTACATGAACAACGAAATTTCCTACGAACACGACTTTTTGCGCAAAATGGAAAAGACGTGTCGGGCTTTGGCGGACAAATTGGACGTCGGAGCCGTTGCCGCATTGGAGGCAAACAAAACACAGGTGTTCAAAACGTTGCTTAATTACACGCAGTCGGGCAACGTGGTACAGGTTCCAACCCAAATGGCGACCGAGATTTTGGGCGATATTAACCCGATTATGCGGGCTAACTGTTACCCGGAATATATCCACCTTATCGCCAACGCTGGGGTTGATAGCCTTATCCGTAAACTTGCGCAACATGGCGTTTACAACGATGTAAACAAGCGCATGGAGTACGACAACAAGGTTTTACACTACACGAACAACGTAACCGACGAAGCGGGCAAAATGGGAACCATGTTTGCCGTTGCTGACGGTAATGTTGGTATCCTTACCCGTGTTGACCGTGAGGCATTGCGCCGCACCCGTGCGAATTTCCACGAATGGGACGTTGTACGTTTGCCGTACATTGATTTGCCCGTTGGTTCGCACTATTACACCGCCGTTGGCGACCAGTCCGCAATCATGGGCGACGCAACCGCCGATTTGACGTGCGCCGTTAAGGAGTATTTCGGATTTTCCGTTGACGTGGCGTATATGGTTGCTTACAACAGCAACCCGGATACCGTGGCAAACCCAATTATCAAAGCCGAGATTGCCGCCCGCAATCCGAACGAACCGTTGGGTATGCCTGTATATGTAACCAACGCCGGGGAATTTCCCGCCGGAGGTGCGGGCGCATAACGCCGGAGCATAACGAATTGTTAAACCGAGGGGACGGGGTGGTTATCCCCGCCCCCTTATTTATTTCAAAACGCAGATGTACCGATTAAAAGAAATACAGGACGCATTATTGCACGTCGTCGGGTGGGAACAATCATACGACCCGGCAAAGGCGATAGACGACAATTTAACGCAGACGGAAAGCGGTTTGACGTTTCAAGGTGCGCACCCCCTTGTTACTTTGGATAATGTCCGGGCAATCGTCCCGGATGATTTCGTTTTTCAATATCCGGTTTGGAATATGACAAAGGAATACAAAGCCGGGGCAAAGGTTCGCCACAACAACAAAGTTTGGATTGCGGCACGGGACAACCAAAACGAGGAACCGACCGAAAGCGATTTTAACGACGATTACGGCAACCCCTATTGGCAACCGTACAATTTCATTTCCGATTATTTGGAGCGGTTAACCCGTAACGGTATTGCGCAAATGGTACAAACATTCACGCAAATAAAGGGATTGGATAAGGAAACAAAGAACCTGTTGGAGCGGCGCACGTTCTTTGACGGTGCGGGACGTATCCGGGCGACGTTGCCGAATAATCATAAATTAGTCGGGTTTGAAATTGTCCCGGTTCGTTCTATGGGCGTAACAATGAAAATCGAACAAATCGGGTTGCAAATGACGGGCGCAACCGGGGTTGTTCGTATGTATCTTTTCCATTCGTCCCAAATTGACCCGATAAAGACGTTTGATTTGAATTTTACGCAGACAAACGGCGGTTTTCAATGGTTCCCGTTGAAAGATTGTTATTTGCCGTATATCAGTACCGGAAACAACGCCGGGGGGTCGTGGTTCCTTTGTTACAACCAAAACGATTTGCCCGCCGGGATGCAGGCAATTAACATGACAAAGGATTGGAGCCGGGAGCCGTGCGGGACGTGTACGGGTTACGTTGATTTGGAGCGTTGGCGGGAAATAACCAAGTATTTACAGGTATCCCCGTTTATGATGAACGCCCCGGAAACATTCGACGAATACCCGGAGTTGTGGGATATTGCGTTGACGATGTACACCAATACGCAGAATTACGGGTTGAATTGCGAAATAACCGTTGGTTGCGACCTAACGGATTTTATCATTAAGGAAAAGCAGATTTTCCAAACGGTTATCCAACGACAGGTCGCCGCAATCATGTTGCGCACGTTGGCGATGAACCCCGATGTTAAGGTAAACCGGAACCAAGTAAACGCAACCCGGTTGGAAATTCTTTACGAATTGGACGGCAACGTTGAGGGTCGCCCCGGCGGTTTGGGTTATGACCTTAAAAAAGCATACGAGGCGTTGCGGTTGGATACGCAGGGTATCGACCGTATTTGCCTTACTTGTAATAACCACGGCGTAAAATACCGGACAACGTAAGATTATGGCGGGGTTAAAGTCAATACAGGATTTACGCAACCGGGTTGCAACGTTCAACAACGGGTTATCGTCCGGCGCATACATTCAACAAATCATTTGGGACAATGACGCCTATATTGTTGATATGAACGCCGAGGAACAATTGTTTGAACAGGGTATTAACCGTTTGGGCGTGGATATTATGGATTACGCCCCGTATTCGCCGTTGACGATAGCCATAAAGGAGGAAAAGGGACAACCGACAAACCGGGTAACGTTACGGGATACCGGGGATTTTGAAGCGTCGTTTTTTTTGGAAGTCGGCGACAAACAGTTTGAAATAAAAGCATCGGATTTCAAAACGGAGGACTTAATAAAAAAGTACGGGCGGCAAATATTGGGATTGACGGACGAAAATATTGCGGCGTTGATTTGGCAATATATATTCCCGGACTTAATGAAGAAAGCAAAAAACGTATTATATGGCAACGAATAAGAGAACAACCCCTATTATCCCCAACCCGGTTTTAATCGACCGGGTTTTGGGGAACATACAAACCGGGTTAATGGATAACGTCGATTGGTTGGACGTCGCATTTGGGCGGGCGCAACGTATCGCCAAAGTGATACAGGGCAAGCGCTATTATACCCCGAACGTATATGCGGGCGGGACGGAATGGAGAGGCGACAACGATTATATCGACGTTTCCCCGGATGCCAATATTGGCAATTTTTCGTTCTTTTGGATAGACGACCCGCAAACGGTCGGTTGGGTTCCCAAAGAGCAAAGCGAGATTAAAGCCCCGTTTTCCCTTATTGTTTGGTTCGATTTGCGCAAGGTTTACCCCGGTCAACTCAACAACCGGAATACCGAGGCATTGAAGAACGAAATATTGACCATCCTAAATGGCGGTTTTTGGCTGAAAGACGGGACGATTGTAATAAACCGGATTTATGAGTTGGCGGAAAACGTGTACCGTGGGTTTACGTTGGACGAAATAGATAATCAATTTTTAATGCACCCGTTCGGCGGTTTTCGCTTTGAGGGTGTATTGTCAGTTAATCAACCTTGTAACATTTAACGATATGGTAACTTTCATTATTTGGGTTTTGGTCGTGGCAACCGTGGCGGCGTTCCTGTTGACCCTGTTAAAAAAGTGGGGCGTTATTGAGTACGTCCAAGTTCACGGCAACGACTTTTTTGTTAAGATGTTCAATTGCGGCTTTTGCTTATCATGGTGGGCGGGGGTCGTTTTGTCCGTCCTGTTTGCTATATGCACCGGGAACCCGGCATTGTTATTGGTTCCGTTTTGTTCAACAGTCATAACCCGCATACTCTTATGAAAACGACAAAGATAGGGGAACGGGCGGTTGTGTTGTACGACAGTATCGACGAATTGCCGATTTTGCGATTTCACGCATATAACAAAATGTTGCTTATCGACGCCGGGGTTGGGTCGGATTTGAACGATTGGGATGCGCATATTGAAAAGGCAATCCGGTTTATCCGAAAGGAAAAGCCGGATTTGGCGGAAAAGGAATTGGATAATTTGCGGCAAAACGTTTATTTCGTCCAATCCGCCATATCGCCAAAGTATTTGGCGTTTGCCTGTTTGGTTAAGTCCGTGGACGGAACCGAATACAACGATATGACGGCGGACGGTTTGCAAAAGGTATTGGATTTATTCGCCGATGCGCCGAACGCCGAGTTGACCGCCCAATTGGAAGCGGTCAAAAAAAAAATAGATGAAGAATTGCAATTGTATTTTCCTAAACTATTCGACGACGCCACGGTTAAAGAGTATTACGACCAATTGAAGCAACGCACGATGTTAATGTTGGATGCGATAATAAAGGGGGACGAAAGCGACAAACGGGAAGAAATAGACCATATTACGACGTTGTTGTTGACTTATACAAAACCCAAATCGTTTAGCGGGTCGGATAGCGTGGAAATACAATACGACAAGCAGTTTGAAAATATGTGTTTGATGTTGTCCCAACATTTGCACGTAAACCCAAAATCGTTTACCGTTTTGGAATATTACAACGCATTTGAATACATTAAGGAGCAAGCGAAAAAAGCAAGCAGAAAAAGCCAAAATAAGGCGATTTAAGGTGTTTTATTTTTCAGACGATAAATTATACATTTGAGAAAAGAAAATTGATTGTAGGGCAAATTGCCCGAAAATAACAAAAACAAATAGTCGGATATATGGCAGATAACAACAACCCAATTAAATATTCTGATTTGGTAAGCCCCGATAATTCGATTACTGATTTGATAAAGCAATTGGATGAACTTTCAGACGCATATACAAATGCGTTGAAAAATATTAGGGCGGAAGCAATTCAGTTGGCGGCGGTTCTGCAAAAGGTTTCCGGGGCAACCGAGGACGGCAGGAACACAACCAAGAAAGCCGCAGACGATGCGGAACGTTTGGCACGTGCGCAACGTGATTTGGCGTTTGCAGAAAGCGAGAACGCCAAAAAGTTAGCCGAGTTAAAATTGGCACAGCAGGAAGCGAACCAAATTAATAAACTGATTGTGAAAATAAATCAATCCGCCGAGGGTAGTTATAACCGTTTATCGGCGCAATATTCATTGAATAAGATTTATTTAAACAACATGACTAAAGCCGAACGGGAAAACACCGAGGAGGGGCGAAAATTGGTTGCACAAACCAAAGAAATATACGAAGAAATGAAACGTTTGCAGGAAGCAACCGGGAAATTTCAATTGAACGTCGGAAATTATACGGAGGCGTCCGACGCAATTATTGCGTATGGCGACAAATTAAAAGAAACGTTAGGTTTAAATAGCGCATTTGGCGAAAGTCTTTTGGCGTTAGGACGTGGCGGGGCTGAAAGTAAAGCCGTTTTTACAGCTATTGGCGACGGGGCAAAAGCATTGGGAAAAACTTTGTTGGGATTACTTTCAAACCCGGTTTTTTTGGCGATTGCCGGAATTGCGGCGGCGGGTGCGGCGTTTAAATGGTGGTACGATTATAACGCCGGGTTAGTTGAGGCAACGAGATTGACGCAACAATTTACCGGGAAAAGTGGCGATGATTTGAAAGCGTTTAGAAATGAGGTGCAAGCCGTCGCAGATTCGTTCGGCGCAGATTTCCGGGAAACATTGATTGCAACAAACGCATTATCAAAACAATTTGGTATTTCTGCAAATGAGGCATTGCAGTTGGTTAAGGATGGTTTTTTGTCCGGAGCCGATGCGAACGGGGAATTTTTAGACACGTTGAAAGAATACCCGGCATATTTCAAAGAGGCTGGAATATCAGCAGACCAATTTGTTGCGATTGTAGCCCAAACAAACAAAATGGGTATCTTTTCGGACAAAGGCGTTGACGCAATTAAGGAGGCAAATTTGCGTTTGCGTGAAATGACGACGGCGACGGCGGCGGCTTTGGACGGTATCGGTATTTCGTCGGAACAAGTTCAAAAAGATTTGCAGACCGGAACCAAAACAACGTTCGATGTTATACAAGACGTTTCCGCAAAATTGGCAGAATTGCCGGATAATGCGGCAACGGTCGGGGCTGCAATTGCAGATATATTCGGGGGTCCCGGAGAGGACGCCGGATTGCAGTATTTGCGCACGTTGAAAGATATTTCAACAAACATGGATGAAGTAAAAGGGAAAGCCGGAGTTTTGGCGCAATTGCAGGAGGAACAATTGCAAAGCCAAATTGAGTTGCAAAACGCATTATCCGGGTTGTTTGACGCAACCGGAGGAAATTTTGAAACGTTGACAACGCAGGCAAAAGTTTTTGTTAACCAAGGATTGACGGCGATAATAAAAGGGGTTATTGATGTTGTCAATTACTTGATTGAGTTATACAATGAAAGTGTTTTGATACGTGCAATTTGGAATGGGATTGTTGCCGGATTCAAAACAACATTTGATACGTTGGGAAATTTGTTTGGATTCTTTATTGATATAGTCAAAGCAACCGGAACCGCATTAAAGGGGGCGTTTACGTTAGATTTTGACGACGTAAAAAAAGGATTGGCAGATTATGCAGCAGCGTACGGAAATTTGGTTAAAGCCCAAGTTAAAGACATAACAGAAAATTTCCAAGAGGGTTTGGAGGGTATGCAAAAGAAAATAAAACCGTTAACAATCCCGGTTTCTGTTGGAGATACCCCGACGCCACAAACAGACAATAAGCCCGTAACGACACAGAACCCAACCGTAACGCCAAGGGGTAAAAGCGATGCGGAAAAGGCAGCAGAACAACAAGCAAAGCAAATTGAAGCGGCTTATAAAAAGAATTTGGAGGCAACCCGGAAATTGCAGGATGTACAATTGCAGTTGGAAACCGACGAATGGGCAAAGCGTAGGCAGCAAACGCAATATCAGTATTCCCGACAGATTGAGGATTTGCAACACCAATTACAGACCGAAAAGGATTTGAACGAAACCGGACGGCAGGCGATAAACGCAACAATTACGGCGTTAGAACAGCAGCAGACAGAGGCGTTGTTGAAAATAGAGCAAGAACGGCAGTTGCAAGAATTGGCATTGCAGAAAGAAAGCATTGAATTACGTTTGCAAGCGGTTAAGCAGGGAAGCGAGCAGGAACGACAATTGCGTATGCAGTTGTTAGAGAATGAAAGACAAACAGCATTGTTGCAGAATGAGCAAAAGCCGACCGGACAACAGCAGGACGCCGGGGTAATTAATGCCGGATTTGACGTTAAGGGAAGCGCAATTGCCGACGAATATTTGCAAACGCAATTAATGATGTTTGACCAACAACAAGCGTTGGCGCAATCTGAATTTGATTTATTAAGAAATTCAGAAGCCCGGAAAACCCAATTCCGTTTGCAGGCAGAAAAGGAACGTTTGCAAAAGGTATTAGAATTGAACGAGCAAGCAGCCAATAAATTGTCAGATGTTGAAGTACAAACAATTCAAAACACAATAAAAAAGATTGACCAAGAAATTGAGCAGTCAAAAGGAGAGGAACGAGGAACAGACATTTACGGTTTGTTTGGGCTTAATTTGGACGACGACCAAAAGGAGGCAATAAGTACGTCCGTATCCTTTGCAATGGAGCAATTACAGGTATTTTTAGATGCGAAATTGCAAGCCGCCGAAGCCGCCGTAAATGCCGCCGACAAAGAGGTTGAAAGCGCACAACGCACGTTGGACGCCGAAAGGGAAGCACGGGCGAACGGTTATGCCTCAAACGTGGTTATGGCACAAAAGGAGTTGGATTTGGCAAAACGGAACCAAGAAAAGGCGTTGAAAGAGCAACAGAAAGCGCAAAAGGCACAACAGGCAATACAGACAATCCAACAAATCGGAAACCTTGTAACGGCGTCCGCTTTGATTTGGTCGCAATTGGGGTTCCCGTTCGCAATCCCGGCAATCGCTGTTATGTGGGCTTCATTTGCCGCCGCCAAAATTAAAGCCGCACAAATGAGTAAAGCCGCCGAGGGTTCGGAAAGTTACGGGGACGGTACGGTTGAATTGTTGGCGGGCGGTTCCCACCAATCCGGGGACGACGTGGATTTAGGAACCAAACCGGATGGAACCCGGAGGCGTGCCGAGGGCGGGGAATTTTTCGCCGTTATCAATAAACGTAATTCCCGCCGTTTCCGTCGTTTAATCCCGGACGTAATAAATAGTTTGAACCGGGGAACATTCCCCCAAAAGTACCTTAATGCCTACAATACCGACGGCATTAATGTAACGATTCAACAAAATAACGCACCGGATTTGCGGGATTTAAAAGACGATGTAAGGGAGATTAAGGAACAAAATAAACGTCGCCGTTACGTTGATGGTAACGGAAACGTCGTTGAGGTTTACAAGAATTTAACACGTAAAATAAAGAATTGATATGAACCCGATATATAGACATTCATTTGTAAATGCCTTTTTAGCAATTGGCGCAGTTGGTACAAACGGAGATATAAACGGAAATAATACAAACTTTTATTATACACGCACGTTTGTGCCGGTCAACAATGTATATCCAAGAAAGTTGTTTCAGAATTATACGCCGCAATCCGGAGGGGCGTTTTATGATAGTGACAAAAACGTAATTGGCGGTTGGGGTAGTGACCCAACCGCAACAAATACGGAATTTGACATACCAATAAATGCGGCTTATATTCGTTTTAATGTTAGTAAATCGCAGTACGAAGCCGGGACAGCATGGTTAAAGTTGGGAACGTTGGATTCCGAAAACATATTGGAGGGAAAGAAAGTAAATCCAATTTATAAGGATGATTTAGCAAAGGACTATGAGTTAGAAACAAATCAGAAGTTTTACCGGGCTAAATTATCCGGCAAAATTACTTTTGTTCGTAATGATTACGATTATATCAACGGGAAACAGTTTGATAATGAATTTTTGTATTGCATTGAAAAAAGCGACGACGGCGGGCGTACATGGTACCAATATTTTCAAGGCAAGTTTATGAAAACGGATTGTACGTTTACCGATTACGATAAAAAAGTAGTTGTACAACCGGACGCAATAGATGATTACAACGACGTATTGGCGGGGTTGGAAAAGGAATATAATTTAGTTTCATTAGCCCCGGAGATTCAAAAAATAACAATCAACAAACGCCCGTTGATACAAATATATGTTCCGGGGGATAATGTTGTTTCGTGCTTTTTGGGTGGTTCAAATTGGGAACAAAATGTTAGCGAAGCAGTAACAGACACGGAGGTTTTAAGAACGCAATATTACTTTTCGTTGGCGTCCCGTCTGAATGAAATAAATGTTACCGGAATGAATGGCGCACCAAATACATATAATGGGTTGTATGTTGGTCGTGTTGTTGATGGCGATGCGGCGCAGGGTATAGATTCGCAGGGCGATTTTTATGCGGTAGGTAAAAACTACAAAATACATTATGAAAAATGGACGGGCGTAGCAGGCAGGCAGGAATATTATTATTTCTATGATGAAAATAATGTTTTGTTGTATTGGTATCAAGGAACCGGAGTAATAACAACCAATAAAACAATCAACGTTCCAAATTACAATGGAGCCGCACCCGGTTCATTGCAGTTTGATATAAAATTTTATGGAGTTTGGGCACGTTATTTATGTGATGTTGAAATGATTGGGGATTTGAATACATACGCATTGCCCCCAAATGATATTGTAGAAAACAACCGAAATTATCATAGAGTAATAGGGTATGCAATAGACATTGCATTTATATCAAATAGGTTTTCGGATGAACCGACCGAGTGGGGTTTGGCTGATAACGGGCAATACTTTTATCCGCCATATTCTACAATCGGACAAACATTTTATCCAATTGCCCGTACAACGTGGCGTTATGCCTCAATATGGTTTGGATTTGCGTTATTTGATTGGATTTTGGAGGAAAAAGCACGAAAGGCATATACATTGAACGATACATTCACGCTTTCGTCGTGTATAGCTGTATTGTTGAAAAAGATTGCGCCGGGTATTACGCATAAAGCAACCCCGGAATATAGCCAATTTTTGTACAGTTCGGACAATCCAATTTCCGGTTTGAATTTCAGATTGTTTGTTTCTCAAAAAACAAATATAATCAATGGAGAATATCAAAAACCCGCACAGAAAGCCCCGGCAACATTGCAGCAGTTTACAAATATGTTGCGTGATTGCTTTAAATGTTATTGGTTTATTGAGGATGGAAAATTTAAAATTGAACATATTCAATATTTCAGAAACGGCGGTTCATATTCCGGCGAGGTAATAGTAAGCCATGATTTAACAAAGGAGATAAATTTGAGAAATGGCAAGCCGTGGGCGTTTAATACGTCCGAATATTCATTTGATAAGGTAGATATGCCGGAACGTTACCAATTTGAGTGGATGGATGACGTTACAGAAGCGTTTGAGGGGTTGCCGATACAGATAATTAGTAAATATGTAACAGAGGGTAAAATAGAGGAAATAAGTATATCAAATTTTACGTCTGATATTGATTTGATGTTGTTAAACCCCGGTGCAATGAGTTCGGACGGATTCGCATTATTTGCAGCCGTTCCGCCGACGTCCGGCACGCAATGGGTTTTGCCGTTTACCCGGCAAACGTTGAATGGGGTCGAATATTATTTGCAAAACGGATATTTGGCGTTTATAAACCTTTTGCCGATGTATTGGGTATATGATTTGCCCGCACGTAACGTAAACATAAACGGCGCAGATACATTTGCATTTTCTATTCAAAGAAACAAGAAACAAACATTAAATTTCCCGTCAATTACAGACCCCAATCCGATGCAACTAATAAAAACCTCAATCGGCACGGGGCAAATCGAGAAAATAAGCATAAATTTGTCGTCAAGAATGAATAAAATAACGGTTAAACATGATACAGAGTAATAATAATTTATCCGTGTTGCCTTTTTACACCAATGTAAATTGGCAGAACGCCAAAAAATCGTATGCTTACGGGGATGTTTACCCGTTGGCAACACCGATGCGGCATATATTGCCGTTCCAAGTTATCCGGGCGACCCGGAGCGCACCAATTTTGGCGGTGCGGTTGTTCAATGATAAGGGACAACAAATTGTGGACATTACGCAACAAATGTTGGAAACGGGGTTGTCGGTCCAAAGGTTCGCCGCATACGGTTTTGATTTGTTCGTTTACAATGGATTGTTACCCCTTTCGTTCCAAGCGGAGCAAGGGCGGCATTATATCCAAATATCGGACGGGGTACAGGACTTTACAAGCGATATTTTTACATGGACGCCGGACGTTTCCGGGTTCATGCGCTTGCAATGGTGGGACGCCGAAACGTTGCAGTTTCCGAGCGGCGCAATATTTTACGACGGCTTATTTAAAAACACGCTGTTTATTTGCGCCGAATTGGGTAAACCGGATTACACGTTTGAGGAGGAGGGCGAAAGCCGGGACGGGTATTTTTTCCCGGAAAAACAAGTATCGTACAAAACATACCGTACCATATTTTTATCCCCGGAATATCTTTGTGACGTAATGCGAGTTATCCGAATGAGTGATTATGTTACGGTTGATATTGACGGGCAACATTACGAATGCGATACGTTTTTGATTACCCCGAAATGGCAAACGCAGGGCAATTTGGCGTCTGTCGAAATCGAATTTACAACCGATACCGTGATTAAAAAAATCGGGCGGGGCTTTATGCCAACATATAAAGGTGATTACAACAAAGATTTTAATACAGATTTTAACAATAACAATTAATTTTTACTACTATGAATTATACTAATTTGAAAGAAGCGGTTGCCGCCGTAATTAAGACAAACGGAAACCAAGAGATTACCGGGGCAGTTTTGCAAAACGTGTTGAGTACTATTATAACCACAATGGGAACCGGGCGCACGTTCGTTGGAGTGGCAACGCCAACGACGAAAGCAATAAACCCTTTGCCGGATGGCAATGTATTTTATTTAACAAGCGGGAGCGGATATTATGTTGATTTTAATGTAACCGTACCCGTTGGCAAATTATGTGCTTTACAAAACAATGCAACTGCATGGGAGTTAGTAATAATAACAGAAAGTGCAAGCGGATTAAACAATGAGTTAAGGGAATTACAATCATTGATACAATTTACAGAAAGAATGTATGCGGGTGTTAATCGCTTTAATAAAGATGCCATTGTTTATAATGAATTACTATCCCGTAATGGTAGTATTCCCGTGGGTATTGCTATTACAAACGGATATGTTAGAACCTCTTATATTCCGGTAGTTGAGAAAGGAGAACAAATTGTAATATCATGGAATGGCGGGCAAACACCGTTTAACCTAACCTTTTTTGACGCAGATATGAATGTTATTACGGACGGTTTTATACAGT
>OGHJ01000725.1_pt1 | contig 44934 bp, 43 predicted proteins | sample 1571351 | NCBI WGS metagenome assembly OGHJ01 (sample SAMEA2582037, study PRJEB24529) | metagenome | biome: Human gut stool | place: China | collected 2011 | reverse complement strand
TGAAGTCAGAGATGACTTTATCGCCGGATTTGATCGTCAGCTTGAGCAGATGACCATTTGCGCCTGCTGCCTGTTTCTGTACCTCGGTCGGCTTCGATACTTTGCTCACTTCGAGTGTGATCGTCGCGCCCTTGGTCTCAGCGAGTACGGTTTTGATCGTCTCCTGATCGAGCGTCACCTTGCCGTTTTCGGTATTCACCGTCAGATCGGCGTCGGTCTTTTCGCTGATGTTCTTCACGAACGCGGTATCCAGCGTAAGCTGCACGTTCTCCGCGCCTTTGCTGTCTGCCTTGCTGACCTCGAGGATAATCTCTGTGGATTTCTTATCAACAGCCTGCTTGAGAATCTCGCTTTGGTTTTCAGCCTTGACGGTCGCTGTCGCGGTACTGCCGCTGACCTTTACCTCCGTTGGCGCGGTCGTGGTCGCAGAACCGGCAGCGCCGGAAGTGGTGACATCTTTAGTCTCCTCAATGACAGGGCTTCCGCCTCCGGTTCCACCGATACGATCAGGAGCCTTGAGCCATTCGTTATGGAATTTTCCTGTACCAAGCTGCGGCCATTTTTCTCCGCCCATTTTTGCCCAGTCCGCGACCTCATACCGATAATCATTCACATAATGGAATACTATTTCTGCATTATTCAACAATCTTTGAACTTTGATTCCATCTGTGTGATTACCATTCATGGTATACATCCAACCGGAATATTTTCCGTTTGTGAACTCGGAAAGTGCATATCCGCCGAATTGTGATGGTGCCCAAATTGAGGATACATAGCCGCCGGATCCGCCTTTTTCTTTCATTCCGGTGTCTTTCATAGCTTTAGCGAACAGATCATATACGGTGCTTCCTTCCGGCAATGTATAGCTGCGGGTTGGAATCCATGTTACATATTCTGCACCTTTGTAGCCATTTTTTTCTTCGGAAGAAAGGTCAACATCGCCCTTTGACTGAGTCGCTCCAATCAAGCGGAAAGAGACCGTAATTTTCTTCTCAGGGTCAAGCGGCTTTGGATTGTTTTCTTTCCATTTTGCAACTAGATTTACCTCTTCCGGCATGCCTTCTTCATACTTTGTATACTTCTGCTGTCCGCCATACCAACCCATGAAAGTGCATCCTTCTTTTGTCGGAATTGGCAACTCCCTAACGCTGCTGTCTTTGTCAAAATACAAGGTTTCTTTTTCGTAGTCGTAAATTTGTCCGCCTGCAGCATCCAGACTTACCGCTGTGATGACATTTTCCGCACTTTTTTTATCATCGTTAATTTTAAAATAATAAATGACCGGTTCTTTCTCACCTTCTTGAATTATAATTCTGACCACTCCATGAGCAGCTATCTTAAAGTTAGCGGTATCCCCCCTAATACTGTTAATATAAATATTTGCATTATCTGAAGCCTTGACTTGCACATCAAAGGCTCCGCTTACACTTGCATCATATTCATACTTTCCGGATTCAAGCCGAATATCTGTTCCATCAAAGGTAATCTTTTCTGCATCTGCAGTTTTTCCAACGCTGCTATCATTCGCTTTTGCTATCCTTACCATATTTACTTCGGTCGATTTCTCTCCAATTGCACCGTTTTCAATGAAACTGGCTGTTTGTATCTTAATGTAATGTATACCATTAGTCAGCTTGATTGCTTTTCCATTTTCGTCAACTGCCCATGCAAGGTCGAACCCGTCAGTTCTTCCCGAATATATCCCGCCATCTTTCACCTTACTATATGGATTGATGTCGGATAAACCTATGTAGGGATTTGAAGCTATGTTTGAATCACTCAGCATTCCACAGTCTGCATATCCAAATGCAGGATAAGAAGGCAAAGTATTGCCATATTGATTTTTATCATTGCTTGCTTTTAGAAAAGTACCACTCAGCTCCATTTCTTTTTCTAAATCATTCGACCAATTAAAAAAAGCATAATTTTTCTTCAAGGGATATGTATACGAAAACACTTCTGTATTATCGGGAAGGGTCACTTTTGCTTTTCCATCATAATTTTGATATTTTACTTTATAATTCCAAATAGACTTCTCATCATAGAAAAAGGATCCAGCAAGGCTATACCATTTTTCTCCATCTTCAGAAACCAGCACATTTCCCGGCTCTGCTCCTCCAGATCCACCATCAAAAGAATTTCCATAAACAATAAAGTCAATGCCATAAGGATTGTTTGGATTATCTATAATTGCACTTTCATAGTAATATGTAATGTATCCACCATAATTTCCCAGCGATACAGGTGGAAGCGCAATTGTATCATCTCCAAATGAGCTAATCTTTCCACCCCTTAAGGACAATACAGCACGTCTATCTGTTCCGTATGCAGTTCTTGAAGGTTTTCCAGCGTTCGTATATTGCGAGGCAGGGCAAATATAATCAACTACTTGATTCGGCATTGCATCGTAGCCTTGTTTATAACAAATAAGCGTATATTCTTCTTTGCTGTTTTCTCCTTTCAGCGTAATTTTGTGCGTTACACCTTCAAACGAAGAGCTTAATTTAAGATTGCAACTCCCATCTGTGCTCACTTCCTCTTCTTTTTTCGCACCATCTAAATATAATTGGATTCCGGTTTTCAGGTAAGCCTTAACTTCTGCAATATCTTGATTGTACGGAGTGATAATTTCTGCAGGAGAATTTTCCGAAAACAAATTGTTTTTGTCCGTCCATACTCCACTATTATTTAAAATTTGCATATCTTTTAAAGCAAAATCAGATATAACCGAGTCTTTTGTCTTAAAAAGCAGACTACAACTTCTCGGACTCCCCATTGCTTCGCTGCTATTCATTGCATAATAAAATGTTATTTTGCCAAAGCCCTTTTCTTTGTCAAATGCAACATTAAACTTCCATTTTCCGTTGTTTTTGCTATTTCCATAATCATAATTTCCCATGTTACCCTTTTCTGTTGACACATATGGGAAATTACTTACTTTATTAGTAGGTTCTTTTAAAATTGTCGTTCGATCTGTAACTCCCTTATAAACAGTCGTGGTTTCATTACCGGACATATTTATTTCTATAGGTATGTTATCTGGTATTGGACTATCTTGCTCTATAGTAAGTGTGTAATTTATATTCTTAGGATCTGCTTCGTCTTTTGTTATTGCAGATACAGAAATCCCCTGTGTGACTATGTTCTGAAACTGCAATTCATATGCTGTCACCGTGGTTTTTATTTTTGCTTGTTTTTTCTCTGTTTCATATTCAACTTTGCCTACAAGATCTGGGATTGTAATAGTGTATTCGTTTTCCGACGAATTGCCTGCAAAACATATCGAAGGAAATAGTGAAAACGATACGATTAAACACATCAATAATGCAATTATTTTTTTCATAGTTGTCCACCTTACAGTATGGGGCTGTCGCACAGTTGATTTAATCAATTGTACGACAGCCCATACTACCTTTCTAATCTAACTTATTGCACTACAAATTTCTCAAATGCCATTGTAGTATCAACATTCCATTCCGTTCCATCAACTAATTTATAAGAATTGGAATTCACTCTTACATAGTATGTTCCACGACTTAATGAACAATTCGATATATCACCACTTCCACTCTTTGGCAGGGCTGCTGTTTTAACAATACTTCCTGTCGCATCATAGATTTTGACATCATATGTACCGCTTGTTGCCTCTGAATAGTTCACAAAGTCAGAAATATTCCAATAAAAACTGTTATTAAAATAATCGTAAGACTTTTGGAGTTGAAGATTCAGTGTCCCATTTGACGCTACTGAATATGTTGGATTTACCGACAAGAAATCTGCACTATAAAGTTCTGTACTAGTCCTATTGTATGGATAGTTCCAATAGAAATGAATGATATCTCCGTCCTTAATTGGAGTAGTCTTGATCGTTGTTCCATAAGGACCTCCTGAAGTCGGATCTCCAGCCAAGCTTGACAGCGGAATTTTTCCATTTACTCGAAATGAAAAGCCATCCAGTTCATATCCTGCAAATGGTAAGGTTGGAAAATAAACATCGTCACCGTTAGAAATTCCATATAAATATGTAGAATCATTTGTTAGTTCATTTCCTTCTGCATCCGCATAAATTACAAAATCATCAGGCATCATAGCGTCCAATGCAACCATGGCATCGCAAACGGAAAAGCTTCTTGCTGACATACCAACACTTCCAAGCTGCACATTGTACACTTCAGAAATCGCATTCCCAGAAGAAGAATCTTTCTTGGTGTCTAACACAACTTTTACATGAATCGGCTGCGTATAGGTTGTCGCTGTGCCAACAACAGAATACCCATTGCCTGTTGCTGCGAACGCTGTCGCTGTCATGGCGAATACCATCACCAGTGCAAGGACGATCGCAAGTCCCTTTTTCATTGTTCTTTTATTCATGCGTATACCTCCTGAATAAAATCTGCTCTGCATTTCTCCATTCCTCGTGACAGTCCGATTATGTTAAAATGCCACTTTCTTTTGTAAATATTTCCGGCAACTGCCTGCCGTATCTACAAGCGGAGAATGGCTTCTTTTTAAAGCTTGTTCCAAAAAGCTGCCGTTTCTCTGCTGTACATGCATTCTATTCCTACTGCTTCCGCAAGCCTTGCGGCTTCTGCCGCCTGCTGCTCGCGAAGCTGCCTGCGGTATTCCTTATGACGCGCGCGCTTTTCACGCCGCCGTTTCTTGCCTTCTAAATAATATTCTGAGACCGGTCTGGTTCCTGCTTTTTCGAGCATTCTCGTCCATGGTCCGAACCGTTTTTTAAGCTCCCGGTCATACAGCACGTCTTTTCGCATAGGCTCTCTGCCGTATTCCATGGTGAAATCCCGCACCAGCTGCAGCAATTCCGCATCACTCATTTTGGTGTAGGGTGCGCACAGCGCGTTGAGCTTCCGCGCCTTTTCCGAATCGGTCAGGTTCGGATCCTCCTCGATGCTCTGTTTCAGTTCTCGCTGATTCATGTTCCATCTCCTTCTGATAGACAAAATGCTTTTGCAGTTTCTATCTATGCTCTATTTCTGTTTCCTTTTGCGGGCGGCGCTTCCCTTTTGCCTCCGCCCGCTGTAAGGATATATAAGGATGTCTGTTTTATCTCAGGCTCAAACTGCCACAAAAGCCTGTCATTGATTCATTTTTCATTTTTGTGTTTGCCTGCATCGTTTCGTTTTGCCTCTGCATTACTTCACACTGCTATGTATTGCTGCCCTAAGGGCGGTGCTTTCCTTCGCAGCATCGCCCTAAAAGGATGAAAGAGCACAAAAAAACTGCCGTCTTTGGCAGTTCCTCTAAATTCAGATCATCAATGTTTCTGTATGCGGTGCATGTCGTTATGCGTTCTGTCTACAGTTTGAAAAGTGCCGATCGGCAAGCATACAAGCCGCTGTAACTGGAATGCTCTATATGCCGTTCTTACCTTTTCTTCATTGATGTGAAATTCTACTGCCAAGAGATTTTTCCATCTGAGCGATAACTCGTCTCCCGAACTTGTCCTGTCATGCAGGCATTACGGTTGCTGGTACAGTTGGTCTCTCAACCATTTCCGTTAGTTATCCTCTTTTTACCAGTATATCTTGATACTGCGAGCTTGTGTTGCTCAGTTTCTCGTCTTTTTTCGACAGGATTACCAAAAGGTACACTTTTTGGCAGTGGATTCGACAAAATACGACAACAGCATTTTTTCACAAGTTCGACACATTTTTATCGAAATATATTGCTTTTTAGTTTTTGATATGATAGGATATAGGTGTTCAAAAGATAAAAACTATGTAAATGAATAGTTTCGGAGACTTACCAAAAAGTGTACCTTTTGAAAAGTCAAAGCTCCATTGCTTTCATGGTCCGGTAGAAGGTGCCTTGGCTCAGCCCGCTTTGTATAAGCGCCTGCTGCAGGGGCAATTTTTTTTGCTTATATCGCAGAATCGCATCTGTAGCCTCCGGGCTGATCTCGACACAGGGTCTGCCAAAACGCACGCCGCGCGCCCGGGCGGCTTCGATACCTTCGCGCTGCCGCTGCCGGATGTTTTCCCGCTCGTTTTCGGCGGCGAACGACAAAACCTGCAGCACCAGATCTGCGATGAATGTGCCGAGCAGATCTTTACTCAGGGTCGTATCCAGCAGCGGCATATCGATCACCTTGATGTCTGCTTTGATTTCCTTGGTGATGCAGCGCCACTGTTCGATGATCTCTTCGTAATCCCTGCCGAGCCGGTCGATGCTCTTGACTACCAGAATGTCTCCTTCCCGCAGGACATGCAGCAGCCTGCGATAGGCCGGTCGGTCAAAATCCTTGCCGGACTGCTTGTCTGTAAAGAGGCAGGCCGCGGGAATGCCGACCTGCTGCATCGCCAGCAGCTGTCTGTCCTCATTTTGTTCTTTTGTTGATACACGCACATATCCATATCGTCTGTTTCTCTGATTCATTTGCATTACCTCCCTTTTACCTTGCTAGTATTGGCAAAAGTGAACGAATCATCAGCAAATTACAAAACGACTTGATATTTTCCTTTCATACATGCCTTATACCCGTTTTTGTTTGATTTCCGCAAAAATATGCAGTTTTTTAGCAGCACACTGCATGTTATACATGGCAAAGGGGGTTGTATTTGTTTCCGGTCTGTGCTATACTTATAAGTGAAAACAGAATCACAAAAGATAATTTATGTTCTTCTTGCGCGGCGCTTTGCAGACTGCGGGCGGCTGGGCAGGAGGCTAAGATGGAAGCAGGTGAGAATCCTGCGCGGTCCCGCCACTGTGTTGACGGAGCTTTATCTGTAATACCACTGAACGTTCGGAACGTTTGGGAAGGTAGGTAGAGTGCTGAGGTCTGAGTCAGGAGACATGCATAGATTTACCATTTGCCGCGTCGGACGAGCGCGGGCAAAATGAAACAAGCAAAATGCACAGTAAAAACGGGCTGTGGTCTTTTGGTGTTTTCGCACCATGGGGGCTGCAGTCTTTTTGAATACAAAAATCCACTTAGATATCTCTATGTTTGGATTACCGGCAAAATCGAGCGCCATGAACAGGAAAACCGCGGTCCGCACCGGACCTCGAAAGTTTTCTTCTGTATATATCACGATCCTCGCCCAGAAGGGCGCCGGGAAGAAAGGGGGAACCGCTGCGTGAATACGAATTTCATCGGCCTTCCTTGCATACCGCGAGCGGTTGACCGCGGGAGTGCAAAGAGCGAAGGCTTCAATTAGTCATACGATATTTTAATCGAAACACCATTGCTAAAAAACACTAGAATCAGAAAGAGAGGAAAATATCTATGAAACAGACATTATTCGATAACATGAAAAACTATTACAGACAGCAGTGCGAGAATCGTCAGGAGCAGCTCGTCGGGTTGTATCTTCGTCAGGAACGCTGGGAAAATCCTGCGCATGCGTACCCGCGCGGCAGTTGGAGTCAGCTGTTTACCGACGCTCGCGAAACAGCGAAATAAGAATATCCACCTTTTGGCGCGCATCACGAAACATCGGTTTCGTGATGCGCGCTTTTTCATTCGTCACATCACGCTCGGATCATGTTCACGGGTTATACACAGGTTATAAAAGCACATGCAACTCCTCGTCGCAGACTTCTCCCTCAGCGACGATATTGGTCGGTCCGGTCAGATAGATATCCGTAATCTCCTGTGTCTGCGAGTCTGTGTTTAAGGTGATAAACAGCTCGCCGCCCGGTACATGTACTTTGGTGTTCTCACCGCTGACTAGTCCTCTGCGCATCAGCGCCGCAACGACAGAGCCGGTGCCTGTGCCGCAGGCCAGCGTGAAGTCCTCAACACCGCGTTCATAGGTCAATTCTTCCACTTCGTTCTCGCCGATTACCCGACAGAAGTTTACATTCGCACCCTTCGGAAACGCGCTGTTTGCCCGCAGCTTGCGTCCAAGCTCGCGCAGCGCCTCCTGTGTCATCGCGCAGTCGCCATCCAGCAGCACGACCGCGTGCGGCAGTCCGGGATCGCCAAGCTCCAGATAGTCGCATTGCACAGTCTTGCCATCTATCTTTGCGGTTACGTCCTGCGCAAACTTCGTAATGTCGTTCAGTCGTACGGTGTACATCCGCTTATCCCTGCGCTGTCCGACGACCAGTCCGGCCGTCGTCTCCACACGCTGCGTCTCGCCTGCCAGCCCCTTTTCATAACCGTATCTGGCGATACAGCGCGCGCCGTTGCCGCACATTTCTCCGAGGCTGCCGTCCGCATTATAAAAATACATGCGGTAATCGCCGCCGTTTTGCGGCGCGTCCACGATCATCATACCATCCGCACCGATCGACATGCGCCGCGTGCACAGCCGTCTGGCCAGCGCCGCAAACTGTGCCTGCGGTAATTTTTCTTCTATGTTATTGATGACAAGGAAATCATTGCCTGCCCCTTGCATTTTCGTAAATTTCATTGGGATTCCCTCCTTCAGCCCGCAAAGGCTGTTTGCTTTTTCATTGCGTCAAAATCTCCTTCTGCCTTTCTTCAGGCGAATCCAGCACAAAGCCGCCCGCGAGATCCAGTCACAGGCCATCGCAACCCACAGAAACTCCAGACCCAGTCCAAACCCCTTCACAAAAAGGAAGGATAGCGGCAGTCTGACTGCCCACATGCCGATGACTGCGATTAGAAACGGCCATTTCGTATCGCCCTCGCCTCTCATAATGCCGGTCGCCACGAAATTGATCGCCAAACATGGCTCTGCGAAAGTTTGTATCCGCAGCAGCGCGGCTCCCGCTTTGAGACCGTATTAAATGTCATAATCACTGAACGGAACCGGCTCACCGGTGACATCATAAAAGTGCCACCATTCTCCCTTATATGCTTGGAATCCCACCGATTCCATCACTTCCTTGAGATAGGAGGCATTTTTTCTGCCCACGGCGGAGTTGCGTTTACAACTCAGCGCCGCGCGTTCGTTCATCGTGTCAAACGGCGACGGCATTTCGATATCCGTTCCGTCCATGTTCGTCAAAGTAACATCCACGCACATACCGTTCATGTGCGACGGACGAAACGTCTTGATTTTGGCGACCTCCGGCGGTCTAGCAACGAAATTATCGTCCGGCAGGATCTCCCAAAACCTCCGCTGCGCACGAATCGGTCTGTAAGCATCCCAGATCTTTACGCGATATCCTGCCGCCTTGAAAATATTTTTTGCCTGTATCAAAATTTGCGCGGTATGCGCGTCCACCCAGCACTCTGTTGACCGGTAAACCTGTACACCGGTAAAATTATCTGCTGTTGCATATCTTAAATCAATGATAAAATCCGCATCGAGGTCTAATAAGCGAATCAAATTTCCTTTTTTATCCAGTTTCCCAAGCCCTTCCTTTTCTGTTTATTCTTTTTATTTACTGTTTCGTAGGAACAGCAAGCAGACTGCCGATCCAAAAGCTCGTTTATGCGCATGATATTATTCGCCTCGTTCGGCAGACTGCCTCTCAGGCTTCCGTTTATTCTGCACTGTTTTCCTGATAGAGCTCCAGCGCAATTTCACGTATGAAGCGCTCTGTCTCCGGCACATCGGTATCCTCGGAGCAGATGACAAGCACGAACGGCTTTTCGGCAAATACGATTGCCCCATCATGTGTCACCTGGCCGCTCTCTCCGGTCTTGTTGGCGATTTTTTCGCCTCGGCCGATGTAGCCCGGGATTTTGTGGCGGATCTGCTGCTGCAGGAGGATCTCTTCCGCATGCGCCGATACTGCTTCACAGCAGAAGCTTCTTCGATAGATCTGCTCCAGCAGCATACCGATCTCGCCCGGGCACACATAGTTGGAGAGCCCTCTTGCCTGCGCCTCATCGTCAAAATAACAGCGTTCGAAGCGTGTCGCGGATAGTCCCATCGCTTCCATATCGCGTCTGAGACGTTCGAATCCAACCAGACGCAGGAGCGCATTCGTTGCCGTATTGTCGCTGATGGTGATCATCAGTCTGCAGAGCGTCTCAATATCCACCTCCAGATCGCCCGGGAATGATTTGAGTGCGCCGCAGCCGCCCACCTTATCGCCGTCCTTCACCTTCACTTTATCCGTCAGGTGTAACACACCTTCTTGCGCCAGCTTTAAAACCTCCAGCAGAAGCGCCAGCTTCGGCAGGCTTGCCGCCTCAAACGCATCCTCGCTGTGATATTGATAGGTCTCGCCGGTCACAAGGTTTTTGTAATAAAACCCGATGTGCCCCTTCAATGCGGTCAACCTTTGTTCCAATTTCTTCTTATCCATCTCTGCCCTCTCTGCTGCATGCTATTTCAGCATTTCCGGCATGAGCTGATTTTTGATCATATCATCGTAACTCTGTCTCTTGACGATAAGCTCGGACTTGCCGTCCTTGACCAGAACCACTGCCGGAATCGGATTGCTGTTGTAGTTTGATGCCATCGAAAATCCGTATGCGCCCGTTGAGAACATCGCAAACAGATCACCGGCCTTTGCCGTTCCGGTAATCATGCAGTCCTTGATCAGAATATCACCGGATTCACAGCACTTGCCGCAGATCGTCACCTTATCGTCCTTCGGTTCGGAAGCCTTGTTCGCGACCAGACCCTCATATTCCGCCTGATACAGCGCCGGTCTGATATTATCCGTCATACCGCCATCGACAGAAACATATTTGCGAATATCGCGAATATCCTTGATACTGCCGATCGTATAAAGTGACAGCCCCGCCTCCGCAGCAATACTTCTGCCCGGCTCGATGACGACCGCCGGTCTTTCTACGCCAAGCTCCGTAAAGAACGCCTCAATGCGTTCCATCATCGGCGCTAGGAAATATGCATAAGGCTTTCTTTCCTCGTCGATATAGGTCGCCCCAAAGCCGCCGCCCAGATTCAACTCCTTAATGTCATAGTCAAATCTCTTTTTGATCTCTGCCACCTTATCAAGAATGATGTCCAGCGCCTGCAAAAACGGCGCATTGTCGAACAGCTGAGAGCCGACATGAAAGTGCAGACCCAAAAAGTTGATGTGCTCCGCCTTGATCGCTGCTTCCACCTGTGGGAAGAAAACATCCTCGTCCAGTGGGATCCCGAATTTGGAGTCTTTTTTGCCCGTCGTGATGTAGTCGTGTGTGCTGGCCGCAACACCCGGCGTTACACGGAAAAGGATATTGGCAGTCTTGCCCTTTTCCTTGCAGATTGCTTCGATCAGCGCAACTTCCTGCAGTCCGTCTACGATAAATCTGCCGATGCCGTAATCCAGTGCTTCTTCGATCTCATGCGGCAGCTTATTGTTGCCGTTGAACTCGATGCGCTCTGCAGGGAAGCCCGCTTTGATCGCCGTATGCAGCTCGCCGCCGGACACGATGTCGATGCAAAAGCCCTCTTTCTCGCAGATTTTATATATTGCCATAGTGCAGAACGCCTTCGAGGCGTAAGCAGCTCGTGTATTCGGATATTTGTCTAAAAAACAGGTTTTGATCTCGCGCATCTTGTCTTCGATGTCGCCTTCGGACATCACATACAACGGCGTACCGTATTGCTTGGCGAGATCAACGGTACTGCATCCGTCGAAGTACAGGATACCGTCTTTGATTTCACGTCTCTGATTCATTTTCTTTTTCCTTTATCTTGTCGTTATAAGTCTTGCTCTACTGCAAAGTTGATGGTCCTGTTCGCTGTATCCATCCTGCATATTGCCCCCATCGGCAGCGTCATCATCGGCTTGCCGTGACCGGACTGTATGTGATACATGACCGGAATATCAATGCCGCGCAGAATGTCCAGCATGCACGCCTTCAGATCATAAGCAGGGTCGTCCAATGTGATCTTGGTAAACTGACCAAATAGAATACCGCTGCATTCTGCGAGCTTACCTGCGTTTCTCAGATGATACATCCACTTTTCGATCTTGGTGATCGGCTCGCAAACCTCTTCGATGAACAAAATTTTGCCTTTCGCATCGAGACTGTAAGATGTGCCGATGCTGGCCGAAAGCAGCGATAGATTACCGCCTGTCAAACGCCCCTCCGCTTTGCCTTCTTTTAAGACTTCCAGCGGCATGCCCTGCGGATTTTCAAACGCAAAATCCTTCTCCGCGTCGATAGCCTTGAAGAAAGAGGCCTTTGTTTCTGCGTCAAAATCGCTGACCATATTGGAAGAAACCATCGGTCCGTGGAATGTGATTAAATCGCACTTCTGTGTAAACGCTAAGTGCATGCTCGTTACATCGCTGTAGCCGACAAAAATCTTCGGATTGTTCCTGACGATCTCGTAATCGATGTATTCCATCGCACGGCTGCCGCCATCTCCGCCGCGTACGCAGAAGATCCCCTTCACTTCCGGATCCGCAAACATGCGATTGATCCATTCTCCGCGCACCTTACCGTCTCCAGCCATATAACCGGCATAGTTCGTATCCAAATTATCCGCGGTCTTCACCTTAAACCCCATAGCCTCGACTGCTGCGATGCATGCACCGACTTTATCTGCTGTAATTGCCGAGCTCGGACAAATGATACCGACGGTATCCCCGGCGTTTAATTTTTTTGGATATTTCATCATAACCCCCATACATATCACTCGCCGACAGAGAACTGTGTCATGCCGGCGAGTGTTGATTTGTTAAGTATCTATGTTTTCTTTATTTATCTCTTTTGTCTCTTTCGATAAATGCTCGTGCTTAATACCACATAATGTTAACGATAACTGTTGCTGCGATCAAGGACGCAAGGTCGCCAAGCAGACCAGCCGCGATAGAATGTCTGGTGTTGGACACGCCTACGGAACCAAAGTAAACAGCAACAACGTAGAAGGTCGTTTCTGTGGAGCCTAATGCAACCGATGCGATACGCCCGATCTGGGACTGTGTACCATACTGCGCAAGCAGATCAGCCATCAGCCCCTCAGCAGCACCGCCGGAGAAAGAACGCATGATTGCCATCGGCAGCACTTCACTCGGAAGGTCGATCAAGTTCGTCAGCGGCGCCAAGATATCGCAAAGCCACTCCATAGCACCGGAAGCGCGGAACATACCGATTGCGCAGAGCATCGCTGTCAGATACGGGATGATCATAACTGCGGTGGAGAATCCCTCCTTCGCACCGGTCGTGAATGAGGTATATACCGGAACTTTTTTGAAAATTGCGTATAACGCAACTGCGGCAACTACCAGTGGAATCGCCCAAATAGAAATCACTTCTAATACATGTGTCATATTCGTTTTCCTCCTTATTCCCTATTAAAACGCAACCTTTTCAGAACCGGTTTTCAGTTCATAGCCTTCAGGAAGAACGATCGGGTTGTCGCCAACATAATGTTCATTGATTTCCAGTCTGCCTGCTGCGATTTCTCTTTCAATAACGTTCTCGAATTTCCATTTCTTCGTTTTTTCAAAGATAATGGTGAATACAATACCTGTAACTGTTGAAATCGTAGTTGCAATGATAACCGGTGCGATGATCTCTGCCGCGCCTTCTGTCTGAACAGCCGCGCGCAGACCCATGGCAGTAACTGGAATCAGTGTAATAGAGGTCGTGGAAATTGCCATCAGCATACACTGCGCATTGGTCGCGATACCCTTGGTCGGGTTTAAGGTCTGCAGATCCTGCATTGCTTTCAGACCGAACGGCGTAGCCGCGTTACCGATACCTAAGATGTTGGCTGCGAAGTACAGTGCCATCGTAGACTGTGCCGGGTGGTCAGCCGGAACTTCCGGGAACAGCTTTCTCATCGCCGGTGCGATGGCTTTGCCCAGCTTTTCGCAGAGTCCGGAATCCTCCATGACCTTCATCAGTCCGCAGAAGAATGCCATGATGCCGATCAGTCCCAAGCAAATATCTACTGCTGTGCTTGCAAAGTCGAAGATGTTGTTCAGAACACCTTCCATGGTACCTGTTATAGCGCCTGCAACGACTGCGATAAAAACCAGGCCCACCCAAATGTAATTCATCATAACTGTGAATCCTCCTTGTATAATTGCTGCCCGACAATCTGCCGGGTTTATTCATTCGTAACTATGTTAAAGCAATAACTATGCCAAAACATCGTTCGGACACCATACAAACAAGAAAACCTCCTTTTCTTCACGAAGTTCTCACGTTTTCACGCGGTTTTCACATACGACAGATTTTGACGTCTTGTGAAAATTTCATCAAAGCATCCATTATTTTTCCTATTTTTAGGACTATATTTCCTGTTTTCAGGAATTATACTGTATACTTCGTTTTTTTTACGCTCTGTTCTGCGCTGTTTTACACGTCCGCCGCCCAGAGGTCGCTAGGCATATTTTTTGCTTTTATCTATTGTCGTGTGCGCCCGCATCGATTATAATGTTTTTCATGCGGATATGCGGCAGCCACTTGCTTCGCTGCAGATTTTCCTGCAGGACAAACCAATAAGGAGTTTCAAATTATGAAAAAAATCGGATACCATTATACCAATCTCGCGAAACAGATCTTCATCGGTATTTGTTTCCTATATCTCTTGCTGCGCTTCCTCATTGTACTGGAAATTCTAGTCTTCAAGCTCGACGGCTATTATGAAAACATGAATTTCCCGCTGACCCTCCTGCTGTATTTCGTCATCTTTCTGGTTCTGCTGGTGGTGCTGCGCGGACACAAAATCTGCATCAGCGCCTATGATGAGCAAACGCTCACCTACTACAACACCCTGCTGCGCAAGTCAAAATCTTTAGATTTATCGACCGTCAAAATGGCTGTCTTCGATACCTTTGGGGTCAAATTTTACGATCATCAGGACGCGGATTACAAAAACGAAAAGCCAATGTTCTTCCTGCCGTTCTTCCGTGATGGCATTATCGAAGCGCTGGACATCGACGCTTTCTTTAAGATGATGAAAGCCAAGGAAGGCGTGCAGGTCATCAAAACCTTCAAGGTCCTGCCGGGCTATACCAAAAAATGGACGGCGCTCACGGTCTTTTACGGTTTCCTCGCGGTTTTCGCTTTCATGAACACCGCTACCCCGCTGACCGTCGTCATCGTTCTGTTCCAAAACCACTAAAACTCCTAACACAAACACAAATTCCCGAAGCAACGCCCACATCCCTTATGGCAGCTGCTTCGGGAATTTTTTTCTGCAAACAGCGGATCCGTTTACTTCAGCTCATCATTGCACGCAGTCCGCTCTGCTTCCGCCTGTGTGCCTGTCTCTGCAGCCTGTGCTGCAGCTGCCGCCTCGGCCGCCTTGCGTGCCTCAAAGCGCTTTTGCTGCTTATCCTGCAGATTCTCGATCATGCTCTTATCATGATTTTTTAAAATATAACCGAACGATGCGACGATGATCACAAGACCGATAATCACTTTAATTGCCATGTTTTCTCCCTCTTTTCTTTATACTCTCTTGTATGATTTCCCATCTTCACGTTTCATTAAAACCGGAACCGAAACCCGGACAGCGTCTGTATCTTCAGGTTGTCCAGCGGGTTGATCCCCTTTGCCGTCAGAACGCACATCACTACAGCACAGACTAGGATCAGTACCCCGGCGATCAGCCATGCTATCCGCTTTCTCTGCTCTCTGCGAGTAGCTGCTGCCTCCTTGCTGCCGTCCAGATCATCCGGATCCCGATACACACCGTCTACTAGGATCTTCCGTTCTTCCCGCGCCTGCTTTTCCTGCAGGTATTTCTGCGCCTTCTGTCTGGTCGACGTCGGCGACAAGGCATGCTTTTCGAGGATCGTCATAATTTTACTTGCATTCTCTTGTGGTGTTTTGGTTGGATATTGTGGTATTTTCACAAGTGCTGCGCTCCTTCCTGCCACGGTCTTCCATGGCACAATTGTTGCATTTCTTTAAGTTATATTGTATGATAAAACCTTGGAGGTGTAAATATGAATCTGAATTTGGAACAATTACGTGCACAAGTCAACGATGTCTTTGCCGAGACCGCGGCGTTTCGCCGGGACATTCACATGCATCCGGAGCTGAGTGAACACGAAGCGCGTACCGAGGCGAAAATCTGTGCCCGGCTGGACGAGCTCGGCATCCCGTACGAAAAGGACATCGCCGGGCATGGTGTCTGCGCGACGGTTTACGGCCAAAGCACCAAAAAAACCGTTGCCATCCGTGCGGATATCGATGCTCTGCCGATCACCGAACAGACCGGTCTGCCATACGCATCCCAGAACTATGGCGTTATGCACGCCTGCGGGCACGATATGCACACATCGATTCTACTCGGTGTTGCCAAAATCCTTAAGGCAAATCAGGACTCTCTGCCGGGGACCGTTCGCCTGCTCTTCCAGCCATCCGAAGAAACCATCGGCGGCGCCAGACAGATGATCGAGGCAGGCTGCCTCAAGAATCCTGAGATCAAAAATATCATCGCGCTGCACGTCGCGCCGAATATCGACTGCGGCAAGCTGGAATTCATCAAAGGCTATATGAACGCCGCCTCCTGTGAGTTTTATCTCACCGTCAAGGGCAAGTCCTGCCACGGCGCGCATCCGGAGGGCGGCATCGACGTTCTGCCTCCCGCTTGTGCGATCGTCTCCGGTCTGCAGACCATCGTGACCAGAAACCTCCCGGCGACTACGCCTGCAATCATTACCGTCGGCAGCTTCCACAGCGGCACCGCCAACAATATCGTCTCCGGTGAAGCGAAACTCGGCGGCATCCTCCGTACCTTTGATTTAAGCCTGCGGGAAAGCATCAAGCAGCGCATCCTCAAAATGGCAGAGGATACCGCCGCCGCCTACGGCGCCTCCTGCGAGGTCGTCTTTGAGGACAGCTACCCTTCACTCAAAAACAGCGATACACTGTTTGATCTGCTCACTCCGGTCATGGAGGAGGCTTTCGGCAAGGACAATATCGTCTACGCCGACGTACCGAGCCTAGGCGCTGATGACTTCGCTTATTTCACGCAAGGGTATCAGGGCTTCTACTTCAATTTAGGCACGCACGACCCACAGTCGGACACATGCTTCCCGCTGCACAACGAGCATTTCGCACCGCAGGAAGAAGCGCTGCGCATCGGCATGCTGGCAGAGCTCGTCGGTATTTACACAATCCTGACTACTTGATCTGATAACGCTTCAGTTTATCGTAAAAGACGCTCTTGGACACATCCAACTCCTTCATCGCCTTTTGCTTATCACCGTTGTACTTCATCAGCGTCATTTCCATCACACGCTTTTCCTCCTGCGCGAGGATCTCCTTCATCGTGACTGGCGTCTGTTCGCTGCCGATGCACAGATGCTCCGCGTAGACGATATCCGAATCGCAGATACTGATGGCCCGCTCGATGACGTTTTCCAGTTCTCGGACGTTCCCCGGCCAGTCGTAAGAAAGCATCTGCTGGATCGCCTCGCCCGAGAATTGTTTCGGTTCCAGCCCATAATCCCGGCAGATCTGCAGCAAAAGCTGGTTGATGAGCAGATACAGATCCGCCTTGTGCTCGCGGATCGGCGGCACGTGGATTGGGAAAACATTTAGACGATAATAAAGATCCCGCCTGAACCTGCCCTGCGCGACTTCCTCTTCCACATTTTTATTGGTGGCGGCGATGACACGCACATCGATCTTGACCGGTTTAGACGATCCGACCCGATAGATTGTCTTATTCTGCAGTACATGCAGCAGCTTGACCTGGATCTCCGGCGCCATTTCACCGATCTCATCGAGGAAAATCGTGCCCCTGTCCGCCGCCTCGAAAAAGCCGACCTTACCTTCGCTTTTCGCACCGGTGAACGCGCCGCCGACATAGCCGAACAGTTCACTTTCAAACAGCGACGGCGCAATCGCCGTACAGTTCACCTCTACAAACGGCGCCTGCGGATTGCCGAGCCGATGGATCGCTCTGGCCAGCTTGGTTTTACCCGTTCCGCTTTCGCCCGTCAAGAGCACATTGAATCGGCTCTGCGATGCCTTATATGCCATGTATTTGACCGCTTTGGCCTTTTCGCTTCGTCCGGCGAAGTCATCCAGCAGTTCTTCCGGGAAGTCCGGTGTCTGCCGCTGATGGGCATATTCGTTTCTGGCCTCCATCTGCCGCAGGAGCTCGTTTCGTTCCTCCATCAACGTCTCCAGACGCGCTGCGTCCTCGATGGTCAAGAACACTCCCTCATAACCGGACCCGTTCTGTCCGGACAGCCCCGGAAAGATATTGCCGATGACCGGCCGTTTGTTCAGTTCATAGATCCAGTTTTTAATTGGCCCCGCTTTGCCGTCCATGACGCTGAAGAGCATCTGACTCAGCTCTGAATTATCGAAAAGCTCCAAGAAAGGCTTACCCAGTACATCCCGATCGTTCGCTTCATTCTTTTTGGCCTGAAACGGCTTACCTCTGAGGATCTCTCCTGCATCCTCTCCGCGTGTGCTGTAGCCTTTGGCCTGAAAGAATTTCACTCGGCCGGTCCTTCCGTCAATGATGACCATATTGGCAATCGCCCGATAATAGGGCAGCGTATAGGTCTTAGCATTGACCGTGATCTCCGTCGTCTTTTTGGCGGTATCGATGCTGGCCTTAACAGAAAATCCGTAATAATTGGCATCCAAAACCAGCGGGACGCCCAGATTATGCTCTCTGACATGCTTAAAGATCGGATCGATTTTTTCATTTTGATATACCCCGACGGCAACCAGCATTTCGTCTTTTTTGATTTCATCCGTAATGTTCAGCTTCCGAAACTCCGCCGCACTTAGGTTCCCGTCGTCATCGCCGACCATATTGTCCGCAAGAATCACCACATCGCCGTCCGCGATACATCCCGCCTCATGGCTGTCATGTGCACCGAAGGCAATGCCCGTGATCTCTTTCGCCTTTTTATTGCATAAACGGATTTTTCGCTCTTGGTCTACATATACGATACCCTGATTCAGATTTTCCAGAATCTGCTCCAACACTCTTTCTTCGCTGCTGCTCAGCATCTTGCACCCCTTATCTTATCCACTTCCTGTTTTGCGCACTGCAACCACTGCCCTGCGGTATCTGTTGTCTCTATTATACAGGGCTGTTCCTGTTTCCGCAAGTCCGACTCCGGTCTTTTGTGCGTCCGTCCCGTCCGTCCAGTATGCCATGCCGTCGTTCATATGCCGCGCAGCTGCCCTGCTTTTCGCTGCCGTCACGCCTTCTTTGTGTAAATACGCGGCGGTCTTGCCGACAGTCTAGCGAGAATATCATTTTTGTTAGTGCCAGCTAGCTTGCTCGCCTCGTCGATCGTCATTGAACTGTCACTGCCGTCCCCGTAAATCACCGCCTCCGTACCGCACTGCACGCCCGCAATATCCGTGACATCCGCCATGCACTGGTCCATACAGATAACACCCACGATCGGCGCCTTTTGTCCGTTGATCGTGACATAGCCCTTATCCCGGAGATTCCGCGGATATCCGTCCGCATAGCCGAACGGCAATGTCGCAATCAGACTTTTGCGTCCGGCTTTCCACAAAAAATCATAGCTGACGCCTTCTCCTGCTTCAATCTCATGCAGTTCCGAAACCGCCGTCTTGAAAGTCAGACACTGTTCGACCGGCAAATACCCTATATGGTAACCCCGCATGCCGTACAGCAGCGCACCCGGACGCACCATATTCATACGGTACTGCGGATAATCCACACAGGCGATGCTATCCGCGATATGACGATATCGGAAGCTGCAGCCCGCAGCGGATAGTTCCTCCAGGAAATCCGTAAACATCCGATACTGCTTCTCGTTTTCTTCCTGATTGACCAGCGCCAGATGACTGAAAATGCCCTCTGCTTCCACATGTGGCAGCCTACAGATCTTCTGAATCTCCGCAAGATAATCCGCTGATGGCATCTTGCCCAGACGGTGAAAACCCGTATCGACTTTGATGTGTACCTTGACCTTCCGTCCGCAGCCCTCTGCCAGCTCGTTGAGCAGCTTTGCCTGTTCTAAAGAAAATATCGTCTGTGTCAGACCCTGCTCCGCGACGTGAGGAAGCAGTCTGTCCGGCGTATGCCCCATGATCAGGATCGGCGCATCGATCGCGTGCTCCCGCAGTTCCAAAGCCTCCGTCAGTGTCGCGACAGCCAGATAATCCGCACCGGCGTCCATGATCGACTGTGCGATCTGCCATGCGCCGTGCCCATAACCATTTGCCTTGATGACCGCTGTGATCGCGACCTCCGGTCCTACCATATCCTTGATCATCACCACATTTGCCGCCAGCTTGTCAAGATCGACCTCAATATAGGTATCACGCAGCAGTTCTTCTTTTTGTCCACCTGCTGTCTTCTGCAATTTTTTCATTTCTCTCATTGCGTAATGCTTCCTTTCTCTGATTTTCTATTAAATTTTTCTATTAAATATAAAGCAATTTTCGTGCCGACTTTGCTGTGGCATATTTTTTGCTTGTTTTCTTTGTATATCCAACATGATATAATGATTCCGGGAGGTATGCAAGTATGAATCAATCCATGAAAATTTTAGATATGCACTGCGACACACTCATCGAGTGCTGGCGGCACGAAGACCGCGCACTGCGCGACGGCAAGGGACATCTGAATCTCAAGATGATGCAGGAGCACGGCGGCATGGGACAGTTTTTTGCGATCTATCTTTCTCGTCATGAAATGGAAAGCATGGATCCGTACGACCTGTTTAAGTCGATTTACAAAAACTACATTTCCGAAATGCAGGAAAACAAGGATATCCTGCGCCCTGCTTACTGTGCAGCGGATATCCGCAAAAATGCCGAGGAAGGGTATCTGTCTTCTTTCCTGACCATCGAGGACGGCGTCTTCGTAGACGGCAAGATCGAAAGGATCCAGGAGGTCTACGATATGGGTGTACGCCTGCTCACGCTGCTCTGGGGATTTCCAAACTCCATGGGCTATCCTTGCTACGACGATGCGCAGCAGAACGCGCAGGGTCTGACGCCGTTCGGTCTGGAAGTGGTCGACAAGATGAACACGCTCGGCATGATCATCGACGTTTCTCATCTGTCCGAAGGCGGTTTCTATGATGTCGCACGTCACAGCAAAAAGCCGTTCCTGGCGACGCACTCCTGTGCCAAGGCGCTCTGCCCGCACAAACGCAACCTGACGGACGATCAGCTTCAGACACTTGGCAATGCAGGCGGCGTGGTCGGCATCAACTTCGAGTCCTCTTTCTTAAAAGAAGGCTCCCATTACGCGACCGTTGACCAGATCATCACGCATCTCAATTATATGGTCGACAAAGCAGGTATCGAGCACGTCGGATTCGGTTCCGACTTTGACGGCATCGATACGACCGGAGAACTGGTCGATTACACCGGTTTCGACAAAGTCATCGACGCGATGCACAAGCATTACAACGAAGATCAGATCGACATGCTCCTGCACGGCAACGTCCTGCGCGCAATGGAGGATATCCTCGGCAAATAAAGCACGCGCAAAAAACAAAATCATATCCAAAACCTCCGAAGCGCCAAGCAGTGGTCTTTCGGAGGTTTTGCTTTTACGCCCGACGGTGCGCCGCTAGGTACACCGGCCCAAAAACGCCTCCGCAGGCCGGTATTATCCGCCCGCGGAGGCGTTTTGCTGTTTATGATCTGTTATCCGATAAAATATCGGCATCTTGATAGCTCAAGCGGTTTGTCAGCGTTAAACGAAACCGTAAAATCATCGATTTTTTCGATGCCGGGGAACCATGATGCCGACATAGCCTTTTGGAATTCCTTATAACATACTGTCATGTTATAAGTGTCCGCAAGCGGACGCGCTGGAGGAAGAGGTTTCGATAGCACATTGCTTACAGCAGCTTCTATATCTTCCACCACTTTTTCCGGATGCAGATTCCATGTGGCATCGCCTAAGCCGCGCTTCGTCGGGACTGTAACGATTCCCGGGTATTCTTTTTCAGCCGCGCGGCAGATACCTGCATCTCCGGAAAGAAACAGGGAGGGTACGCCCATTTGGTCGGCAACACCCGAATTGATCGTAAACTCAGAAGCAAATTCTCCATTGATCTTGAACCAATTGTATACATGATCCTCGCAGGTATGTTTCAAAGGACTCGTATCGGTCCAAGCGCCCGAATGATAACCAATATAGATCACTCCGTCAAACGTATCATCCAAGCCGCCAAGCATAGACAGCGGCGAACACGTCCAACCGCAGATAAGCTGCGCTTCTTTCGGAAGAAGCGTGTGGTCTATATTCATTGCATCTTCATGACCGTCTTTTACGACGACCTCATAGCCGCAGGACAGCGCGCCCCGACAAGCCGCAGCCGTTTCTAATGACAATTGCCTGCAGGCAGCCTCGTATCCTTTACCTCCATATCTGGTCGCTTCCCAGCTCGTAATTCCGCTGACACCCTCGATATCAGCACTGATAAAAATTTTCATTTCTGCTGTTTTACCTCTCTTTAGAATGGTCCTAAGTTGATATGGTGCGCGATCAGCACCATGATGTAACCCGCGGCCAATTGAATCGTCATCGCTCTTGCAGAGAACTTGACCCATACATCATATTTTAAGCCGCACAACTGGCAAGGTACCAGCGCGCCTGCCGGCCATAAGTAGTCCGTAAATCCATCACCGAATTGATACGTCAGTACCATAACTTGCTGATTGATGCCTAAGATCTTGCCCAACGGGCTCATGATCGGCATCATCATGACCGCTTTGCCGGAACCTGAGTCGACAAAGAAATTCAAGATCGTAACGAAAACAAAGAGAAGCAGGATCGTAAACGCCGGTCCCTTGCCTTCAAGCATTTGGCCCATGTAGTAAACGAAGGTATCCACAATCTCACCTTTTTCAAGAACGATCATAATCGAGCGCGCCATTCCGATAACAAAACCTGCGGTTAATACATTTGCCGCTCCGCGCATAACGCTTTCCGCAGCATCACTCGGCCTGACACGGAAAATGAGCGCTAAGATAATTGCGTAAATGATATAGAGTCCCGCGACTTCACCGATGCCCCAACCTTTGGTCGCACAGCAATAGCCTTGTATGATCAAGAAAACAACATATATACCAAGCGCTAAACTGTGCTTGTGTGTCATAGGTACTTTATTTTTGATGCCCTCTATCTCAACATCCCCTTTGAGCTGACGCTCGTATTCTTCCGCAATGTAGCTCTTGGAAGGATCTTTTGTGATTTTCCTGCAGTACATGAGCACACTGAATAAGGCCAGAACGAAGAACACGCCGAAACAAATCACGCGATACCACAGTCCGGAGAAAATCGGCAATCCTACGATTTTTTGAGAGATACCGGTCGTATACATGTTCAGCATACCGCTCGCCCATCCCGCGCAAGACGCCATCATGATGGTGGCCATTGCCGCTACGCGGTCGTATCCGATCGCGAGGATCACAGACGTCGTAATGCCATAGAACGGATAAGATGCTTCGCCGAAGCCTAAAATGCCCATGCCCGCAAAGGCCGCGAAAAAAATCAGTATGACACCGAGTTTAAAAGATCGTTCTCGTTCCGCGATCTCCATAATCTTGGTAAGTCCTGCACCAAAAGTACCGGTCTCTTCCAAAAAGTTGATAACGCCGCAAGTGATAAGCAGACCTGCAATAATATCCGCGCCTTCAACAAATCCTTGATAAATTGCCTGGAAGAAGTCCAGAAAACCAATAGGGTCCTTTTCATCTAGGAAGTTGAATTGATCCGGCTGCACAATGTCTCGATCTGTTTCGGGATCGTACACTCTTTCGAAAGCACCGCTTGGCACAATATATGTGAGCAGTGCTACCACAAGCATGATCATGAGGAGCACGATGATGACATGCGGCATTTCGAATGTCCTTTTCTTTTTCATTTTCTTTTCGTCCTTTCTTTGTTTGTGCAGAGCAGATAAGCGGAACGCGACCTAGACAGATAACTTTCTTTTTCTGCTCGGTATATTTATCTATACGCAACATGTATGCCAATAAAAACCGGCAGAAAATCGTGCAAAACGGCATATTACGCCAAAAATAATACAGTATAATAGGATTTAAATTTATTTGAACCCATTGTGAAGAACCGAAAAATATACTATACTGAGTACACGAGAGTATAGTTATAGAAAGGCGAACAGACGATGCATGCAGTTAAAAAAGTCGTGATCCTCTACAGAAGCCCGCAGACCGTGAGCAATACAGGAGTGATCCAGTTCATTAAAAATAATTTGGAGGAGATCTTTGGAGATCGTCTTCTTGTCGAAAATTGTTTTCTTGCCGATCTGAATGATCAGAATAAACTGGAGGCAGATGCTTTCCTAGCCATTGATGAGCGAGTTTTTCAAAGAGCAAAAGAATACGTGGACAATTTTCATAGCGTGATAAAAATAAATCGCACCATTGAGCAGCATGTTTTGAAAAGGCTCTTAGATATACCTGCAGGGACAAATGTTCTGATCGTAAACGACTCGTACAGCACTGCAGTGGATACGATCAACGGTTTTTTTGAAATGGGCATCAGTCACATTAACATGATCGCCTATGACAGGAAGCTGGCACACACCGGCATCTATGATTATCTCACAGTCGCAGTCACTCCGGCAGAGAGACAATTCGTTCCGGCGCACATCAAAGAGATCATAGATATCGGTTATAGAAAAATCAGCTTTGATACAATGTTCAGACTCATGAAATCGTTGAATTTGGACATCAGCGTGGTAAACAGAAATCTTTTTCGATATATGCAGACACTGGCCGCCCCGGATGCCATATTCCATACGAATTACGTGAATGAATACTTGAAAAGCGAAGCTTTGCATAAAATAGCAAATACAAGTCAATCAGGGATCCTGCTGATTGACAATGCCGGAAAGGTGATTTACGCAAACGATAAGTCCAAGGAGATCACAAAATCAAGGGGAAACGAGTACGACCTTTCGTTCCTTCAGGATCAAGACGATCGTTATGACAGTCACCCGATCAAGTTGATGGAGGAAACCGTCGGCTACTATATTACGATCCAGGAGGAAAGCAAGTTATCGCTAGGTGAAAAGGCGAACCATAAAAAGGGTCATGTCGCAAAACATCATTTCCAAAACATTATTTTTTGCTCCGAAGAAATGAAGAATGCAGTGCAGACCGCAGAACAGATGGTACAGTCGGAGCACACTGTGCTCATATATGGTGAAAGCGGCACTGGCAAGGAACTTTTCGCACAATCCATCCATAACGCTTCGCCGCGCAAGAGGAAACCGTTTGTGGCGGTAAACTGCGCTGCGCTGCCTGAAAATCTGCTGGAAAGCGAGTTGTTCGGTTATGAAGCAGGCGCCTTTACCGGCGCAAATGCAAAAGGAAAAATCGGACTATTTGAACAAGCAAACCACGGAACGATCTTCCTGGATGAGATCGGAGATGTTACGCCGAAACTGCAGGCCAGGCTCCTTCGAACCATTCAGGAAAAACAAATTATGCGGATCGGCAGCGACCGCATCATTGATATCGATGTACGCCTCATCACCGCTACCAATAAAGATCTGATGCTTGAAGTTCAGGAGGGTCATTTCAGAAGTGACTTGTTTTATCGTTTGAATGTCTTGCCGATCCGCATACCCCCGCTTCGAGCCAGAATGCAAGATGTCATTCCATTGCTGCATCATTTCCTGGGAGACAAATACAATGATCTAACGCCGCAGGAGATCGATCACCTCACTACCTATCAGTGGCCTGGCAATGTAAGAGAAGTAGAAAATTTCTGTACATATTATAAGACCTTGAACGCCTTCCCGGACTATATCTTGACAGAAAAAAGCAAAGCTGCAAAGAAGACCCCGGTAAGCAGTATTCAGAAAAAAACACTCGAGATTATCGCCGATTCCACAGAAATATCGCATGGAATCGGTCGAAACGCTCTATTGCATATGCTGAACGATATGGGTTTCAGCCTTAGTGACCGCGCTTTGAGGATCATCCTTGCGCAGCTGCAAAAGGATGCATTGATTCAAATCGGGCTCGGCAGAGCCGGAACTAGGATTACCGAGAACGGTATCAAGGTTTTAGCAGACGATGCGCTGTGAAATGCACTGCACTTGATATGCATGGCACAATTGTTGCAGTTCTTTCAAATATACTATACAATAACATTTGGAGGTGTACATATGTATTTTGACCTTGAACGATTACACAAGCAAGTTGCTGATGTCTTTGATGAGGTCGCGGCATTTCGCCGGGACATCCACATGCATCCGGAGCTGAGTGAGCACGAAGCACGCACGGAAACAAAGATCTGTGATTGGCTGAACGCTCTTGATATCCCATACGAAAAAGGAATCGCCGGGCATGGCATCTGCGCGACAATTTACGGACAGCGCACAGACAAGACTGCTGCGATTCGCGCGGACATCGACGCACTGCCGGTGACCGAACAGACTGGTCTGCCTTATGCATCGCAGAACGCAGGCGTCATGCACGCCTGCGGCCACGATATGCACACGTCGATCTTGCTCGGTGTCGCCAAGATCCTCAAGGCGAATCAGGCCTCTTTGCCCGGAACCGTCCGCCTGCTCTTCCAGCCGTCCGAGGAAACGATCGGTGGCGCAAGGCAGATGATCGAAGTCGGCTGCCTGCAGGATCCTGACATCAAAAATATTATCGCGCTACATGTAGAACCAAACGTTGACTGCGGCAAGCTGGAATTCGTCAAAGGTTATATGAATGCTGCTACTTGCGAGTTTCGCCTCACCGTCAAAGGAAGATCCTGTCACGGTGCACATCCGGATGGCGGCATTGACGTACTGCCGCCTGCCTGCGCGATCGTTTCCGGTCTGCAGACGATCGTGACCAGAAACATTCCGCCTACCACGCCTGTGATCATCAGCATCGGTACGTTCCACAGCGGGACAGCAAGCAATATCATTTCCGGCGAAGCAACGCTGACAGGCACGCTCCGCACCTTTGACCTCGATCTGCGGGACAGCATCAAGGAACGGATCCGCAAAATGGCAGAAGATACAGCTTCTTCTTATGGTGCCTCTTGCGATGTGGCTTTTGAGGATGGCTATCCATCGCTCAAAAACAGCGATGCTCTTTTTGACCTGCTTACCCCGATTATGGAGGATATCTTCGGCAAGGATAACATTGTCTATGCTGACGTTCCGAGCCTGGGTGCTGATGACTTTGCTTACTTCACGCAGGGTTATCAGGGTCTCTACTTCAATTTAGGTACACATGACCCACAGTCCGCGACGTATGACTCACTGCACAATGAGCATTTCGCACCGCAGGAAGATGCACTGCGCATCGGCATGCTGGCGGAGCTTGCCGCAGTTTACACCATTCTTAACAGCGATTTCTGATTTTTTTAGGAATGTAAGGGAATTTTATCTATGAGAATTTTAGACTTAACGCACACGATCTCAGAGAGGATGCCGGTCTATCCGGGCACAGAGCTACGAGCTACCTGCACTGAAGCAAGCCAACAGCTACGAAAAAGGCGGTTTCAAGGAGAGCTTGCTCTGTCTGTATTCCCGTAGTGGAAGGACGCCCGACGGCGCGCCGCTGCGCGCCGTCGCATTCCGGGCAGATTCATTTCAGCGCAAAAGAAAAAGACCGAAAATCATTCGCAAGATTTTTTTCGGTCGGTAAGTGCACATTGTCATATTTCCCTTAGTATGCCGGTTTACCGGTTTTGATCAAGCTGTCAAGATCGGTAAACGCATTTTCGATTGCTTCGCTGTGATATAATTCATACATGTCATAGACAAACTGCGTAAGATTCTTCTCGTCCAAGGTTTCCAGAATTTTATCCGCTGTAGTGTCCTTATGCACCGCATAACATTCCAGCAGATAGGCAAAAAACTTAAATTCTTTCGTCAATTTCATCACCTCGCAGATACAGAGAGTTCCCGGGATCGCCTGTTGCCTCTTCGTTTTCCCACATATCAAAGATTGCCAGCGGACTAAAATACCAAAGCCGCATCTCGTTGTCGAGGAGCATTCCATGGGTTTGAGATTTCAAAAAGATTCGCAATCCATCCATAAGCGAGACTCCCCTGCTTTTGGAAATCAAAGCCGCAAGTTCCGTATCAAAGTTTTGCATAATTGACGGTCTGGTATTCTCTCTCATATTTCTTTGCCTCCGAGATATTTTAAACATTGCAGACCTTTTTGTGTCAAGAAAGCATATTGATTGGCTAATTTTTGCGGCTTCAAGAGAATCAATGCTACTTCTTCGGATATATTGCCTGCCATGTAATCTGATAAAACCGGCATTGTTGTATCATTTGCCACAGGCCCGATAACAATATCGAATTTATCGCCATTGTACAAATTCTTTCTGTTTTGCGTTACAAAATTCAACCATTTTTGATCTGCCTCTTCAAAGCGTAAAAGTGCTAACTCCGCCGCTTGTTCTTCGTCAAAATCGTAAATCGAAAGTACCGCTTCTCCCTTTTTTCGGCGCTTTGTTTGAAGTTTTGCCCACCTTGTTGCCTGTGATTCATCAGATGTTGTGTAAAATCCAGATCCAAAGTCCAAGGTCCGATTTGAAAGAATAAGCTGCGGCGTTTCAACTTTCATATTGCTTCCATGGTACAAGTACATACGCATACCCCCTGTTTCAACGCTTCTTTGAATTATATCGTACCATATTTCATGATTACAGGCAACATTACATTCTTTATTGCCGATAATATAGCGTTTACAGTGCCGTCCCCTTTTTCGGCACGAAAAAAGCGCTCATATCGATGCCCTCCAGCGTGAGCAGTTTGATCTTGCGGTCGATGCCTCCGCCGTATCCGGTCAGACTGCCGTTCGTACCGACAACCCGGTGACAGGGAACGATGATGCTCAGTGGATTATGCCCGACCGCCCCGCCGACGGCCTGCGCTGACATCCGCGCGATACCCCGCTCTGCCGCGATTTGCGCCGCGATCTGTCCGTAGGTCATGGTCTTGCCGTAAGGGATCGTGCATAGAATGCTCCAGACGCTTTTCTGAAAATCAGTTCCTGCCGGATTGAGCGGCAAGTCGAAGTCTGGCTCTTTTCCCGCAAAGTATATGTCCAGCCAGCGCTTCACCTCAGCCAGCAGCGGTGCATGTTCTTCCTCGCAGGGCGCATTGCAAATCGCTGCGCCCGCTTCAGGCTCCAAATCCGCCTGTCCCTGCGCGTAATATTTCTGCCCGTCAAACCAAACCCCTGTCAGCGCCTGCGCGTCCGCCGTCAAAAGTAGATCTCCGAGCGGAGACTCGTAATGTGTTTTATATAGCATCGTATTCTCCTGTCTTTTTCGCATCGCAAACGTGCGTTCTTTTTCTTTATTCTATCACCTTTTCTGCCTTTGAGCCATAGAAAAAATGAAAAACTTCTGCTGAACGATCCCCTATGATACCCATGTTCGAAAGGGTATCACGCAAATCTTTGTTCATTCGAGGTGTATTTCCTACCAAATCCCCATTACATGCTGCATCACAAGGCTGACCGCCGTAATGCCAATCCAGCAGCATCCTCCTAAAAGCAGAGGTCTGCCGCCGCTCTTCACAAGCTGAACGACATTGCTGTTGAGTCCGATTGCCGCCATCGCCATAATGATGAAAAACTTCGATAAATCCTTCAGCGGCGCGAAAACATCCGCATCCATGCCTGCCTGAATGCAGACTGTGGTAATAACTGACGCGATAACAAAATACAAAATAAACATCGGAAAAGCCCTCTTCAAGCTGAAGCCCTCCGCTTTGCCGCTGTCCTTCGCGCTCTTTTTCGCACGAACGATCGCCAACACCAAGGTAATCGGGATAATCGCAAGCGTACGGGTAAGCTTTACCGTGACAGCTTTATGCAGCGTTTCGCTGCCGAGATTCCACATACTGTCCCAAGTGGATGCCGCAGCCGTTACCGATGATGTATCGTTAATTGCCGTTCCCGCAAAGATCCCGAACGCATCTCCCGCGCTCGTGTCAAATCCAATCGCGCTTCCCAGCATCGGAAAGAAAATTGCCGCAAGCACATTAAAGAAGAAAATGACCGAGATGGACTGCGCCACCTCGTTGTCGTCTGCGCCGATGACCGGAGCGGTTGCCGCGATTGCCGAGCCGCCACAAATCGACGAGCCGACTCCCACAAGAATCGCCGTATCCGAAGGCACGCGCAGCGCCTTATGCAGCGCTCACGCAAGCAAAAGTGATATGCCGATCGTGCAAACAATGATCGGCAGCGACTGTTTTCCTGTTTCAAAGATGACGCCAAGGTTCAGACCGAATCCCAGCAGTACCACCGCTGTCTGCAAAATGATTTTGGATGTCCATTTGATCCCTGACGCCGCTTTGCCTTTGTCACTCCAAAAAAGCGCAATCAGCATACCGAATAATATGGAAAGCACCGGACCTCCTATAATCGGAAATGCCTTGCCAAGCAGCCATGCCGGAACTGCAATGCCAAAACAAGCTAAAATGCCTATATAATTTTTACGTATAAATTCCATGGATGTTACCTCGTTTTTTTGTCTTTCTATTTCAGCTGAGATATTTCCTTAAATATTCCCTGACACATTCCTGCACATTTTGGGCTATGCGTATCGCCTGTTTTTTGTCCATACCGATCTGCGACGCGACGCCAAGCAAGTCCTCTGCTGCCGGATTTTTGCCGTTTCCATGGACACTGGTGGCGTGTTCTCCGCCGATTGAATGACTGTAGGTCAAATCGTATGCCGGCGATAATTTCCATCTTTTCTCTGGTTCATCATAAAGAAAGCTGAAATTCTTTGCATGGTCGTCCCGATTGTGCGCGAACACATTGAAGCACATCAGGCGGTACAGCTTCTCTATCTCTTGAAAATCTCCAGTCAGCTTCAGGCAGGCTTTCATCAAAATATCGTAGTCCAATGTCAAATCACGATGCGAGGTCTCCAAAAGTCCGGCAGCCGAGATCACATGAATTCTCCGCTCCTTTCCGTCTTCTTTAAGGGCTCGATCGAATCGCCTTGTTCCGAAATAGCCGCTGCATATTCTGGACGGGAACAATCTGGTTTCTGCCATTTCGATCCCGCAGGCTTTGGCGCAGAGCGCATACTCGTACTCCTGCAAACCAATCGCATCATCATCTTCCTTCGACGGAAACTTGATCAGCCATGGCTGTCCGTTAACCTCTGTCAAAATTTTAGGTTTGGCACCACCGGAAGAACCTCCAAGCCGGAACAACTCATCTAAGCTGTCCGTTTGGTTTGTCGCAAGCAAGCGGCTGCATTCGCGTGCAATATCATCAAAATCGCCTATCTGCGTTTCCTCCGCAAGGTCGAATTCCGGCACATATTGCAGTGCGCCCATGCCCAAGCTTCCGACGATCGCAAGCCGATCCAGACTTTCCGTTTCGATGGGATTGCTATTGTGCTTCAGCAACTGTCGATCTACCAGGAGTCTGCCCCATCCGTCCGGCAGGCTGTCCGCAAAAACGCCAAAAATGCCGTCAAAAGGCAAAATCTGTGGCACGAAAACTTTCTTTCCCAAAGGCAGCGAAAACGGACTGATAGAAAATCCGTCTGCGATCCATTCTTCACTATACTGAAAAGCAGCGAGATGTTTCCGGTATAATGCCATTGTTCCGACGGTTCGTCCCTCATAAAGAACCTGTAACTGTTTAATCTTGTCCATGTATGATCTCCTCTATGGATAAAAACGGAACATCCTCAAAAAGATGGATCAGCGCATCGTCCATGTCGAGCGCGATCGCGAGCTTGACCAAGGCGTGCAGGGAAATTTCGCCGCTGGTTTCAAAACGTTTCACGGAACCCAAACTGACGCCTGACTTTTCGCTCAAGGCTTTTTGTGAAATCTTTCTGCGCTTGCGGACGGCACGCACGTTTTGTGCGATCTGCATTTGTATTTCTTTTGGTGTTTGTCTGTCTAATACTATCATAGCTAATATTTTATCCTATTTTGCGTAAAATATCAAGTTTTAGCCCATATTTTATCTCGGATAATTTTCCATAAACTCATTCCGGCGATGTTCCCTCCTCTATCTTCACTTATGTGCTACACTTTTCGCAGTAAATACTGCAACAGAAAAGATGCTCAGCTGTGCCGGCATCTTAATTACACTTATAAATTGCAGACCGCATAAAGCGGCAGATTGATCATCCAGTCCTGTTCCTTATATTTTAAGGCAGATAAACGTACCGCCATGTTCGGATGAAACTTTTCACAGTACGCCTTTAAGCTCTGTGACCGGAGGTTTCCTTCTGCTTTCACCTCAATCGGAACAATATTTCTTTCTTTTTGAATCAGGAAATCTTGCTCGAAAGTTCCTTTGTCTGTTCCGTAATAATACGGTGTATACGGCGTATCGGAAATCATCTGCTGCAATACATACTGCTCCGTCAAAGCACCTTTGAACTCAACAAAAATATCGTTTCCCTCCAGAATTGCCTCTGCAGGCAGTTCGCTCAATGCGCTCAAAAGCCCTACATCCATCATAAACAGCTTATACGCATTCATGCTTTGATAGGCTTTCAACGGCATATGCGGCTCGTTGACACGATTTACTTTGTAAATCAGTCCGCAGTCTAAAAGCCACTGAATCGCAACCTCAAACTCACTGCTGCGCGCGCCTTTTTTTATTTGCCCGAAAAAGAACTTTTTATTTTCCTTTGCAAGCTGCATCGGAATTGCATTCCACACCATGCGAATCCTCGGCAGGTTTCTTGCATCGACATGTTTCCCAAAATCACCTTCGTATTGCCGCAAAATATCGCTTTGGAGCATGCGGACTTCTTGATAGTCTTTATGCAGGCGAAAAGCATCAACGACAGCAGGCAGTCCACCTGTATAATAATAATTTTTCAGCCAAAATATATACTTATCCGCAAAATTATCAATCAGATCATAGTCTTTTGTCAGCAGCGCATCCGACAAGCCCGTTTCGCCCATCGCACATAGAAACTCTCTGAAGTTCAACGGATAAAGATCCAGTAAATCCACTTTTCCAACCGGGTAGGAAACGCCCTCATGAATGGCAACCCCAAGCAGGGAGCCGGCGCAAATGACATGATATTGCGGAGCCTCTTCACAAAAATACTTCAGCGACTCCAAGGCTTTCGGTGCATTCTGAATTTCATCCAAAATAATCAACGTGTCCTCCGGTGTAATTGTCACCCCGGATTCAATGTTCAGATTCATCAAAATTCGCTCAATATCAAAATCCGTTTGAAAGACTTCATTCATTCGCTGATTATTATAGAAAGAAATGTATGCTGTTTTTTCATAGTACTTTTTTCCAAATTCCTTCATCAGCCATGTTTTTCCCACCTGTCTGGCACCCATAATGATTAACGGCTTTCGGGCCTCTTTTTCTTTCCACATCAAAAGTTTTTCTATCGCAAATCGGAACATTCCATTACCGTCCTTTTTCTTCTTCAATTTCGCTTCTTCTGTCGCATCTATAGTATACCACATTTTTTCCGGGCTATTCAAGGTCGGTTTTTACATTTATTCTGGTCTGATTTTAAACAAACATTACATTTTTTCTGGTCTAAAGTCACTCCGCACATCTTCCCTGTGCCAGTTTCAAAAACTTCTTGTCGGACTGGATTGCGTGTGTCACAAATTTTCCATCCCGGAACAGCGCATAGGTCGTCACCGGAGCAGGAAGATTCTGCGCCGTCTCTCTGTCTGTAATATGAACCGTTTTCAGCGGAATGCCATGCTCTGCCGCGACTTCTGCCACGCGCGGCACCCAGTAGTAAGTAAACGGGCACTGATCCGTATAATAGATCACAAAACCGATCTCACTTGTCTGCGGACGCTTCGCGCAGTCCTTAAATTTCGGCGGCTGCGCATCCGGTGCAAACGGCAGATACAAAAGCGTAATCCCGCATTCCGATGTGTCCGCAGTCAAGAATCCTTTATACGCAAGATACTTCGGGTCGGACAGGAACTCCCGCTTTTTCCCTTCCGCAGAAAGAATGCAAAGTCCTTTTTTACCCTGCGCTTTTGCATCACGCAAACATTCGTCGAGCAAGTCGTTGGAATACCCGTGCCCTTTCATGCTGCCCGCAATCCACAGGCAGTTTATGTAAAGATAGCCCTCTGCTTCTATCGGTACCCACGCATATTCTGCCGGAATATATTCGATAAAGCACTTGCCTCTTTCTTCGCTTCGATAAAAGACAAGCCCCTCTTCAAACCGCTGCTTGAGCCATTCTTTTTTCGCAGCACTCTGTTTGTTTGACATCGCGCAGCAGATGTGCTCTTTGTCGATATTGTCCTTCGTAATTCGAATGTAATGCATGAGAAACGTCACCTCCTCACATTCTTTGAATTACTGCACCCAGCCAGCGCTGCATCGCATCGCTTGCTTGATTTGCGATTTCCAGCACACGGGTGTGGCTGTGCTTTACCGTCTGAATTCCGGTCGCCATATTGGTGATGCAGCTGACGGCCAACACTTCCATTCCCATGTAATTGCAGACAATCGTCTCCGGCACCGTACTCATGCCGACCGCATCGGCACCCATGCCGGCAAAGGCACGAATTTCAGCCGACGTTTCAAAGCAAGGTCCCATGAAGCTCATGTACACGCCTTCTTTATATGAAATTCCCATTTCATCGGCGGTTTGCTTTGCAAGATCCCGCAGCCTGATACTGTACGGCTCGGTCATATCCGGAAAGCGAGGCCCGAAGCGTTCGTCGTTTGATCCAATCAAAGGATTCGTCCCCATCATATTGATAAAATCCGTAAGGAGCATCAAAGTCCCCGGCTCGAAGCTGCGGTTGATGCCGCCGCAGGCGTTCGTCAGCACGACCTGTTCCACTCCCAGCAGTTTGAGGACATAGAACGGATAGCAGACTTCCTTCATGGAATAGCCTTCATAGAAATGAAAGCGTCCCTCCAGCGCAAAAACTTCCTTTTCTCCCAGCTTTCCCGCAAGCAAAGCACCCTTATGTCCCTCTACCGTTGACACCGGAAAGTTTGGAATGTCACGATACGGTAATTCTTCCGTCTCTGTAAAATCCGCCGTCAGATTTCCAAGCCCGGAGCCAAGTACCACAGCGATTTTCGGTCTTTTGGGGATATGCTCCTGAATATATTCTGCGCTCTGCTGCGCTTTTTCATAAAGATTTTCCATGCTGTAAACTCCTCTCAAATTAAGTATTTCTCCGCTTCCTACAATCTCTTCTTTTGCGTTTCCCTTTGAAGATCCTCCTAAACATCTCCTGTCGCAACATCCATCAAGATTTTATCAAATATTTTATACCTCTTCCGTTTCCAAGCTTCGTAACATATCCTTTTTCTTCTAGTGCCACTAACAGCTTCAGGGTTTTGTTCTTTCCGAATCCGACATCCTTTGCGATTTGAGAACTTGATTTGCCAAGGCGATTCATGCTATTGTATATCATCGCTTCGTCTTCTGATAATTCTTCTCCCCCTGAGACAACCGGCAAAACTACCTTAATTGCGTGCGTAGAAAACTCATGTCTAGGCTTTGCTCTGCTTTCGGCATATGCCATATTCATTCTCTGAACTCCTGTTCCAAAGCTTTCGATAATATTTAATCGGAAGAAAACCGAAGCAACAATCGGATTCCGCAGCACGGAAACCTGACCATTCAGATATTCTTCTTGCGTAATTCCTTTTGGTAATCCTCCCGGGGAAAAAACTTCAAGACGATCCTTGAACATCGCTATACGAATATGTGAATTTACGTCCCAAGTTCTGTGCACAAGTGCATTTGCAATCGCTTCTCTAAACGCTTTTTCCGGAATGAGTTCTACGGTTTTTCGAAGAGCTCCCTCGATTTTATCATATTGATAATATTTACGGTACAGTGCCACGGCCTCATCATACTGCTTTAAAACGGATTTGTGTTCGAAAATTTCTCGATCTAAAATGATATCTATGCTGTCACCAAAACGAGCACAGTCAATTCCGTAAAAACTATTTTCATCTGCCAATAATGCTCCCGCATTCTTGTATTTTCCATCGACCCCAAGCAAACCCAGTGTCCTAAGAATGTCCGAATTGATTTCGCTGACACTGAGCTGTTCTTTCAGCTTTTGTTCAAGAATTGAAAAATGAAATTCATTGCCTTTAGCGGTTAATTCGTCATAAGAACGATTTTCACCTTCTAAAAATTCTAAAGATTGGTTTTCCTTCATGCTGCAGGCCTCCTGTATCATTTCGATCTGTATATATTATACCAAAACAAACGCAAAAGTAAACGTATTTTTTTGCGTTTGCTTTTGCGTTTGTGTAGTCTCGGTCGCGAATAATATTGTAAATACTTTCCTCGCGAAAATCCGCATTCGCCGCGACTGATATGCAGTTATGAAAGGCTATGACAAATTGGCTTAATAAATTTACTTTTTCTTTTTGGTATGCTACACAATAAGGTAAATCAACCACTCGATGGCTAAGGCACCAAGATAAAAAATTCCCCATACTGCAAAACTAATCAGCTTTACTTCCAATCTTCCAATGTCTGCATAGTTCCATGTCCGTCTACCGGTCTTATAAACAAGAACACACTGACACACAAAAAAATATAACTTGACCGATTTGAAAAGTTCTCCACCCCTTGTTTTTCATATTGTTTCCCCCTGTAATTCTAAATTTCGATCTATTGTACCATAAACACTTCAAGAATTCTACCGTAGCAGTAAAACTTCCTTCCACAATTAAAAAACTTCTGCATGGAATCCCTTCCTGACGGAGGCGCCCATGTTATAAGTGTAAATGCGCAAGGTCATTTAATCCACAATCGCGGCGTCCACAAGCCTGCAGTACTGAAATCCGTCTTCTTCATACATTTCAAGGATGCCGGTAACTGTGATCTCCGTGTCCGGCTCCGGGTAATCGTCCGGATAAGCATGCTCGCCGGCCAGAACAAATTCCAGCCCCTGTGAGCAGCAAGCCATCGCATCTGCGATCATGCAGGCAAAATATTGATCTTTTGTGTCAGGGTTCTCGTAATACGCGAACTGCCCCTCCATTTTAACGGTTTTGCCGATATAGTCATCGGGGTTGTATATTAGATGATAGACCTCGGAATATACCATGGTGCTGCTTAGTTTCGTAAGATCAACATCAACAAGGTCCGAACCTTGCGTCGGTTCAGCGGCTGCCTCCGGGGGAGTTTCTTCTGCTGACTGCGCTTGTGATGTCGCAGGATCTGATGCCGAAGCATCCATTAGATCCCCTGACTCTGTGTTTTTTTCACTTCCGCAGGCTGCCAGAGAGCCCAACATCAGAAGCATCCATAGTACGTAAAGCAGTTTTTTCATTTTCTCACACCTCCCATCACCTTGCCTGTCAGATGCGACAGTCCAAAAGCGCCGATTTGAACGGCAACGATGGTCGAGCCAACCGGCGTACCGGCCAGAACCGACACCAAAATACCAACCAACGCACACAAAACCGAAAGCACCGCTGCGCAGATCGTGACGTTGCGAAAGCTTTTGAACATCCGCATCGCGGACAGTGCCGGAAAGATCACCAGTGCGGAGATCAGCAGCGAGCCGACGAGATTCATCGCCAACACGATGATGACCGCAACAATGATTGCGATCAAAAGGTTGTATCGTCCTGCTTTCGTCCCGGTCGCCCTCGCAAAATCCTCGTCAAAGGTCACAGCGAAAATTTTATTGTAAAACAGGATAAACGCTACCGCAACAAGTGCCGACATTCCGACGCACAGCCACACCTCTGCAAGGGACAGTGTCAAGATGGAAGTCGAGCCGAACAGCGTACTGCACACATCACCCGAAAGATTCGCCGAGGCAGAAAAAATATTCATCAGCAGATAGCCGATAGCCAGTGCGCCTACTGAAATCATGGCAACCGCGGCGTCGCCCTTGATCTTCGTGTTCTGCCCGGTACGCAGAAGCAGTACTGCGCTGACAATCGTAATCACCATAACCAGCGGCATTTCATTGCTGATTTGCAGCACAGCAGCAATCGCCATCGCCCCGAACGCCACATGAGAAAGTCCATCCCCAATAAACGAAAAGCGTTTCAGCACCAGCGTCACGCCCAAAAGCGACGAGCAAAAAGCAATCAGCACGCCGGCAATGAGCGCATAATGAACAAAGGGATATTCCCAATAGAGGATCAGTTTTTGCAAAATTGCTGTCATTGCAGATCACCGCCTTTCTTCTTTGTTGTAAAAGGGACGGCTGGCGCAGCGTCCCAGACACCCGGAGAGAAGGATTTTTCTCACGAATGCGGGGTAGTCCTTTTGCACGATGGTCTGCCTCCTTAAGCCAATGCTTCTTTCAGCACTGCAAGATTTTTTTCCATCACAGAGAGATAGGTCGTGCCGCTTGCCACATCCTTTGAAGTCGTGGACTGCATGGAATCCATCGTTAGAATCCTTTGACTTTTTTGGGCGGTGTTTTTCACGATAGTTTCCGCGATCTTGTGATTCTTACCCTCAATGGTCAGCACACAAGGCAGCTTTAATTCGTCTGCCTTCTTTGCAAGGAACGAAATCGTTTCAAAGCTGGCTTCCGTTTCGGCGGAGCAGCCAACGAAAGCGGCATAGTAGTTCAGAGCGTAGTCATCCGCCAGATAGCGGAACGGGAAACGGTCGCCGAACAGAACGGTCTTGTGGGTCGCGTTGTCCACAGCCGTTTGATACTCTGCATCAAGGGCCGCCAGCTTTTTCATATACGCATCAGCATTCGCCGCATAGATGTCCTTGTTCTCGGCGTCCAGCTCCTGCAAGGAATTGGAAATCGCGCCGACCAGCACTTCGGCGTTCTTCAGAGAGAGCCAGACATGCTCGTCAGCTTCCTCTTCGTGCTCATGCGCTTCGCCTTCTTCGTACTCATGCGCTTCGCCTTCCTCGTGTTCGTGTTCTTCCTCCTGCATACCTTCAACCACTTCTTCGCTCTTGACCTTGTCACCTAGCACATCCAGTAAGTTGATGACCTTCCTATCCTTGTTTGTTGCGTTTTTCAGCGCATCCTCGACCCAGCCTTCGGACTCACCGCCGACATAGAGGAACAAGTCGCAATCGGAAATTTTAACAATGTCATCAGCGGTAGGCTGATAACTGTGCAGGTCAACCCCGTTATCCAGCAGCATCGTGATGTCAGCGTGATCTGCCTGATCGCCAAGGACTGCTTTGACCCAGTCGTATTCAGGAAAAATCGTGGTGACAATGCTCAGCTTGTCAGTTGTAGCATTCGTATCATCATCGTTCTGCTTTGCGCAGCCGGCAAGCATGCCGACTGCCATCATAAGCGCAAGCAGCAGCGCAATTATTTTTTTCATCGTCTTTGTTACCTCCAAAATGATCGTAAAACTGAAAAATAGGCGCAAAAATACAAGGGCAGCGGCCAGCGCCGAAAAAGCCTATCCGAAACAGATAGGCTCATGCCCTTGTAAAATGTCCTCATTTTTAATTTGTCAATTTCACCTTGAGGGAAACCAAAGTATTCCTTGGAATGGCATCTGCACAGGCAAAACTCCCCCTGCACAGCGTATAACTAAACACCGCAGGAAAGGCTGCGATGCATACAGCAAGCGAAAAGGTCTTCAGAATGTTTTGGCAGACAGTGATCTGATCGCAGATCGGGCAGTTTTCACCTGAGCAGTCGTGATCAGCTTCTGCGGCAATAAAAGCGGCAGAAAAGAGCAGAACAAGCAAGATCGTCACAGCAAGAAATGCTGCTGCGATTCTCTTTTTCTTTTCCATCCTGCTCACCACCCCTCTATTTTCTGCAATCGGCACAAACGCCGTACAGGATCGTTTCCGTTTTATCAATCTGAAAGCCAGTGCTTTCTAATGTTCCGCGAATCAGCTGCGTCGCTTCCTGCTCTCCTAAATGAATACTCTTTCCGCAGACGCGGCAGGCTAGGTGCAGGCTGTCTTTGCATTCTTCTGACGCAATATATTGGTAAAAGACTTCCCTTGTCCCTTCCCGCACGCTGCGTTTGAGAAGTCCTTCTTCCTCCAAAGCGGAGATGTTGCGGTAAACAGCGCTGATGCTGATCTGATCCGCTGCCAGATCTTCGGCGATCTGCCGCGCGCTTATTTGCTCATCTGTATGCGCGGAAAGATATTCCAAAAGCCGCTTGCGCTGCCGCGTCAGATATTTTGCCATCCGCTATGCCTCCAATTTGCAATCTATTCGCAAATTATTATACTGCACGATCTTTCCTTTGTCAATATGCGAATTAGTCGCAAATCAAGCGTTGCTATTTTTGTGAACCTCCTGAAATATTAACTCTCTATAGGGCGTCTTCATTTGCTTTCAGAAATCCCATCTCTCATCACACTTCCGCCCCGTCGGCTGCCTTCAGTTCTTTGTTGATTTCGCTCGCTTCGGAACGAATATTTGCCGCAGTCATCCCAAAAGCAAGTGTGGTCCTGCTTTGCTGGACACTCCATAATAAAAACAGAGTATGCAAAACCAGAATGAATTCTGTACATACTCTGTTGTGTTTGCTCAAATCACCTGCAGCGTTAGACCTCTGCCAGCGTCCGGCCGCTAAAAAGATAAAGAGCTGTTAATATTTTTGGTAAACTATTTTTCCTCCTGTCATGGTCAAGACAGGAAGTATGTTTCTTATCTCAGATTTATCACAAGTAAAGATATCCCTGTCGATAACCGTAAGATCTGCATCGTATCCCGGTTTCAAACGCCCTTTTTTGTCCTCCTGGAACTGATTATAAGCGCTTTCCATCGTGTACGCGTCGATTGCTGTTTCAATATCCACGCATTCTTTCGGATTATATCCGCCCTCCGGCTTGCCGGCTCTGTTTTTTCTGGTCACTGCCATGTAGATATTATCAAAAGGATTACAGTCTTCCACCGGGCTGTCGGTTCCGTATGAAAGATGGACTCCGTTTTTTAACAATGTGCCAAAAGCATATGAAGTTTCTTCAAGTTCTTTGCCGCAAAGGCTTTCTACGATATTCATGTCAAAGTCTATGAATACCGGCTGTGCGAGTACGGAAATATCTTCCTTGATGATTCTGTCCAGAAGGTTTTTGTCGGTTATTTGACAATGAACGATAGCATGTCTGAGTTTGTTTTTCTTGTCGATAAACCCTTTTTCGAAACAGTCGATCGTCTCCTCGATGGCTTTATCTCCAATGCAGTGCACTGCAACCTGTACTCCGTGCTGTGAAGCCAGCACACACATTTTTTCAAGTTCCTCCTTCGGCAGGCAATCGACACCGTGGTTATCTTTTTCATCTATGTATCCGTTTTTCATCATAGCAGTTTTGGCACCCAGACTTCCATCCTTGAACAATTTGAGAGTTCCCTGCGTCAGCCATGAATCGTGACCGCATCGGTTGTTTTTCCAATCGTTTTCGAGGAACGCTTCGAATTCGGGTATACTCCTATAGGTAGCCTGACTGTGATATCTCAGAAGTGCTTTGCCATCATGGTAAATTGACTGAAGAATATGATTGAGCTGCTTGGGTTCACCGAAAGAATTTCCGACATCATTGCTCTGTACACTTGTGATCCCATGCTCTACGCAATACTTCATTGCTGCAAGCAGATCCTGTTCAATTTCCTGTGTTTCCTTGGCAGGAAGAAAGGTCTTGATGTATTCCGCAGCATTTTCTGTACATATGCCGTTAGGTTCACCGCATTCGTCCAGAAGAAATTCTCCACCCTCAAAGCAATGGTTTTCCGAGGTTATGCCTGCCATTTCCAGAATCCGACTGTTTACACTGACGGCATGACCACATATTCTTTCCAGAACAATCGGAATTTCAGTGCTGATATGATCGAGGTCGTATCTGGTGGGCATACGTTTCTCACCTTCTGTAAACAATTCCTGATTCCATCCCAGAGCGTGTAAAGATTTTTTTACACGCTCTGGGTTTTCTTTCATGTATGTCTTGCATATTTCGATCATGTGCTCGATAGACCTGCTTTTATCTATAGGTGCCATATTCAGCATCATGCCCACCTGAAGCAAATGCAGATGTGAATCATTGAGTCCGGGCAATACGGTTTTTCCACCGCAGTCGTAGACTTTACAGTCTGCTCCGGCCGATGCGAGGATTTCTCCGTTGCTGCCGGTTTTGAGAATTTTGTCTTCATCAATCAGAACAGCTTCCTCGAAGGTTCCCTTTTCGATATAGATTTTCCCGTTAATGAGCGCTTGTTTCATTCGACGTACCTCTCTTGAGCCTGCGATCAAATATCCACCATACAATCACTCCGGCGATTGGAACTACAAGTCCTATTACAGCAGTCAAAGGATCTTCGATTAATGTATTAACAGCAAGTGCAGTAAATATTATGATTGTAATAATTACTGTTACAGGATATCCCCATACTTTATAAGGTCTTTCTAAATCAGGAAACTTCTTTCTGTATACCAGAACCGCAATGATTACCATCAGATTGTAAATCATAGACGAGAATACAACGAGGGAAGTCAGCTGGTCAAGATTTCTGCATAATACAAGGATAATGGAAATTACGGCTTGTGAAATAAACGCTGCGTGCGGTACCGCATATTTCGGATGTAATTTTGCATGGCTCTTGAAGAAGTGTCCATCTCTGGCCATTTCATAGTAGTTTCTAGGAAAAGCGATAATCATTCCGTTGAGTGAACCGAAAATGGCAATGATCTGTGTCGCAAGAATAAGTGCTCCGCCCGCTCTTCCGAAAATAGTTTTGACAACTTCTGTTCCCAGATACAGATTATCGTTCTCTATCATTGTTGAGATCTGATCTGCAGGAAGAACTTTATAAATAGAAAAATTGAATAAGGCATAGATTATCGTAATCGCTGAGATTCCTATGATAAGAGCTCTTGGGAGACTTTTTCCCGGTTCTTTGATTTCTTCTGCCAGAGCATTTAAATTGGTCCAGCCTTCGTATGCCCATAATGTTGCAACTGTGGCAAAGGCGATCATACCGATAATTCCGCCGAAGCTTGTCGGTGTGCTTTCTGTTGCAAGAGATAAGTCCGGTGACTGTTTTCCTAAAAAGAGGCCGGCTAAAAGTATCACTGCAATCGGGATAAGTTTCGCAATCATCGATACATTCTGGAGAATGGTTCCGGCCTTGATTCCAAAGCAGTTGTAAACTGTAAGTACTAAGATTAACACGATTGCAATAGCTTTTACAGCAGCATCTGACAGAGATACCACACTGTTTAATGCGGTAGGCAATGCGATCGCAAGGGCCGCGATAGAACCGGAGCCGCTCAGAACCCAGGTTGTAAAGCCGTTGCTGTATCCTACTGCCGGGTGGAATGCCTTGTTTAAATATACAATCATTCCTCCGGCTTTTGGATCAGATGCTCCGAGCTCCGCGAAGCATAACCCGCCAAGCAGGGATACGATGCCGCCTATAATCCAGCAAACGAGTGCCCAGCCGAAGCTCATGTTGGTTCTTTGCAATACATAAGAACCAAGATAGAAAATACCGGAACCGATCATAATTCCGCCGATAATGCTGATTCCGCCAAATACGCCTATTTCTCTTTTAAGCTGTACAGGCTCAGAAGATGAGTTGTTTTTATTACTCATTTTTACTCCTCCTTTAAATTATTATTAGATATATCAACTTAAGTTGTACCTATCTTTTTCTGAATATAACCGGCTCGTACATCTGTTCATACCATATGGAGATTGCCGGTACGTCATTCTCGTTAAGCAGCCGGACAGGAACCTTTCTTGTTTCTGTGTCAGCTTTGACGCCTTCCAGCCAGAACTGATTTTCTCCCCAGTGGTGCAGTTTCAGAGATTGGTCTCTATAGCGGACAATATAGCTGTCTTCGGAGGGATTCAGCAATGCAAGTTCTCCGTATCCTTTATCTGCATAAGAGCCCAGCCAGTCACAAATGTTATATTCAAACGGGGAGCCTTTTGTCTCCTTGTCCAGTTTATCTGATGTCATATCCACAAAGCACCAGTTGTATTTACTCGGATCAGGTTTTACGGATTTATCTTGAAATCTGCCGAACCAGTCTTCCTCAGGAAAACCCAGATTATGATCCAGTATTGCATACATCAGCGGGTAGAAAATATCATCTGCCGGTGCATGCAGATTATGCATCAGTACGATCCCGATCCCGTCTTCAGGAAGATAAGCCTGAAGACTGCTGTAACCGTTGATTTTTCCTGAGTGCTTTTGCAGAGGATGACCGCGATATGTACCAGTCTGCCAGCCCAGACCATATCCGTCACATTTACTAACATCATCATCGGGACGCCCTGAATCGTCAAAGTACATGTGCTTTTGATGCATGCGGTTAAAGTTCTCAGTGCTTACCAGCTGGCTTCCGGAGGAATTTTTTCCTCCGTCTATATGAAACCTTATCCACTTCAGCATGTCTTTTATGCTGCTTCCCACTGATGCCGCCGGTCCTGCCATGTCCATCCGCCAGAAAGGAAGCTTGACCACTTTGTCATTAATCATCTGATACGGCTGTGCGTGATTGCTGTCAGAAATGATGTCATCGGCAAGGCAGTGCGTACGCGTCATTCCCAGCGGTTCGAATATGTAATCTTTCATCAGGCTGTTCCAGGATCTTCCTGTTGCCTGTTCAATCACATAACCGGTAAGTGCATAAAACAAATTGCTGTATTGCGCTTTTTCCCGGAATCTTTCATTGGGTTTCAGATATCTGATTCTTTTTGCGACGTCTTCTCTGCCTTTTGGTTCGGGCCATAATATGTCGTATCCTCCCATTCCGGTTCTGTGGCAGAGCATATCCCTCAATGTCATTTTTTCATCTGCTTCTGAATCAAACATACGGAGCTCCGGCGCATATTCTCTTACAGGAACATCTATATCAATTTTCTTTTCATCTGCCAGCATAGCGATTAAAGCAGAATTCATTGATTTCGAACATGATGCGATACCGAATATTGTGTCTTCATTAAAAGAAAGGCCAAGCTCTTTATCTCTGAAGCCTGCGCATAATACCTCATCCGGGAAACCGCGTCTTGTAACTCCGACTGCGATTCCCGGAATATGCCAGTATTCCAGTTCACGATTAAGCACAGTCCGGTCTATTTTACCAAGCAAAGTCATATACATCCTCCTTTTCTCTCCCCTCTTGCTTCAAATAGAATAGCAATAAACATGCCATTTTTGTCAAATACTATAGCAATGTTGAAATTTCAACATTTTCTGACATACTGATTCGGATTTGATTAAAATATTGTCGGACTTTTAAAAAAAATT
>OGHJ01000715.1_pt1 | contig 45326 bp, 46 predicted proteins | sample 1571351 | NCBI WGS metagenome assembly OGHJ01 (sample SAMEA2582037, study PRJEB24529) | metagenome | biome: Human gut stool | place: China | collected 2011 | reverse complement strand
GGAAACAGGCTAATTATGCCAATCCACATAGCGCCGTCTTTTACCGTTTATCCGGTGGTTTAAAAACCAGGATCCCAATCTACTTCGATTGAACGAGTAGTGAGATCGACTTTCTTGATAACCTGCCCATCGAGGAACGGTACGAGACGTTCCTTGATACCAAACGCATCTTTCAGGTTTGCCTTAATGACGAGAACGTCATTAGATCCGGTTTCCATCATATCGACGACTTTACCGAGATCGTAGCCTTCAGTGGTTACTACCTGGCAGCCCATCAGGTCTTTCCAGTAGTAGTCCCCCTCTTCAAGCTGAGGCAGCTGCGATGAATCCACGACAATTTCACAATTCGTCAGCAGGTTCGCCGCATCACGATCGTCAACGCCTTTCAGCTTGATGATCATGTCCTGATTGTGGTGCTTCCAGCTTTCCAGCTGGACTTGCTGCCACTGACCCGCCTTCTGGATAAACCAGGGCTGATAGTCAAAAATGCTTTCGGCGTCTTCGGTGGAAGAAAACACTCTGAGCCACCCACGAATACCGTAAGACGAACCCATTTTTCCCAAAACGATGGGATCAACAGGTGCTTGCGCGGTGAGTTGTTTGCTCATCATGACCACCGTGACAGATTAAGCTGCTTTGTTTACTTCTTTGATCAGCGCAGCAACGCGATCAGAAATAGTTGCGCCCTGGCCAACCCAGTGAGCGATGCGATCCAGATCCAGGCGAGTGCCTTCTTCTTTTTCGCTAGCGATTGGGTTGAAGAAACCAACGCGCTCGATGAAGCGACCGTTGCGTGCATTACGGCTGTCAGCGACAACAACCTGGTAGAACGGACGCTTTTTAGCGCCGTGACGTGCTAAACGAATAGTTACCATAACATCCTCTTGTGTGAATAAAACAACCGGACCCCATCGAGGAACGGAGTCCGGTGTCATATTAAAAGCCCGAAAATTTTACTGATTTCTGGAGAAAATGCAATCAGCAGTTAATAACTCTGTCGCATAAGGTCATTTAGCGACCAGGAAATCCCGGCGGCATCATCCCCTTCATGCTTCTCATCATCTTCGCCATTCCGCCCTTCTTCATTTTCTTCATCATGCGCTGCATGTCGTCGAACTGCTTCAGAAGGCGGTTAACGTCCTGCACCTGCATACCGCAACCGGCAGCGATACGACGCTTACGCGAACCTTTGATGATTTCTGGCTTAGCGCGCTCTTTCATCGTCATCGAGTTGATGATGGCTTCCATACGCACCAGCACTTTATCGTCCATCTGCGACTTAACATTATCCGGGATCTGCCCCATGCCCGGCAGCTTGCCCATCAGGCTAGCCATGCCGCCCATATTTTTCATCTGGCGCAGTTGCTCAAGAAAATCGTTGAGATCGAAGCCGTCGCCTTTTTTCAGCTTGCTGGCTAATTTCTCTGCCTGCGCGCGGTCAACTTTGCTTTCGATATCTTCGATCAGCGACAGTACGTCGCCCATGCCGAGAATACGCGACGCGATGCGGTCCGGATGGAACGGCTCCAGCGCCTCAGTTTTCTCGCCAACACCGAGAAACTTGATCGGTTTGCCAGTGATGTGACGAATAGAGAGCGCCGCACCGCCGCGGGCATCGCCGTCCACTTTGGTCAACACTACGCCGGTAAGCGGTAACGCTTCATTGAATGCTTTTGCCGTATTGGCCGCATCCTGACCGGTCATGGCGTCAACCACAAACAGGGTTTCAACCGGGTTAATCGACGCATGGACTTGTTTGATCTCGTCCATCATCGCTTCGTCAACGTGCAGACGACCAGCGGTATCCACCAGCAGCACGTCGTAGAATTTCAGTTTGGCTTCTTTCAGCGCCGCGTTAACGATATCTACCGGCTTCTGACCAACATCAGAAGGGAAGAAATCAACGCCCACCTGCTCTGCCAGCGTCTCAAGCTGTTTGATTGCCGCCGGGCGATAAACGTCGGCAGAAACCACCAGCACTTTCTTCTTGTGCTTCTCGCGCAGGAACTTACCGAGTTTACCAACGCTGGTTGTTTTACCGGCACCTTGCAGGCCCGCCATCAGCACGACCGCAGGCGGTTGCGCCGCCAGGTTCAGGGTCTGGTTCTCTTCGCCCATCGCCGCAACCAGTTCGTTACGGACGATTTTGACGAACTCCTGCCCCGGCGTCAGGCTCTTATTAACTTCATGACCAACCGCTTTCTCTTTTACGCGATTGATAAACTCACGCACTACCGGCAGAGCGACGTCCGCCTCCAGCAGCGCCATGCGCACTTCGCGCAGCGTATCTTTTACGTTGTCTTCAGTGAGGCGTCCACGGCCACTGATATTGCGCAGCGTGCGCGACAAACGATCGGTTAAATTATCAAACATTGTCTCTCGCCTGGGGTGGAAACGGTTGGCCGCAATCGCGACACATCATCAGTATTTTGCCGCAGTATAACATGAAGGCGTCTTTGTTGTTATGCAACGGTTGGAGCAGCGTTCACCTGACGCTATACTGCTTCTCTTTCTTATTGCTCAAACTGTCGACATCACTATGCCCGTTTTTGCTCTGCTCGCGCTTGTCGCCTACTCCGTCAGTCTTGCGCTGATTGTTCCCGGTCTGCTGCAAAAAAACGGCGGCTGGCGGCGCATGGCTATTATTTCTGCGGTCATTGCGCTGGTCTGCCACGCAATCGCTCTGGAAGCCCGCATCCTGCCCGACGGTGATAGCGGACAAAACCTCAGCCTGCTGAACGTTGGTTCATTGGTCAGTTTGATGATCTGTACGGTAATGACCATTGTGGCTTCTCGCAATCGTGGCTGGTTGCTGCTACCCATTGTCTATGCCTTTGCGCTTATCAACCTGGCGCTGGCGACCTTCATGCCCAATGAATACATCACCCATCTGGAAGCAACGCCTGGGATGCTGGTGCACATTGGCTTATCGCTCTTTTCCTATGCCACGCTAATTATCGCCGCCCTGTACGCGCTGCAACTGGCGTGGATTGATTACCAACTGAAGAACAAGAAGCTGGCATTTAACCAGGAAATGCCGCCATTGATGAGTATCGAGCGTAAAATGTTCCACATCACGCAGATTGGCGTGGTGCTGCTAACGCTCACGCTTTGCACTGGCCTGTTCTACATGCACAACCTATTTAGCATGGAAAATATCGACAAGGCTGTGCTCTCTATCGTGGCGTGGTTTGTCTATATTGTGCTGCTGTGGGGACATTACCATGAAGGATGGCGTGGACGCCGCGTCGTCTGGTTTAACGTTGCGGGCGCGGTAATTCTGACACTGGCCTACTTCGGCAGCCGAATTGTCCAGCAGTTAATCAGCTAAACCCAGAAAAGGAGTTTCCCCTGGAACACATTTCTACTACTACGTTGATCATTATTCTGATCATCATGGTGGTCATTTCAGCCTATTTTTCCGGGTCCGAAACCGGAATGATGACCCTCAACCGCTATCGTCTGCGACATATGGCGAAACAGGGTAATCGCTCGGCCAAACGCGTCGAAAAATTGCTGCGTAAGCCAGACCGCCTGATAAGCCTGGTGTTAATCGGCAATAACCTGGTCAATATTCTTGCCTCCGCGCTCGGCACTATTGTTGGGATGCGTTTGTACGGCGATGCGGGCGTGGCAATTGCGACTGGTGTGCTGACTTTTGTCGTACTGGTATTTGCTGAGGTATTGCCGAAAACCATTGCCGCGCTGTACCCGGAAAAAGTCGCTTATCCGAGTAGTTTTCTGCTGGCTCCGCTGCAAATTTTGATGATGCCGCTGGTCTGGTTGCTGAATGCTATCACCCGTATGCTGATGCGCATGATGGGTATCAAAACCGATATCGTGGTTAGCGGCTCTTTGAGCAAAGAAGAGTTGCGCACTATCGTGCACGAATCACGCTCACAAATTTCCCGTCGCAATCAGGATATGCTGCTGTCGGTGCTCGATCTGGAAAAAATGACCGTTGATGACATCATGGTGCCGCGCAGTGAAATTATCGGTATTGATATCAACGATGACTGGAAATCGATTCTGCGCCAACTCTCCCACTCACCTCACGGGCGCATCGTGCTCTACCGTGATTCGCTGGACGACGCCATCAGTATGCTGCGAGTACGTGAAGCCTGGCGGTTGATGTCGGAGAAAAAAGAGTTCACCAAAGAAACCATGCTGCGCGCCGCGGACGAGATCTATTTTGTGCCGGAAGGTACGCCGCTCAGCACGCAGTTGGTAAAGTTTCAGCGCAACAAAAAGAAAGTCGGCCTGGTCGTCAACGAGTATGGAGACATTCAGGGGCTGGTGACGGTTGAAGATATTCTGGAAGAGATTGTCGGCGATTTCACTACGTCGATGTCGCCAACACTTGCCGAAGAGGTCACGCCGCAAAACGACGGTTCGGTGATTATCGATGGCACCGCCAACGTGCGGGAAATCAACAAAGCCTTTAACTGGCATCTACCGGAAGATGATGCCCGCACGGTTAATGGCGTCATTCTTGAGGCACTGGAAGAGATCCCTGTCGCAGGCACCCGCGTGCGTATTGGCGAGTACGATATAGATATTCTCGACGTACAGGACAATATGATTAAGCAGGTAAAAGTTTTTCCTGTGAAACCGCTGCGCGAGAGTGTGGCGGAGTAACGAAAACGGCCCTGCATTCGCATGCAGGGCCGTGAATTATTACGAAAACAGAAATTACGCTTTTGCTTTCGCTACAGTTACCATCGCCGCACGAATCGTACGACCATTCAGCGTATAACCCTTCTGCATAATGCCCAGTACGTTACCTGGCGCAACGTCATCAGATTCCACCATTGCGATAGCCTGATGCACATTCGGGTCCAGCGGCACGTTAGTTTCGGCGATCACTTCAACACCAAACTTACGCACAACATCCAGCATCGACTTCAGCGTCAGCTCAATGCCTTCAACCATCGCAGACATATCCGGGTTAGCTTTATCAGCCACTTCCAGCGCACGATCCAGGCTATCAATCACCGGCAGCAATTCGTTGATGAATTTCTCCAGCGCGAATTTGTGGGCTTTTTCAATATCCAGTTCAGTACGTCGACGCAGGTTTTCCATTTCGGCTTTTACACGCAAAATGCCGTCACGTTCACGGGTCTGGGCTTCAGCCAGCTGAGCTTCGAGATTCGCAATTTTTTCATCGCGCGGATCCACCTGCTCAGCAGAAGCTTCTGGCTCAACTGCCTCAATCTCTTCGTGCTGATCCATGATAATTTCTTCCGGGGCTTGCCCCTCAGGCGTTTTCTGTTCTTTACTACTCATGAATTTCTCCGCGTTTTTTTCGCATTCATCTCGCTAACTTCGCTTATTATGGGGATCAGTTTCAGGGTTTCAAGGGAAGCACTCACATTGTCATCAATCTTCGCAACAAGGACCTCGGAAAAATGAATAATCATTTCAAGTGTATTGGCATTGTGGGACACCCACGGCACCCCACTGCACTGACAACACATGAAATGCTCTACCGCTGGCTGTGCACAAAAGGTTACGAGGTCATCGTTGAGCAACAAATCGCTCACGAACTGCAACTGAAGAATGTGAAAACTGGCACGCTCGCGGAGATTGGGCAACTAGCTGATCTCGCGGTAGTCGTTGGTGGCGACGGTAATATGCTGGGCGCGGCACGCACACTCGCCCGTTACGATATTAAAGTTATTGGAATCAACCGTGGCAACCTGGGTTTCCTGACTGACCTTGACCCCGATAACGCCCAGCAACAGTTAGCCGATGTGCTGGAAGGCCACTACATCAGCGAGAAACGTTTTTTGCTGGAAGCGCAAGTCTGTCAGCAAGATTGCCAGAAACGCATCAGCACCGCGATAAATGAAGTGGTGCTTCATCCAGGCAAAGTGGCGCATATGATTGAGTTCGAAGTGTATATCGACGAGATCTTTGCGTTTTCTCAGCGATCTGATGGACTAATTATTTCGACGCCAACAGGCTCCACCGCCTATTCCCTCTCTGCAGGCGGTCCTATTCTGACCCCCTCTCTGGATGCGATTACCCTGGTGCCCATGTTCCCGCATACGTTGTCAGCACGACCACTGGTCATAAACAGCAGCAGCACGATCCGTCTGCGTTTTTCGCATCGCCGTAACGACCTGGAAATCAGTTGCGACAGCCAGATAGCACTGCCGATTCAGGAAGGTGAAGATGTCCTGATTCGTCGCTGTGATTACCATCTGAATCTGATTCATCCGAAAGATTACAGTTATTTCAACACATTAAGCACCAAGCTCGGCTGGTCAAAAAAATTATTCTAATTTTACGCCAGCCTCTTTACTGTATATAAAACCAGTTTATACTGTACACAATAACAGTAATGGTTTTTCATACAGGAAAACAACTATGTTGGCACAACTGACCATCAGCAACTTTGCTATCGTTCGTGAGCTTGAGATTGATTTTCATAGCGGCATGACCGTAATAACTGGCGAGACCGGCGCGGGTAAATCTATTGCAATAGATGCCCTCGGTCTTTGTCTCGGTGGTCGCGCTGAAGCCGACATGGTGCGTACCGGCGCTGCTCGCGCTGACCTGTGCGCCCGTTTTTCTCTGAAAGATACGCCAGCGGCTCTGCGCTGGCTGGAAGAAAACCAGCTTGAAGACGGGCATGAATGTTTGCTTCGTCGCGTGATCAGCAGCGATGGTCGCTCCCGTGGTTTCATCAACGGTACAGCTGTTCCTCTGTCACAACTGCGCGAACTGGGTCAGTTGCTGATTCAGATCCATGGTCAGCACGCTCATCAATTACTCACCAAACCTGAGCACCAAAAATTCCTGCTTGATGGCTATGCCAATGAAACCTCTCTACTGCAGGAAATGACCGCACGTTATCAGTTGTGGCATCAAAGCTGCCGTGACCTCGCGCATCATCAACAGTTAAGTCAGGAACGCGCCGCCCGTGCGGAACTGCTGCAATACCAATTAAAAGAACTTAACGAATTTAATCCGCAGCCCGGAGAGTTTGAACAAATCGACGAAGAGTACAAACGTCTGGCGAACAGCGGTCAATTGCTGACCACCAGCCAGAATGCATTGGCATTAATGGCCGACGGTGAAGACGCAAACCTGCAAAGTCAGCTTTACACGGCTAAACAACTGGTGAGCGAATTGATTGGCATGGACAGCAAACTGTCCGGCGTACTTGATATGCTGGAAGAAGCTACCATCCAGATTGCTGAAGCCAGCGATGAACTGCGCCACTACTGCGATCATCTGGATCTCGATCCCAACCGACTATTTGAACTTGAACAGCGCATCTCAAAACAGATTTCGCTGGCACGTAAACATCACGTCAGCCCTGAGGCATTGCCACAGTATTACCAGTCGCTACTGGAAGAACAGCAGCAACTGGACGATCAGGCCGACTCACAAGAAACGCTTGCGCTGGCGGTAACGAAACATCATCAGCAGGCACTGGAAATCGCGCGCGCATTACACCAACAACGCCAGCAATATGCAGAAGAACTTGCACAGCTGATCACCGACAGTATGCATGCGCTCTCAATGCCGCATGGGCAGTTTACGATCGATGTTAAATTTGACGAGCATCACCTGGGCGCTGACGGTGCCGATCGTATTGAGTTTCGGGTAACCACCAACCCAGGTCAGCCAATGCAGCCTATTGCCAAAGTCGCATCCGGTGGTGAATTGTCCCGCATCGCACTGGCAATCCAGGTCATCACGGCGCGTAAAATGGAAACCCCGGCACTGATTTTTGATGAAGTGGATGTAGGGATTAGCGGTCCAACAGCGGCAGTTGTCGGCAAACTGCTGCGTCAACTCGGCGAATCAACTCAGGTGATGTGTGTTACCCACCTGCCACAAGTCGCGGGATGTGGTCATCAACACTATTTTGTCAGCAAAGAAACCGATGGTGCGATGACAGAAACGCATATGCAATCCCTGAATAAAAAAGCGCGGTTACAAGAGCTGGCGCGCCTGCTTGGTGGCAGTGAAGTCACACGTAATACACTGGCGAATGCGAAAGAACTGCTTGCAGCGTAAACTTTTTTCCTGCTTCACGGTCAGAGTAAACAGCAAAACGCCGTAAGACCGGAAAGCAAAAGGTTTTAAAGTGATGAAAGGTCTATTATCATCGGCATATTACAGATGAGCCTCGTACTGCTCGGGCCCGAAAAGGAATCAAATCACTATGCGCTGTAAAACGCTGACTGCTGCAGCAGCAGTACTATTGATGTTGACCGCAGGCTGTTCCACTCTGGAGCGAGTGGTTTACCGTCCTGACATCAACCAGGGGAACTATCTGACCGCTAACGACGTATCCAAAATACGTGTTGGCATGACGCAACAACAAGTTGCGTACGCATTAGGTACACCGCTGATGTCCGATCCATTTGGTACGAATACCTGGTTCTATGTCTTCCGCCAGCAACCAGGTCATGAAGGTGTAACGCAGCAAACGCTGACGCTGACCTTTAACAGTAGCGGTGTGTTGACCAATATTGATAACAAACCTGCGCTGAGTGGTAACTAATAATAAAGTTGCTCTCAAAGACGTTAAAAAAGGTGCTCAATGAGCACCTTTTTTCTGTCTGTTATTTATTCGCTGATTTTTCTGCTCGTTGCCTGCGAAGCTCTTTCGGATCGGCAATGAGAGGGCGATAAATCTCCACCCGATCGCCATCATGCACACTATCGCTTAGTTTTGCCGGACGGCTGTAAATGCCGACTTTGTTTTTAGTTAAATCGATATCGGTACGCAATTCCAGCAAGCCACTGGCGCGAATAGCTTCTTCAACCGTCGCGCCCTCCTGCAGCGTCACGCGCTGCAGGTACTGCTTCTCAGGTAGCGCATAAGCCACCTCAACGGCAATTTTACCTGGCACTGTAAACCTCTTTCGCACGAACCGTAAAAGCCTGGACCATATTAGCCGCCAGCTCTTTAAACACGCGACCAAAGGCGAGTTCAATCAACTTATTGGTAAACTCAAAGTCGAGATGAAACTCGATACGACACGCCTCCTGGCTCAGCGGCGTAAACTTCCATCCACCAATCAATTTCTTGAACGGCCCATCCACCAGATTCATAAGAATACTTTGGTTACTGGTCAACTGGTTGCGGGTAGTAAACGTTTTGCTGATCCCAGCCTTAGAGACATCTACCGCCGCAGTCATCTGCCCAGGAGTGGACTCCAGAATCCGACTTCCGGTACAACCCGGCAAAAACTGAGGATAAGACTGAACGTCATTCACTAACTGATACATTTGCTCCGCGCTGTAGGGTACCAGTGCGGTCCGGCTAATCTGAGGCATAACAATTTCCATCAACAAAAATCCAACAAATAATATCATTTATCCTGCTGTAAAAAAAACGCTATCCCGGCGCTGGGTAACATCGGGTTCATGCTAAGATAGAGCCTTGTCCCCCGCAGGATTGATATGGGGTGTTTTCGATTTCAGATTACCGATGATTCACGACGCTTATGACGAAGAAAAAAGCACATAAACCTGGTTCAGCGACCATCGCGCTTAACAAGCGCGCCCGTCACGAATACTTTATCGAAGAAGAGTTCGAAGCGGGACTTGCCCTGCAAGGCTGGGAAGTTAAATCCCTGCGCGCAGGAAAAGCCAATATCAGCGACAGCTATGTCCTTCTGCGTGACGGAGAAGCGTTCCTGTTTGGCGCAAACATCACGCCAATGGCAGTGGCCTCCACGCATGTGGTGTGCGATCCTACCCGTACCCGCAAGTTACTTCTCAACCAGCGCGAACTGGACTCATTGTACGGTCGCGTCAATCGAGAAGGCTATACCGTAGTGGCGCTCTCCCTGTACTGGAAAAATGCCTGGTGCAAAGTGAAAATCGGCGTCGCCAAAGGTAAGAAACAGCACGATAAACGTTCAGATATCAAAGAGCGCGAATGGCAGGTGGATAAAGCGCGTATCATGAAAAACGCCCACCGTTAAACCTGCACTCCAATTATTGACCAGTTCCTCACCGCGCCTCCCTCTCCGGCGGCGCGAATGAACATCTTATTGGCTATCACATCCGACACAAATGTTGCCATCCCATTGCTTAATCGAATAAAAATCAGGCTACATGGGTGCTAAATCTTTAACGATAACGCCATTGAGGCTGGTCATGGCGCTCATAAATCTGGTATACTTACCTTTACACATTGGGGCTGATTCTGGATTCGACGGGATTTGCGAAACCCAAGGTGCATGCCGAGGGGCGGTTGGCCTCGTAAAAAGCCGCAAAAAATAGTCGCAAACGACGAAAACTACGCTTTAGCAGCTTAATAACCTGCTTAGAGCCCTCTCTCCCTAGCCTCCGCTCTTAGGACGGGGATCAAGAGAGGTCAAACCCAAAAGAGATCGCGTGGAAGCCCTGCCTGGGGTTGAAGCGTTAAAACTTAATCAGGCTAGTTTGTTAGTGGCGTGTCCGTCCGCAGCTGGCAAGCGAATGTAAAGACTGACTAAGCATGTAGTACCGAGGATGTAGGAATTTCGGACGCGGGTTCAACTCCCGCCAGCTCCACCAAATATTGATGTACTGAAGTTCAGTAAAGTCTACTAAGCCCGTACAGCACAAGCTCTGCGGGCTTTTTTACGTCTATTGTAGTCTAGTGAGAATTGCTGAGAACTACGAGTTATGGCACCCTGAATGGGACCCACGAAAAGGGTCCTAAAATTGAGGGTCCCAAACATGGCCAAAATCGCTAAGAAACTCACTGACACTGAAATCAAAAGCACCAAACCTTCCGAGAAAGAGGTTAACCTTTTTGACGGCGATGGTTTGCTGTTGCGAATCGCTCCCTTGGCGAAGGGAGGGAAGAAAAATTGGTATTTCAGATATGCAGTGCCTGTGACCAAAAAGCGAACTAAGGTGAGCTTAGGAACCTATCCTCACCTTACACTTGCGAAGGCACGAGCTTTACGTGATGAATACTTGTCGTTGCTTGCAAATGGTATAGACCCCCAAGTTCATAACACCCAAAAAACCAATGCACTGAAAGATGCCACAGAACATACATTTCAAGCAGTAGCCAAGAAGTGGCTTGATGAGAAAGTCAAAACGTCAGGCATCTCCCAAGATCATGCTAACGACATCTGGCGAAGCCTAGAGAGAAATATCTTTCCCACATTGGGTGATACCCCCATTAAGGAGATTCGCCCTAAAATGCTTAAACAGCATTTAGAACCTATAGAAAAACGAGGTGTCCTTGAAACACTTCGCCGCATCATATCCCGCCTGAATGAAATTTTCCGCTATGCAGCAACAGAAGAACTCATAGAATTCAACCCGGCAGACAATCTGGGGCAACGGTTCAGCAAGCCAAAAAAACTGAATATGCCAGCATTACCCCCTTCCGAACTCCCTCGCTTCCTGGTTGCTCTAAACAATGCTTCTATCCGTTTGGAAACAAGGCTACTGATTGAGTGGCAACTTCTCACATGGGTTCGCCCAGGTGAAGCTGTTCGCACAAGATGGTCAGATATTGATATTGAAACTGGCATGTGGAACATCCCGGCGGAGTTTATGAAAATGAAGAAGCCTCACAAAGTTCCAATGAGCAAAGAAGCTTTGCGAGTATTGGATTTAATGAAAGCCATCAGTGGGCATAGAGAGTGGGTTTTCCCCAGTATCAAAGCTCCACTCAATCACATGCATGAACAAACAGCTAATGCGGCCATAATCCGTATGGGTTTCGGAGGTGAGCTTGTAGCTCACGGTATGCGATCAATCGCCAGAACGGCTGCGGAGGAGTCTGGTAAATTTAGGACTGATGTCTTAGAAGCCGCCCTTGCCCACTCGAAGAAAGATGAAATAATTGCAGCCTACAATCGTGCAGAGTATCTCACAGAACGGGTGGTTCTCATGCAGTGGTGGAGTGACTTTGTTTCGTCTCAAAAATACAAAATTATTGCCGCATAACTCTTCCATGATGGGTTAACTATCTTGATTTAGTTAAAGAATTAATAATCATATTATTAACCTATGTGGACTAAGCATAGCCATTTACGAATCGATACCTTGAGGCCACATAACGAAAGCTGTCGGTCATATCAGCTAAATAATTCACATCTCTTCTCGATTATCATACACCATGAAGATTTACTAAATTCGCTCTAATCAATGATAAAACAGTTGAATTTGGTTAAAAATTGATCAATTTTATCCTCTACATTGTATTGAATCATCCATGAGGTTTCGTGCATGGCTAGCGAAAATGATAAAAATCATAAAGTTAGGGTCGCACAGTACTTGAGGATGTCTACCGACCATCAGCAATATTCTTTACATAATCAGTCCGAATATATCAAAGATTATGCTGAAAAGAACAATATGGAAATCGCTTATACCTACGATGATGCAGGTAAGAGCGGAGTCAGTATCATAGGCCGGCATTCTTTGCAGCAGTTACTTAGTGATGTAGAACAAAAGAAAATAGATATACAGGCTGTATTATTTTATGATGTGAGCCGTTTTGGTCGTTTTCAAAATAGTGATGAAGCTGCATATTATTCCTTTCTATTTGAGAGAAACGGTGTAGATCTTATATACTGTTCTGAACCTATTCCCACTAAAGATTTCCCTTTAGAGTCTTCTGTTATACTGAATATAAAAAGATCTAGTGCCGCATATCACAGCAGGAATTTATCAGAAAAGGTATTTATAGGGCAAGTAAATTTAATAAAGCTTGGTTATCATCAAGGCGGAATGGCTGGTTATGGGCTGAGACGTCTTTTAGTAGATGAAAATGGCATAGCTAAAGAAATATTGGGCTTTCGCAAAAGAAAGAGTATTCAAACAGATAGGGTGATATTAATTCCGGGACCAAAAAATGAGATAAAAATTGTAAATAGCATCTATGATCTCTTTATAGATGATAACATGCCAGAATTCATTATTGCTGAGAGACTAAATGAACAGAATATACCTGCAGAAAATGGAACATTATGGACTCGTGCTAAAATACATCAAATCTTGACAAATGAAAAATATATTGGAAATAACATATATAACAAAACCTCATCTAAACTAAAAAGCAGGCTTGTAAAAAACCCCAAAAATGAATGGGTTAGATGCGACAAGGCATATAAACCCATTATTTCAAAGAAAAAATATAATAAAGCTCAAGAAATAATTCAGCTCCGATCCGTACATTTGACTAATGAAGAGCTTTTAGAAAAGCTAAAACAAAAATTAGAATCTAATGGAAAACTATCTGGCTTTATCATTGATGAAGATGATACAGGCCCTTCATCTTCTGTTTACAGAACCCGATTTGGTGGTCTTTTAAGAGCATATACTTTGATTGGTTATAAGCCAGAACATGATTACAGCTATATCCAAATAAATGAAGCACTAAGATCATTTTACTCAGGAATAATTGAGGATTTTAAGGGGGGAATTTTAAAAAGCAAGTGCTATATAGACGAATATAAATATGCACCAATGCTTTACATCAATGATGAGTTTTTAATTTCCGTCCTTATTACTAAATGCACACATATGAAATCGGGTAAACTTAGATGGAAAGTCCGGTTTGATAACTCACAGAAAGCAGACATAACAATTGTTATACGAATGGATTCACAAAATATTTCACCACTTGATTTTTATATCATACCAAAGATTGAAAAAGAATATAGTAAAATGTGTATGACGGAAACAAACAACATTCGATTAGATCTGTATAGATTTGATAATCTGGATAAACTTCTACAAATTATTACTCGCATGAAAGTGAGGGAACTATATGCTGCCTGAATCAAATGAATTCCCAATAATCCAAATTGAAATTTCCAAAATAAAATTTCTTAACCCGCGAACTAGAAATAAGGTAGTGCATGAAGAAATTAAGGAAAGTATAAAAAAAAGAGGATTAAGCAAGCCTATAAGCGTAAGAGCGATTGATGAAGACGACTTCAAATATGCTTTAATTTGTGGCCAAGGGAGAATAGAGGCTCTCGTTGCATTAGGTGAAACCATTATTCCAGCAATTATAAGAGATGTATCAGAAGAAGATGCTTATGTTATGAGTTTGGTTGAAAACATTGCAAGGAGGAGACCACGTTCCAATGAGTTATTACAGATAATAAAAGATATGAAAAACAGAGGACTTTCAGACTCCGAAATAAGTGAGATTACTGGGTATTCATCGAACTGGGTGAGCAGTATAAATATGCTTCTTGATAAGGGAGAGCATAAACTTCTCTCTGCAGTCGAACGGGGGAATTTACCTCTGTATCTCGCAGTGCAATTTGCAAGATGTGAAACTGAAGAAGCACAAGATATTCTTACCGAAGCATATGATAAAAAATTAATAAAAAGCCGGGACATTATAAAGATAAGACACATTCTAAATCAGCGAACAATAGGGAATAAAGGTGCAAAAGCAGCCGGGTTTTATTATCACAAACCATCAAAAAGAATGACTGCTGAAGAGTTAATTGAGCTTTATGAAAATAGTATCGCTGAACATAAATCTGTTTATAACAACTCTAAATTTATTAAAACTAATTTGCTGATAGTAAATGAGATCTTTAACATCATAATGATGAATAAAAGCTTTCAAAATATACTTGAACAAGAGAATCTATCAGAACTGCCATCTCAAATACTCAATCCAATAAACAAAGAGGCATCAAAATGATTCAGATACGTTTTGGCGACAATTTTATTTATTTAGAAACTAACAAGTTAATTCCCTCTAAGGAATTGTTAGAAAATGTAAAGTTAAGTCATAAATATCATCAAATAGTTACCTCTATTGAAAGCTTAGGTATTATTGAACCAATAATAGTGTTCTATGACAAAGATAAAGATGCCATTAAGATACTCGATGGCCATTTGAGGGTTGAGGCTTTAAAAGACTTAGGCATAGAAAAAGCTCCATGTTTACTTTCGAGCATAGATGATGCGTTCACTCCTAACAAACAAGTCAATCATATAAATGTAGTTGAAGAACATAGAATGATAATCAAGTCCTTGGCAAAAGTTTCAATTGAAAAACTTAGTGCTGCTTTGGGAATATCTATTGATGCTATAAAAGATAAAGCTAATGTGATGAACGGTATAGATCCAAGTGTAATTGCGAAACTTTCTGATAAACCTATACCTAAGGCTACATTTGATGTTTTAAGGAAAATGAAGCCAATTCGTCAAATTGAAGCAGTCGGTACAATGATTAATTTTGATAATTATAGTAAAAAATTTGCAATGAGCATCTTGGATGCTACACCGGCATCAATGATAGTAAATAAAGGGAAAAACACTCCCTATAAAAAGGACATAAAAAAAACCATACTTCGTCTGGAACAGGAAATGGCAACAACTTCGGAAGAAACAAAAAAACTTCAAACTGAGTATGGTTCAGATATGTTGAAATTCGTGATAATCCAGTCATATATTAATAAATTACTGGGTAACTCTAAAGTTCTTCATTGGTTCTTGGAAAACGAGGTTGATTATCTTAATGAGTTAAAAAGAATTTCGAAAATTAATTCTTTAGATGATAAGACTCTTGCTGAAAACAGCCAGTCATAGATATGCTTTTATATATCCGAAATAAACCATGAAGTATACTTACACAACCATAATGGCTTCTCTTAGATATTAGCATAAGTAGGCAGTATAAGCCGTAATCATTCGAACGGTTTAAGGTGGTGAACTTATGGTTAACAGAATGAGATCTATTGTGAGAACGGCGACAGACGAATCTGGTAAGTTCAGGACTGGTGTCTTAGAAGCGGCCCTTGCCCACTCGAAGAAAGATGAAATAATTGCAGCTTACAATCGCCCGGAATATCTGGCAGAACGAGTGATTCTCATGCAGTGGTGGAGTGATTATTTCATTGCTCAAAAATTTAAAGCTATTGCGGCATAACAACTCTATAAGGGGTTAAATCTCCCAGCCCCTTATCCACCAAGACATAAACCTTTTTTGACACCACTTTGTTCTAAACCAAGATACATGGGCTGTAACTTACAAAAGCGATTTTCTGCATGAACTGGCAAACGTCTCTGGCATTGAAAAATTTATTTAAAGCTTGTTCTTCTGTGGTTTACATAGCTTCTTTTTATAAATATCTGGGTCCACAGCAATTTTGCAGATCCTGACCTCATACCCAAAATTGGTAATACTCTTATGGAAATTTTTCAAGTTTACTTTAGAAAACAAAGGTAAATCTTCGGGAAGATTTTTATTAGAAGCTATGGCGAAAACTAGTTTATATTTTTTAGCATCTGGTCTATTTATATGATCGGCTAATTTTATATGAGCAGGTAGTTTCTCATTAAGTTTTCCTCGAAATTCAGAGTCACTTATAAAAAGTTCAGAACCTATAAATCCTTGTGAAAAAAGATGGCTCATACTTTGCGAACCAGTATAATATTTTACATGGATAAAATCTGATTGACCTCTGATAAGATCACAAAATTCAATCTTACTTTTACCACCACCATGATGAATGAATTTCTGATCCATGTGTGTAAAGGAATTATCATCTTGGCAAAGTTTTTTATTATAATCCTCCTCTCGTTTATATGAATATACAGGGAATTTATCCGACTCCTCATAATGAATTATTTTTTTCATTTCATCATCAATAGTCGATACAAAATTCCTATCTGCAACATACCATATAGAGTCTCGAAGAATATAGTTCTGATCACCTTCTTTTATCTCGGCATAGAGGCACCTATATAAAGACCATTTTTTTATCGATTCAAAATCGGCATTCAAAACATGCAGGTAATTTTTTTTGAGTTCATCAACAGTTACTTCAGTTTTCTTACCATCAAAATAATCACAAACATGGTATATTGATAAGGTTTCATGAATGAATCTTTGTCTCTTATCAAAGCAATAGCCTATTTGATTTTCCCAGTCTACTATTTCTGGCTCTCCAAGCCATAAATCATTGAAGTCTTTTTCCTTTATCCGATCAATCAAAAGCGAATCCAATATCTCAACTTCTTGTTCATCAGCCTCCTTGATATTGTTAACCCATTCGAATTCTTCAGGAAGAGGTAATAAGTAAATAGAGTCTATTTTGGTCAACAGTGCTGGAATAGCCTTCAATTCAATATCCGGCATGATCACAAAAGCATCTTTGCCAGTAATTTTACTTCCTAAAATATCTTCTGTTGAAGTGCCTGTGAGAGTTGTGAGAATATCCATCTCAGAATCTATTTTTAGGTTGTATATATCGACTTCTTTACTGCTCTGACTGCGAGTTAACAGGTTCGTTTCGTTGTGACTACCTTTATCTAAACTGCGAATTTTTTTATGTTCTATACTATTAAGAGTTGTTTTAAGCCCAAATCCTTTGACAATGCTGCCATCATTGATTAAGTGATGACCGGTTCCAAAGGGAATAAGATATCTGGAATTGTTAGCTTCAATAACTAATACTGCTCCTGTGCTACTATTCATACCGAAGAAATCAGGTTCTATGCCAGGATTTTGGCCCATAAAAAAGGTGGTCCATTCAGGAGGTTTTGGGTCCATGTACTCCTTTACATATAGATATGCTCGTGCATCCTCCATCTCGAATTCAACAGGTCTTTTGACCCTTTCCAAATTCAAAACCTGATCAATATCATCGCTAAACCTTTTTGTTTTATAAATAGAGAGTTTTATCTTCATTCTATTTTACCTAATATTTTAACGAGCCAGTATATTCAAAGAATTCAATAACTGAGCATCTAATGTTTCTCTTACTGGAGTAGGAAGCCCATATGCAACTCTGTATTTTTTGATAGCAGTTCGTGTCGCAGGCCCCATACTTCCGTCTATATTGCCGTTATAAAACCCTTTATCCAGTAATGCGAACTGCACTCGCATGATCAAACGCTTACGCTTTTCAGTATCAGAAGCCAGCCCACTACTTGCACGAGTAGTTCCATTCATTCCAGCAGACTTTGTGGTCGTAGAGGCATCGGTGTCATTAGAGCGAAGCGAACGAACAGATGAAGAAGACGATGGCGAATTTGTACCTGAAGTGGATGAGCCTGATGAGCTTGGTGAACTGTATGTTTTAGGATAATAAGGAGTGCTTCCACCATAGTACCCACCACCAGAAGAAGATCTATGAGAACTATGGCTTCGATGGGAGCTATGACTACGATGCCCTGCAATGTAGAAAGGTACTTCCGTGTTAAGTGGAGCTATAACTAAATCATGCTCATTAAGAGTCATACCGGGCAAATCACTTGCACCAGTGGAGGAATCACTTGCCCATACAGAATTATTGAGTGCTAAAAATCCCGGAAGCAGAGCAGCGAAATTAAATTTTTTCATAAAATTGGTCTCGGTGGTTGATGAAAACGGCCTTTTGATGAACTGAAATAACCAGCACAGGAAGACTTCTGAGTACATTCATCACATTCTTTGGGGTAGTAATTTTTCCAGTCAGAAATTGACTGAGTAGCAAATCCCCAAGCTCTATCAGGAAGATGGCACAATGGGTAATTGAAGATTGTTAGGGTGATGCCTGACCTTTGTGCTGTTCCTATGGCAGAGAGAATTTTCGCACTATAGCTATCATGCTCAATGAAGATTGATGACCAGTTTTTACGTGCCCAGCCGATAGATTCTAACCCCATAAGAGAAATCTGGTTGATATTGGAAAACACGCGACCAGCGAACTCTATGATTTTGTCCAGTTCCATATAGTTAGCCAGTGTCGGAATGATTCTTAACTCAATGTTGATCCCTGAGTTACCGGCATTGATAAGCCCCATAACTGTCTCATCAAATGCCCCTTCGCTTCCAACCAGATAGTCATGAACTGACGACCTTGAAGAATAAAGCGGAATACCGAAAGTTATTTTGAGCTTTTCGCTTCGATCTTTCATCTGTTGAGTAAAACCGACATCTGCAAACTTTCGTCCATTGGTCAAAACATGCAAAGCTGTCTCAGGTGAGTTTTCGATTATGAAGTCCAGAAATTGCAAGAAATCTTCGCCATACAGTAGAGGTTCTCCCCCACTCACTCCTACTACACCATTCAGGGAGAAAGAGGCGATGGCAAGTGCTGACTGGTTAAGAAGCCAGTCATCGTTTCCTGTCTTAGGAGGCTGAGAACAAAAAAGGCAACGGTTGTTGCACCTTTCAGTTACCAGAACAGTGTTATGGTTTGCTCTCCGTGACAAAATCACCCTAATCATGTTGCCATTGTTAACAATCCCTATATCACCATCTTCTATGGAATTGAAAAGATCAGTGCTCACAACGAAGTCTGCAAAATATGCAGGAAGTCTGGAATCAAGTTGAGTTTCACTGACCAGTAAATTTGGCAGATAGAATTGAGGATTTTCGGGCTTAGATTTGCACAAGCGATAGAAACCTTGCTGAACTGGCAGATCTGCCGTAAATCTGAAAATGTCGTTTCTCAGCACCTCAGACATAAGCCCACCCTTTAAGCATCTTTGCCATCGGTCCATCCTGAGAGATTTCGTTCAGAAGGAAGCGGAACATGCCTTTGTGATACTGGCAGAAAGTAGAACGACTCTTGTCACCAACAGGTTCGCCATGAACACTAATGTTCTGGCAAGGATCTGCTCCACAGAAAGGCTGGTATGCACAGGTGTCACAACCTGGCATGGCGAAGTTAAATGAAGATGAGAGAGCGGAACGGTAGTATTCGTTGCTACTGAATGAGAGTGAGGCAAACTCTCCTGCACTGAAATCTGCTTCCGGGTTTACTTTCTGAAGCATACGACTTTCATCACTACCGTAGACTTTACCGTCATAATTGAACAGGATGCAGTTCAGCACAACTCCGCTTGGCGATTTTAGATCTGCATAACCACTGAAGCCTGGATTGCAAATTCGCTTGAGATGAATAGCAGCCGAGTGCTCAATGACAGGTATTCCCTTTTCATTCTGAATCAACACTTCCTGCATCAACTCTTTATAAAAAGCAAAATACTCTGGCATTGAAAAAGTGAAGCTCTGCTTCTGAGCAAACCCATAAGGACTAACAGGCCTGATAAACATGTCTGTAAGACCCAGAGACAAATGAGCATCTACTATGGAAGCTGGCTCTTTAGTCAGCTCCTTAGTAACTGTGGTAACCGTAGCTACCCGGTTTGCGCCAAGTTCTTCTGTGATTTTCCGAATACCAGTTACTGCTTTGTTATGAGCTTGAAAGTCAGTAAGGATGCGATTCTTGTTATGGACAGCTTCATTCCCATCGAGCGAGACCGAGAAGGTGATATTCCGCTCTTTAACCCATGAGAGAATGCTTTCATCGAGTAATGACAGACTTGTAGCAATCACCATTTCAAAAGCATCACTACCCAATGAAATCTCACACTCGTGATAGATTGACTGAACAAGATCGAACCTGAGAAGTGGTTCACCGCCCTGTACTTCTATCTTGTAGGGAGGTGTACCTAGTTTCTTAATGGTGCTGACAATTTGCGGTATCAGTTCAGGATTGAGGTCATAACCATCAGCGGTGACCGATGCCCTACTGACCTGGCAATATTTGCAAGTATGATCACAACGAAGAGTAGGTACAATCATGAAGATTGGCCTGATCGCCAGTTCATTCATGAGTCGTTTGGCAAAAGCCGAACTTAGTGCATAAGGGGTAACGGAGGAAGATTCATCTCCGCAAATGAAAAGTTTGCTTTCAAGCGATGAGGACTGTTCTTGACTGATGTGACCGTTTACCAGATCGAGAAATTCCTGCTCTCCTAAAAAATGATGAAAGCCAGCGAGGTTACTGATGAATACCCGGCCGTCAGGCATCCTGTCGAAGTTAAAAGGCATGAGTTTCATTATGCAAGCCTGTCATCTATGCTTCGGAGAACCTTGCTGATGATGGCATCACGCAACTGACCAGTTTGATGGTGAAGTTTCTCACGGAGGCTAAAATCGTTTAACAACCTTGCGAATTCAAACTCACATTCAGGACCACCTATCTCAAAGAAGATAATCCACGAGGATATGTTTTCTTCAAGTTTCCATGGGCTTACAGGAGTCATCCAGTATAGGGTGTTTCGGATAACCCATTCAGAATAAAGATTTTTTTGTAATATCTTTTCCCACATCACTATTACCTTACAAAAGAAATAATAACGGAAAGAAACTTATTCCATTTAGGTTTTTTCTTATAGATTAATGATATAACACTTTTCAAAACATGTTACTGAGTATGTCAAAATTCTAAGATTCAGTTCAACTAAAATTAATCGAATCACGCACTCACATGATGCAGCAGTACTCATAAGATGTAATTATCAAATTGAATTATATGACTAAATATTTACTTTCAATGTAATGATCTACATATGGCATACATAAGTGGGTTAGATAAAATGGGTTCGATAGGTAAAGTTAACAGTTAATAACTGCATATTTGTATATTGCATGACAAATACCAATGTCAAAACTTTAAATATATGAAACACAATGCATAATATATCAATATAATTTAATCGATTCACCTCTCAAAAATACAAAAATAATAAATTCTTAATAAACCAAAGTATGTAACCGCCATATAATCGTCACGCTGTTAAATTTCGACACACATAGCTAAACACATATGACATGGAGATTCCGTAATGGCAAAAGCACCATTGGGCACTACCGGGAGAACTGGCGAGAGTTGCCCTGAGAGTGGAGTGTGGACTGTTGTAGGGACACCATCAACAACTGCACCAATAGCAAAAGGAAACCGCTTCCCTCCATATGATGGTAAAGCCGTAACCTGGAAGTTAACACAATATGCATAAGCAGTCCCATTGAAGGCCACCTAAGTGGCCTTTCTCTTGAAAAACTGAAGATGAATATGTAAACTACATTACAGACGTAAACAGAATTTTAAAGTTTGTTTATGGCTGCAAATAAAAATCCTTTATTCTTTAAGGGATTTTTATTAATTGAAATTATACCTTACACATTTACTACCTAAAAATAAAAAAACTGTCAACTGGAGAATTAAACATGAGCCTTACCCGTATAAGTATATATACTAATCATTAAGCGTTGAAAAATCGCGACGCGATATTAATTCTGTGAAATAAATACGATATAAGTTTTAAACATCAGTCAGAACCAAAACATTCTTTTATCATAATGGATATTCAAAAATACAGAGGGTTTTAAATGAAATCATCATTAAGACTACTTTTTTATAAAAAATTATCGTTAGAAATCTCTTTGCTCGTATTATTTCTACTCTTAATAAATGTCATCATAAAATTTCTCATTGATAAATTTGATCCAAAGATTTTAAACTTTACAAGCTCAATGATAACAATAAATAAAGAAGACATTCTTTTCACTTGTTTATTCCTGGGTGGTTTATTGATTTCAATATTTTTTAAAAAAATAGGTAAATCCATAAAATCATTGAACGACTGCGTGTTATTTTTCTCTGCGTCAATTGTCGTTTATAAAACTTATGAGCAAAACTCTAATGACCTTATAACATTAATAGAAAAAGCCATTGACATTCACACATTAGCTTTATTCAAATCTCTCATCTTACTATGCTCATTTGCTAAATTTTTCATATCGGCTATGGAATTTTATTTAGAGAAAAAAATCGAATTCAATAAAAAACACAATACAAAGGAAGAGTTAATATCTAATATATCCAACGAGATAGTTTTATTACGCAACATCAAAGAAAACCATTCTAAAAATCATCAAAATCCTTCCTAAAAAACAAAAGACCGATCATTCCTAATAGCATTATGAATATATCAAACACAAAAACTGTTGGTTTAATAAATGGTAATAAATACCCTAGCAAATTAAATAAACTAAACACCGCCATTAACAAAAAAAAATGCATATCCGACTCCTCATGCTAAATTAACTTTCATATATACCTATAATTTTTTTTCACGTATTGTCAATACCCCATCAATAAAAAGCAAGAGCTAACTCAGAGATGCTCCGCTTCTCTAAGTTGCCTTGCTTTTTCTGCTCTATGATTGAAAAAGAATGATTTAAAACATGGAATCTTTACTTTCGAACTCCTATTTTAATTAGGATGTAATTAATTGCCACATGGAAAGATAACTTTCGTATGCCAATACGAAACTTCTATGATCTACAAATCAATCGATGTAAAATTATTACTTCTTCGTTTGACATGGAATAAAAAATGGGAAAATTTGCGGATTTTAATATCAAAAACAATACCGAAAATACTAATGTCAGCCAAAGCAATAGTGGTGGTTATAATGTTCAAAATAATCAGGTCATAAATAATCGAACCATTAACAATCATTATACAAAGCAGAATTCTAATGGTGATGGTGATGCAGGTGCCTTTATGGCGGGAGCAGCGATTTTAACTGTAGGAATAGGATTTGTTATTTGGTCATTTTTCACCCATTATCAAGAAATATATCCCATTTTAAAAACAGGTGCTCTATTCTCTCCTGTATTATCGATAATTGGGATTATATCTTTGGTTCTTAGGGAAGAGGTTGAAACGACAGACATAGTCAGATTTTTTTTCTTAGTCTTAGCAGGAGGTTCTGTTTTTTTATTAAATGAATATTTGAATATAAATGTTCCACAAGAAATTATAGACTTATCAAAACAAGCCGTATCAGTTTCAGGTTTTTGGAACGGATTAAACGAATATGGTAAAAACCTTTCTTTGTCGTTGATATCTTCGAGTATCTTGATTGGCACATCAATAATATTGATAATATTCTCAGCGTTCAGAGAATTATCATACTCCTTAGCTAACAAAAATAAGTCTGGGTTTTGGTTTGCAAGCCTTAAATTAACTAATTTATTCCGAGTTCAAGCCCTCGGCAATGGCGGAATCATAACTCTAATCTTGGCAATGACTTTTTTAACATTAAATGGATATGTATTCCATTTTGAATGGAACTAATTTTAAAAAGGGGCCTTTTGGCCCTTTATTTTAATGAAGAAACTGAGGCTTACAGCTTGCTGAGATATTTACCTCCACTTTTTTTTTGATTTGGATTCATCACATTAACTAATTAACCTATTTTTCAATTAGTCGTCCATTCTTATTTAATACGGAAAACAGAAATATTAAGCCACGCTTAATATTGACAAGCAAGGATTATTTACTATAACAAGAGAGAAGGTTAGTTGATTACTTTAAAAACATGGCATATAAAAGGAGTTTATATGGCAAATAAACAACCGCAGTTTTTGAACACACAGAATGCAAAACATTCAACATCAAAGTGTAAGTTACTACCACAGGAATTACGAATTCATTGTGTTAGTGTTCGTCTTAACAATGCTGAATTGGACAAGCTTAATACATTGAGGGAGCATTATTCGAAAGGAGAGTGGCTTCGTATGGCTTCCCTTCAAAAGTTACCTCCTGTTATTCCAGCGATTAATACCAAAGCATGGATAGCTTTAACCGACATATCGCAAAAACTAAATCGCATTGCGGCCCACATAGATGGTAAGAGCAAAGATAGTCACCTTACTCATACAGAGCTTTTCGCTGTGAAGCGACAACTGGAAGATCTTCGCCAGCACCTGCTAAATGCTGACATATGGAGCAAACCCTATGAAGGGTATGCAGAAGATCAAAAGGGGTAAGAGCTTCGCTGGTGTCGTTCAATATGCATTGAAGCCGGGAGCACATCATAAAAGCGATCCAGCCGTAATCGGGTGCAATATGCTGGGTGGCTCCGCTCTTGAACTGATCGCTGAATTTGATGGCACTAAACAGCTTCGGCCAGATATCCAGAAACCGGTATGGCACAACTCGCTTCGCCTGCCTAGTGGAGAATCACTAACGGCTGAACAATGGTCCAGCATCGCAGATGACTATATGAGAAGAATGGGATTCAGTGATACTCACCTCCGTTGCTATGTTCTACATGACGATTCTGCCGGTCAGCACATACACATTATCGCCAGCAGAATCGACATAGCCGGTGGGAAGCTCTACTTGGGTAGGAACGAAAACCTTATAAGCACACGGATAATTAGTGAACTCGAAATCGCTCACGGTCTGACAGTGACCAAGACAGCACCTTCCATTACACCAAAGCAACAGAGGCGAAGAAAGATTTCCCGTAATGAACAGATGCTTTCAGAACGGACTGGCCTTCTTTCCCCTAAAGAAGCTCTCCAACAGATACTTGATAAAAGTTTGGCAGATACACCTGATCTTTTAACTTTTATCAAGAGACTTGAAGAAGCAGAAGTCGGCTGGACGGCGAATGTCGCAAGCACAGGTAAAATGAACGGGTTCTCATTTTCCTACCGAGATATAGCTTTCAAAGCATCTCAACTTGGAAAGGCATACTCTTGGGCAAATCTTCAAAAGCAACTTAGCTACAACCCTGACCACTTGAAAGCTATACAAACCAACACATCAACAAAAGACCACCCTGCTGTTCCTGCTCCCATCCCAATACCTGTCCCTGTCCCTGTCCCTGTCCCTGTCCCTGTCCCTGTCCCTGTCGAACAGATTGCCAGAGCGAATGTGCGAAGCGAAAGCATAGGCGATAAAATTGCTGAAATCGAACTGCAACTCAGCGAAGACAGACGAAACGAAATCGTAGAAAAGATTCTTCAAAAAAACGCAGTACAACAGCAAAAGCATCTCAGCTTCTTAAAGTGGCTTGCTTCTCTAAAGCAGTTCATTGAGCTTCTCAGAAGCTATGGTAAGAGCATTCTTCACAAGCCCCTCCCTGGATTCTCAAATCTCTATGGAACCCGACCTTTACATAAAGATAGGAAAATTCATTTATAAACATAATCTTACCGATTATTCCTGACAGCAGTATCGTTTGGGTAGTGGTTAATTTAGGATAAGTCAACAATATATTGATCGTTATTACAGATCGATAAACTAGTTATGATAGTTTTTACCTATCATGATTCAAACATCGATCGGTACAAGTGATTTTACTTTAGCCAGCCAGCCATCGAGAATCCCTACAAACACGCAGTAAATCTTCCACCCTGGGGTTGCTATGAAAAACGAAACAATAAAGTGCCCGTTCTGCTTTACACAAAGTCCTCACGGTGTGCGGATTTGTAAAGGCTGCCATGCAAAGATCGCTTACGGTGAAAGCCCGCTCAGTGTGGCATTCCTGTTTCAATTCGTTGCATTTGGTGTCGCGTGGTTAGCATTTTCGTGGACTGGCAGCACTCTTGTATCAGTCATTACGTTTTTCGTAAGCATCATTATTCTTATCTATAAAATTAAAAAAACGTATGCAGACAGAGTTGTTTTTATACGGTGAAATTAATTTCACACAACCGCAAACCTAAAATGAGAAAGTAAATGAACCGATTTATAAAGTCATCTTTTTTTATTATTGTCTTCCTGCTTTCTGGCTGTTCAACATCAGGGAACCAGAACCTTAAAAACGAAACACCTCAAAGCCTCCAATCAAAGATCATTAAAAACAAAACAACTAAGACGGAATTACTCACTAAATTAGGTGAGCCTGATACAAGAACCACACTCGATGACGGAAATGAGCAGTGGAGATACTTTATGTATAACAATCAGTTCAATGCAACAACTTTCATTCCAGTTGTAGGGCTGTTTACTGGCGGTTCGCAGACTCAGTCTAAAACTCTTGAAATAGATTTTAAAGGCGAAGTTGTCAACAAATGGACGTTCTCCACTGACAATAACAACACCAAAACGGGCGTTCTTAATTAATTATTTCTGGAAATAAAATGAAAATATACTCAATCCTTACAGTTATCCTTACTACATGTCTTCTAACTGCATGTAACAGTGAACCATCGCAAGACGATATATACAATGCTTTCAAAAATGTTGTAGATAGATCAAATGCAAGTATGAAAGCTCTGAACTCAAGTATTCCCGAAAAAGATCTTTTAAGAATAGATTATGTTAAGAAACTAAGTTGCACAGAAGAAGCAAACAATGTTTATAACTGCATTGTCGATGCCTCTATTAGCAACATGAAACAGACAAAGCCTGTAAAGCTTGTGAAAACTGATGGTAACTGGAAAGAAGTTCAGTAGTAGCCTATATCAAGAAGTCTCTTTTAGCCCCCGCATAGGGGCTTTTTATTGCCTATAACCTGACGGCTCTTACGCGAACTTCATGGGTTAACTCTCCCTCAATTACTTTCATTTCATATTGTGCTTTAAAAGTGTTATAAATATCTTCTGCCTGGTTCTGGTTATTATCAATGTAATTAACAAGGGAGTTTAGCTCTCTAAGAACAGCTTCTTTGTTATTTAACTGTCGCAACAGATTACTTGTAAGGCATTTGTATACAGAACTAAACATTGTCATAATGTTGTCTATGTTGCGATTAGAATGAGTGTATAGCTGTTTTGGGTAGAAATACTTTAAATGATAGCCAACGAACACTAAGTATAAATGATAGGAGAAACTTTTATCATGTGGCTGATATCGCTTAGAGATATACTTGTCCACGATGACGATAAGCTGTTCTTCCAGTGTCATTACTGAATTGAAATTGTTTTTGTCCATAAAATGCATCCTTGCATAATTTAAATAGTCTTCCTGACCATATATTTATATTTATCGTATTTATTTAGCTTGTCAATAGGTGTAACCTATCTATTGTTATTTTTTATTAAACGGTCTATTCAATTGTTCCATAGTAAGACCGTGTCTATAAGCATTATACTGCCAATAGGTAAATTGCTCTTTGTATCTATTGTTCTGTTTTTTAAGCATTTCATTTTCGGCTTTTAGATTTAATATTTGTTGTGCCGCAATCGTTAAATTAGCTGGTTTCTTTAAACCTGATTCTTTCAAGTTGAGCAAGTTCTTCTTTGTTCTATATGCATTAACAACTTCATTATGAGCACTTAAAGATTGCCTTGTGATGGTTCTGTGTAGATTTTTATATACTGATTCACATAAACCATCCCATGTAATTTTGCCGTCCCAAGTCAGTATAATATTTGTAATTATTTTTATTTCACTCCTGTTTAAATGTTTTGCCATATGTATCTCCTGTTTCAGTTATTCAAAAGTTTATTAATTCTTTCCAAGTTTTTTTCGTGGTGTTGCAACCATTTATCAGCACCATAGTCTCCATTTTCAAAAGCGAGTTGAGTTATTTTTTTTAGTTGTATTAACTTTTCTCGGATAGACTTAAGCCTAATTCTATCCATTGATTTAATTTCCAGTATTTCATTATTACATTCGATAAAGTGATTGATTTTCGAACAAGGTTTAACCAAATAGTTATGTACACAGTAACCAAATTCTGTTAAATGAATTGCCCCTTGATAAAGGTTATCAAAGTCAACTGGCGATCCAATTGATGGTGTTGACTCCCTTTGACAATAATTACTCCTGTTCAATTTAATAGCTTTGATTTTATCTAACATATCTTCTTCTGACACATGGTTATAAGCTCTGTTCTGATTCGCATTGATACGACCGGACCATTTAGCTATATCCAGTTCAGACATTTCACCATAATGGGCTATTGTGTTTAAAAGGTGCCGTGGTTGGTGTGAGCGAATAAGTAGTGGTTTACCTTCATCATCATAATACCCATATCGGGAAAATATATTTTGATACCTCATCTCATGGCTTTTTTTACTTTGTATATCACTGAAAAAGAAACTTTTAGTAGGTTTGTAAAATGTGAAAATTGAAGTCATTCGTGATAAAGAAAATTGATCAGTATGAAGCAAGCATAAAGCGTTACTAAATCTTATAGATTTTTCCTTATCATACCATGGAAAGTCTCTGCTAAAATTAGAACTAATAATTTCCCACAAATCACTCAATGAATAGTTGTAATCATTGTGGTTTAAGAAACTTTTGCCACCATCCAAACTCGTTCTTTTAATTTTTAAAACACATGATTTATGATCAAATAAATGATACCCCAGTGCATGGCAAACTTGTACAACGGTCAATTTAGCTTTTTCATCAACTGTTGGGCAAAGCTCATGTCGGTAAAATTTATCAGTGTACTTTTCGCACCAGTGAGCAAGTGCTCTTGCATTTTGTGATAAGGAAAGTAATCTTCTAATCGCTTTCTTTGCAACTGGTATCATAACTCGTGGAATCCATTTGATATTAGGTCCATACCCCTTAACCGAATAAAATCTCAATCCATATCTTTCGATACCCTTGCCATCTATTTGTGTAATCTCACAATCAGCAGGCAAGGCTAAAATCTCAGAGATTCTGCTCGGACAACAAAGCAGAAGTGCAAATACTGAACTGGTGAACTTATCCCTTGGGCTCAGTAACTCATCATTTTTAGAAAAAATATCAGCAATAGCGAGTAATGCCTCTTCATCTGGTAACTTATCGCTTCTGTGATAATCCTCAATCTCAGGAAGATAATTGTTTTTGACTTTCTGTTTTACATGGTTTTTCCATGAGATATATCCTGACTTCACAAGATTATGTTCATATAGAAAATTTGATATTTTTTCAAGCTGTATTCCACATTTAGCCAAAACATTACCTTCAAAATATTTACTTCCGATCTGCATTGCTTCATCGAAAACAACGGCTGTAACATTATAAATGAGACCAGTGTTATGAACCTGCAAGAGAGCTTGTTCGAGACATCGCAAGGCCATCATAATAGCCCCATAATTTTTCAATGGTTTCAATGAGTGTTGATATCTGATATATGCTTTCGCAAAATTGATATAATCTTCGTGCATTGCATCAACGGAATCAAAGACTTTATTTCCAACCCCTATTTTTCTAAATGTGACATATCCTTTCCAAGCATACTGATCCCAATCCTGAGTTTGGGTTAGTCCGATCAGTTGATAGCGACAAAACTTTATAAATTCATTATAGTTGCTTTCTGCTGTAAGTTGATTTTTAGATTTAAATAAAATAATATTTTTCATGGAACATTTACCTCGTCAATATCAATTGGCATAAAGAAAGCACATTTATTACAAGGGAAAATTACATTTAAATTCTGACTTTGACATTTTCTCAAAGAGCAAAATTTAAAATCCCTTATCTTATTAGACCTTATCCCATTCATAAAAATATCAGCGACAAATGACAATTGTTCTGAAACAGCGGAATCAATCCTTTCAACACTCTCAGCAACATTTTTAATATAAATCCCCGTACTTGAAGTAGAAGAATGATCCAACAATTCAGCTATAGTATTGGCATTATGTCCCTCCCTAGCCAGCATAGTTGCTATCGTATAGCGAAGCCTGCGAGGAGTAGCATTGAGTAGAGAACCTGTACGATTTGAAATTAAGTTCACAGTATTAACAATATTCTTTAATGCTCTATTAGCAATTGTTGGTTTTGCATATATTTTATTAGACTCCAGGAAGTTAAAATCTATTATGGCTAAATCAAGCAGTTTGTCCTCGTTCAAGAAAACTGGAACCTTGCCTTTGTCATGATCATCAAGGGTTTTGCCAAGGGTTTGCTCAACAAGCCTCACGGAATGATTAGCTTGAAGTTGAACAATTGATGCAACCTCTGAGATTATTGGCAGTTCTCGATATTGTAGTTGTTTACCTCTTTGTTTAACTCGTGGTACTGAAATCAAATATTCTACTTTACCAGTATCTAAATTATTTTGAAGAAGGTCTTTATATTTCAACATAACTAACTGCTGAGGTCTTCTACCGGTAAGACTTATTAATAGTGATATCGCATAATCTGAGAGTGACAGTTCACCTATGCTATATGCGTGACTCATAGCCTTGATCAAGGAAGTGTGTTCCTCTTTAGTCAGTGGACCCACAGTTGGATCATCTTGTAATATAGGCTGACCAGCTTTTTTTATTTTTAGGTCAAAATGCTTTGCTATTTCAACAGCACTTGCATCTATTCCGGGGTATCCTGATTCAAACCATTTAGTAAAAAATGGCCGTAAACCTCGAAAATATGATGGTTTAATTGATGATTGCATATTTTGATATTGGATTATTACTTTATCATCAATGTAATTAGGAGAAACATTGTTAATAAAATTCTTCATATTTTTAACTATAGTTTTTACATACAAATGGCTTTTACTACAAAAATAATACTGTAATGTATTCACAAATCCACAAACCAAACTCTTGTTCATAACACATATCAAGTCTCTAATATTGATTCCATGGCTCTCAATCGAAGTGACGATTTTTTGCTCATGAATTGACATTTTATCAGAGTTTTGTTTAATTAAATTATTCATCAAACCCTCCTTTGAATAGTTGCTCTTGCTGCTCAAGTGCAGTTTTTTTCGATAGCTCAAAAATATGCCTGCGATTATAGATTATTGAAGTGTCTGAACCTGGTAGCCATCCCATTAGATAAGAACGGATTTGTTGCTCTTTTTCTTCGGATATGTCCTTAGTCTTATCTATTGTTTTCGAGAACTCATAATTCCATGTGTGTCGTAATTTATGGCCTGTTAATCCACTTAGAAGCGAGGATGATTGACGAACAACACTCACTATCTTATGGTATGAAGAAAATGACAGCGGTTGCCCTTGAGTCTTCCCTTCCTTATAGGTAATAAACAGAAAATCATGCTTATTAGAATTTTTAACTTTCCTACGATCATTCAAATTATAATCTGAAATTTCATATATAAGGTTCTCATCAGCAATTAATTTCCTCTCACAAGTTTTCACTAATGGCTGATAAACTCGTGGATCTGTTTTATCATTTGCTCTCCTCCTTATTGCTATTGTTGATTCTGCAAAATCTATGTCACGAATTCGCAGATTCAAAAGTTCACCGGCTCTCATGCCAAAACAATGTAATAATAGGAATATTAGGTTATTTCTTTTTTGTACTGTTTCCGTAAACGGATTCAAGTTACTTCCTGGCGAAAGAATGCTAAACAAAGAATCCAGTTGAGATTTGTCTAAACTCTTTTCGATATCCATAACATATTTGTCATTGTTTCTTGGTTTCTTTCTTTTTATGTTGTTAATGAAAACAAGTATCTCTTTGATTGTATCTTTCTGACCTGTATGAGAAAGAAGTATTTTACATAGCCATTCCAGATAGTTAGCTATTGTTGTAATCCTAAAATACTTAGTTGGTTTTTTGACATTTGAAACGTAAAAATCATTATCTCCACCACTTTTAAAATTGAATGAAGTAAACTCAATCAAATCATCAATTTCATGAGGTGCCAAAAATATCCTTTTCTGAATTCTTTCATCAATATTTATCTCTTTCCTCATAAAGAATCGATATAACAATGAAATGCTGCCAGCAATAACTTTCATTGTTGATATAGACTCTGACCGATTTCTGACTTGTGTTGTTATATACAAATTTGGGTAATACAATGGTTCACCAGTTTTTTTATTTACAACATGGCAATACCTCTCACCATTTTCCAACATAAACGAATCTACACAAATACTGCTCATATTTTCCTCCTAAACCTTACAAAAAGTATAATTCCAATATATTAATAATAAGCATTTCGCAGATTTACAAATTTATTTAAATCGTTAGAACCATTTATTTAAATTAAAACAGTGAGATAGACGATTATTCCTGTCAAATTATCATCTGGTAGATCTAGTATATATTATGTACACCTAATACTTCGAAAACTATCTCACTGCCTTGCTAATAAACGACAACCAAAATAATGTAATTTATTCTGTAAAGTTTTAAGGTAAATTATGCAGCCAAACTTTACACTTTCATAAAAAGCTCTTAATCCATTAGATATAAAATTATCCGCTTCGCTAGGAGTTTCAATTCATCAGGACATTTAATTAGAGATAACCAGGTCTCGTAAACATATATCTGTTTGCAAGCATTAAGCTCAGAGATCGAGTCTAAAGGTTCTCTCAGATTTCCTACAAGGTACTGACTGAGCCAGTAAATGATTTCTTTATTAAACTCGTTATTAGGTAAGTCATAAATCACTTCTTGGTCAAAGATCTTGTTAAAAAGATCTCCGCATAAATTGCACATATGGTTTTCTTCGCTTACAAATTCTTCGATATTCATAAAACCGCTCCTATGTTCAATTAATCAACATTATTTCGACTTGTTTCGATAACAGACTGAATCCAGGTATCAATCTCACTTTCAATGAAAGCTACTGCACGACTTCCAATTTTGACAGGAGCAGGAAACTTACCATCGTTGATCAGACGATATATCCAGGCTTTTCCGTAGCCAGTTCGTTCGAGAACTTCTGGTAATCGTATTAGGCGGGTTGCTTGATTTTTCATTTCGTTATCCCTTGTCGTTGCGGTGAAGTCACTATACGAGCAGTTGGGAAAAGAAAAGAGCGAAGCTCCTGAAGCGGAGGTTCTTCGTAGCTATGCAGGATGGTTTTCTCGAAGTTGGTGCCGTACAGAAAAGGGGAACTTGAGAGTAGCTGAAATTCCCCCGTTTTATAGCAAGTGTCAAAATGCCCGGTTTAAAGTAAAAATCGCAAAAAAAAAGCACCATTCACAATGATGCCTTTAGTTAATTTTAACAATTAAAACAAATAGTTATAAATGTAATTCTAATCCGATAGTTTCATTACATCAGAGACTTTCATTTGCTTCAAATGGCTATTTTTGTTCATGAAGTAATTGAATTGTCGGATAAAGTCAGTTGTGCAGGATTTAAGAGCCAAAGGCCTGTCGGTATCTTTGATTTGGCTAGACTGCCTCATTTCGCTTTCTTCGTCATCGTCTGTATATAGCAGTCTGGATAACCTGTCGTCAGAGACACGGATTTTTTTAACGGCTGCCCACACCAGGATATCCAGCATAGGTATCACACGATAACTGATGAGTTTCTTGATAGTTCCATACCCAAAGCGAACTGATTCTAAAGGATCTGGTTCGATACCTTTGATTTTACGCCACTGCGGTAATGCAGCTTTAAGCGACTCTGCAATCTCTTCGTCTGTGCCACTTGCCAAATCAATCTCGAACATGACTGTTCGTGAAAACTGATCTGGCATAATATCTGAAAGTGATTCTCCCCGAAGATCTCTGTTTATTGAATAATTGTCATCACCATCCCAAACAAAACCTCCGCGTTGCATAGCAATGATGCTCGTTTCAGCAAGGCGATCAAGAGTTGTTAGAAAAAAATGGGGAGGCTGAAAAAGTTTGTTGGCAGGAGTCATGTATCCCAGTTGCCCTTCTTCAATTAAAAAAGGATTGCCACTGAAAATTTTTGAGAAGTAACCCATAAGAGTTCTGCTCTCAAACTCTTCCCGATACTCCTTAAAGAACAAGTTACGAGCCCATATCTCATGGTAAAACTGGAGCAATGAGAGGTCTTCAAATTTGCGATATGTATCAATCTTAAACCAACTCTTGATGTCTTTTGTATGCTCTGGTGACCAATTGTTCAAAATTCATTCTCCACCTATGCTGGTAATAACCTACGGGTACAATTCAATTATGCTGAAAAGCTACCGTATACACTAATCGGTGAAAAGCAGATCCTGCTTACGCAGTTCAGCTATCAACTGGGAGTTGAACTAAGAGATTTGTTATTTTTTGATGGAAGTTGCCAAGCTCTACAGCCAGATGCCAGATCGATGGGTTACAGATCTCACTTCAAACACTCCGTGCTTCCCCCAAGTCAATCAGGCATACATGGAAAAAATAAAGTTAAGGCATAATCATGAAAGACAATTTCAGTTGAGAAGAATAGGATGCGAAACGATAACTCCTACACATTTATCATCTTCAACGATATTACCATGGCTATCTTGTATTCTGAATTTCATATGATGGATTCCATGATATGCCGTTGACTCAGGAACACTAACAGTGTAATAACCGGAATGTACTTCACTCATTAAAAATTCTTTTTTACTTACGCCTCTTTCTCTACCACAATCACTGCCTGTATTTGTTTTTTCAGCTATTAAAGTTAATCTTTGCCCTGGAACATAACTCACTGCTGCTTCGAAGGTTATTTCTTTAAATTTCTCTATTGTTGTTGAGCAACCAGTATAATAAGTATTAGTGTCATTTAACTTTAAATTATAAGCACTACCTTTTAAATTTTGAGGTAATATTTTAAAATACTCTTTGTGATTAAACCTATATTGTTTATAATTTATTTGAGACTCGCCAATCTTGTAATTAGGTTTTACGTAAGTTTGAGAAACCCCTGATTTCTCTATGGTTGAAGTATATTCCTTACCCAACCCTAACAATTTCTTTAAATTATACCCGATCATTATAGTATTTGTTTTAGCTGCATGTTGTAATTTTGCAGCTACATCAACATTATATGAAGTCGCTGTAACCTCGAAAGCACCAAAAGCACCATAGTTTCCCCAGATTACATCATCGTTATTACCATAATCTACTCCAACTCTAATACCTACAGGCTCATCAGCACCCTGCTCCTCAATTATCGGTGTTATTACTTTCTCCATGAATTCTATTAAATACGTAGCACAATTTATCGAATCGACTGCATTTTTCATCATAAGACTTTCACTCGCCTCATGCTCTTTTGTTCTGAAAAATGCCATTACAGCATCTCCCATTATTCTGTGAACATGTCCATCAAAGGCTTGTATAATCTCAATAGCGTATTTTATTATTGTATTCTTTATATTAAAAACTGTTTCTATGGGATATTTTTTGCCAAGTTTAGTTGAGCCAGAAATATCCATAAACAAAGTAATAGCGTACCCATTTTCAAGTTCTGAACTATTAGTAAGATGGAGAAAATCCGGGTGACATCCAATTGACATACTTGGTTCCCCCACCTTACCAAATATTCTCCTAATATTTTTCCTTGCAACCCCTTCACCAGAAAGATCAAGTAAATCATCTCCTATTACAAGGCCTTCCATTGATGCGGTGCCTCTAACCGATTCCTGGATTGCTTTTGTTACCAAATCCATGGATGCACCATCACTTGAGCGTGAGTCATATACGGATGATTTCTTTGTCGGATTTTTTATCCTATTATTTAACTCAAACTGCGCCGCAGTGAAAATACTTTCAAATTCCATTCTCAACCTTCTATGCAATTATTAAAATCAGGGATGATATTAGCATTAAAATTAATGTGTTCTTCAAACACAACACTGCTCTTTTATGACAGATATATTTTTTATCTAAGGAATTAGATAAATTATATTGTAAATCACACATGCTAACAATAAGGTCATCTCTCGTAACACTTAGAACTTCAGCCTTATATTCTTCAGCATTGAAATTTGTATAAATATCCACAAAAGAATAAATGTTTTTTGTTTTACTTTTATCAGTATTAGGTATTAGAGTCTTTGATATAAGCAACAAGGCAAAAAATAGCAGCAGCAATTCAGCAAATAGTAATATCGAGAATACTAACTTAACATGAGGAACGGTACTTGTGTTCAAGAATTGATAAAAATGGCTTACATTAGCAATAATTAAGGCTAATATTGCGGTGGTGAATGTTAATATAACAGTCGATTTTGTGTTTGCGTAGTTGTGAAATCCATCTGTTCTAGTGATGACCTTGCACATTAAATCTAACCGGTCTAAATCTTTTGGACCATCAGCCATAAGTTTTCCCTTTTAACTCTCATGTGGCTAACAAAGCTGGTTGCAACGGGAAGCCCGTATAGAAGTAACCTATACCAAAAACAATCCCGATTAGTCAATCGGCAGCAGAACCATAGACTATAGATGCAATCCTTAGTATTAGAAATACAATAGTAACATAGGTTGCTTGTAGGTTTCCCCCCCCTGGTTTTAGATATAAACTGAAATATCCGCATAAACTCCCGCTATCCTACAACTATCAGTCAGCCTTTTGAAATTGGTACAAAGAATGTGTCGATTCATTGCTCTATTCTGCCTTTAAAAATAGTGTAGATATAACTTATTTCTGTTGTGGGCACTCATTATGAAGAACTATGCCGCAGTTATGGTTCCTTTTTAGAACCACGCATAAAATTAAAAATCAAAATAAATATATAAATCAGTAAATTGAATAACTAATTACAGGGACGCCAGCCCAAAATTCTCCATCGGTGATTACCAGAGTCATCCGATGAAGTCCTAAGAGCCCGCACGGCGCAAGCCCTGCGGGCTTTTTTGTGCCTTCAATTTGTCCCGCGAAGTCCGAAGAGAACTAATTAAATCCGAACCTTTTAGGCCCATTGATAGGCCCAACGAAAAGCTCTATTGTTTTCGTTGGGCCTAAACGCATGGAGACTCCCCATGGCAAGAAAAACAAAGCCGTTAACCGATACGGAAATCAAAGCCGCTAAACCTAAAGATGCCGATTACCAGTTGTATGATGGTGACGGACTTACTCTGTTAATCAAATCCAGTGGAAGTAAGCTCTGGCAATTCCGTTACTATCGGCCTCTGACCAAGCAGCGAACCAAACAGAGCTTCGGTGCCTACCCTGCCGTCTCGCTTTCTGATGCACGTAAACTCAGAGCCGAATCTAAAGTTTTATTGGCGAAAGACATTGATCCTCAGGAACATCAGAAAGAACAGGTGAGAAATTCTCAAGAGGCCAAAACTAATACCTTCTTGTTAGTTGCTGAGCGTTGGTGGAATGTGAAGAAAGCCAGCGTAACAGAGGACTATGCTGACGATATCTGGCGCTCACTTGAGAGAGATATTTTTCCAGCAATCGGTGATATCAGTGTCACTGAGATTAAGGCTCATACTCTGGTTAAAGCAGTTCAGCCGGTTCAGGCTAGGGGGGCATTAGAGACTGTTCGCCGCCTTTGTCAGCGTATTAATGAAGTCATGATTTATGCACAGAACACAGGCCTGATTGATGCAGTTCCCAGTGTAAATATCGGGAAAGCATTCGAGAAACCGCAGAAGAAAAACATGCCAAGTATCCGCCCGGATCAACTTCCACAGTTAATGCAAACAATGCGTACGGCAAGTATCAGTGTGTCCACGCGGTGTCTGTTCATGTGGCAGCTTCTCACCATTACCCGCCCTGCCGAAGCTGCTGAGGCACGATGGGATGAGATCGATTTCAATGCTAAAGAATGGAAAATTCCAGCAGCTCGAATGAAGATGAACCGAGACCATACGGTTCCACTATCGGATGAGGCTATCTCAATTCTGGAAATGATGAAGTCCCTCAGTGGTGGTCGAGAATTTATCTTTCCCAGTCGCATCAAACCAACCCAGCCAATGAACAGCCAAACAGTGAATGCAGCACTCAAGCGTGCTGGGTTAGGAGGTGTTCTCGTTTCTCATGGCTTGCGTTCTATCGCAAGTACAGCTCTCAATGAGCAAGGATTTCCGCCTGATGTTATCGAGGCAGCATTGGCTCATGTAGACAAAAATGAGGTACGACGAGCTTACAATCGAAGCGATTATCTTGAGCAACGACGTCCAATGATGCAATGGTGGGCTGATTTTGTTATGGCTGCTGATCGCGGAAGTATGATTGAAGGTGGAATAAAAGGAGTACGGCTTGTGGGATGATCCGGTAATGCTGCCAACTTACTGATTTAGTGTATGATGGTGATTTTAAGGTGCTTGCGTGGCTTCCATTTCCATCAGATGTCCTTCCTGCTCCGCTACTGAAGGCGTGGTGCGTAACGGCAAAAGCACTGCCGGACATCAGCGCTATCTCTGCTCTCATTGCCGTAAAACATGGCAACTACAGTTCACTTACACCGCCTCTCAGCCCGGTAAGCACCAGAAAATCATTGATATGGCCATGAATGGCGTCGGATGTCGCGCCAGTGCACGCATTATGGGCGTTGGCCTCAACACGGTTTTACGTCACTTAAAAAACTCAGGCCGCAGTCGGTAACCTCGCGCATACAACCGGGCAGTGATGTGATTGTCTGCGCTGAAATGGACGAACAGTGGGGCTACGTCGGTGCTAAATCACGTCAGCGCTGGCTGTTTTACGCGTATGACAGGATACGGAGGACAGTTGTGGCGCACATCTTCGGTGAACGCACTCTGGCCACACTGGAGCGTCTTCTGAGCCTGCTGTCGGCCTTTGAGGTCGTGGTATAGATGACGGATGGCTGGCCGCTGTATGAATCACGCCTGAAGGGAAAGCTGCACGTTATCAGCAAGCGTTACACTCAGCGCATTGAGCGACATAACCTGAATCTGAGACAACATCTGGCAAGGCTGGGACGGAAGTCACTGTCGTTCTCAAAATCGGTGGAGCTGCATGACAAGGTCATCGGGCATTATCTGAACATAAAACACTATCAGTAAGTTGGAGTCATTACCCACCGCAAATACCTGGGCGGCAGCATCAGGGACATTCCAGTTAAGTGCGCCACCAATTACCTGAAGCGTCGGCGCGGCGAAGAATGCCAGGGCGCTGCACGATACGGCGTCGAGAATACGTTTACTCCATGAGGACTGGGCATAGGCGCTGCGCAGCAGAGAGAACATGCCCGCCACACCCGCATATCCCCACTCTGTTTTGTGGCTGAACAGCCAGGCTATCAGACTTGCCCAGAAGCCTGTTTCATTTTCGGGCATGCGTTTCATCTCCACCTCCGTCGGTGTCGGAAGCGCTGTATGGAAAAAGGATAAAAAAAAGCCTGCTCGGACAAGCAGGCCAGAAGTAGCAAAATATGACTGTTGGTGTAGTTGGTATGTGGTGCCGGGTGCCTCCCGGTGAGCCTTTGGCTGACAAACCATGACCCGCTATTCGTTACTACGCACAGTGCCTAAGCACTGAAATCGGCTCCGTCACTTTGCCCCTCCGCTTAGGGGGATTCACCACCTTTTCATAATAACCTTAGACATTTTTTTAACAAGGCTAAAGAACATGACTGAAAAGGTGGAGCCGCCATATAGACGAGAGTGAAGTTATTGCTCAACTAAAAATTTTCTAAAGCTTTGCTACCATCAACCGATAACCAGATTGACGGCGACGAAGCCGACGGGAAAAGCCCAACACGTTAATCGTAGACTTGATAAACAGGAAAATGAATCATGGCACAAGTCATTAGCACCAACAGCCTCTCGCTGATCACTCAGAACAACATCAACAAAAACCAGTCTGCACTGTCCAGCTCCATCGAGCGTCTGTCTTCTGGTCTGCGTATCAACAGCGCGAAAGACGATGCGGCGGGTCAGGCGATTGCTAACCGCTTCACCTCTAACATCAAAGGCCTGACTCAGGCTGCGCGTAACGCCAATGACGGTATCTCTCTGGCGCAGACCACTGAAGGTGCACTGTCTGAGATCAACAACAACTTACAGCGTGTACGTGAACTGACCGTTCAGGCAACTACCGGTACTAACTCCGATTCTGACCTGTCTTCTATCCAGGACGAAATCAAATCCCGTCTAGAAGAGATTGATCGCGTATCTAAACAGACTCAGTTCAACGGTGTGAATGTGTTGTCAGGAGCCAAACCATCGATTGATGTTCAGGTTGGCGCTAATGATGGTCAAATAATTACTATTGATCTTCAGAAAATTGATAGTACCGCATTGGGCCTTAAAGATTTTACAGTAGCGGGGACTGTCGATTTTGATAAGGCTCAACTTACGGATTCAAAAGGTGGTGCAATTAGCGCCGATAAAATTACTACTGATGACGAAGGAAAAAATCCTGTAGACCTGCTCTCTTACAAGACTGATGCTGGCGAAACAAAATATGCCGTTCTTGACTCTAAAAGCGGTAAATATAACGAGGCTAGTATTGAAATAACTGGAGAGGGTTCCACAGCTAAAGCAGTAGTTACTATTGATACCGCCAAAGAAGTTACTGATACCCCTACTGGTGATCCGCTGAAAGCATTGGATAAAGCTATCGCTCAGGTCGACAATTTCCGTTCTTCCCTGGGTGCCGTGCAGAACCGTCTGGATTCCGCCGTGACCAACCTGAACAACACCACCACCAACCTGTCTGAAGCGCAGTCCCGTATTCAGGACGCCGACTATGCGACCGAAGTGTCGAACATGTCTAAAGCGCAGATCATCCAGCAGGCCGGTAACTCCGTGCTGTCCAAAGCTAACCAGGTACCGCAGCAGATTCTGTCTCTGCTTCAGGGCTAATCTTAAGCAAAATGGCAAGCCTCTGATTAAGAAGTTTGCCTTTTTATGGCCTGAATATAATACTAAAAAGGCATCTGTTCATTCAGTTGCTTTTTCTTATGCGTTTTAAAATGCTGACACTCACTTTTTTAATTATTTTCTAATGATTAAGCATCAAGCTTTCAAATACATGTTAGACCCAAATCAGGAACAGTTATCCATGATGACTGTTATCTCTGGTGCGTGTCGTTATGTTTTTAATAAAGCTTTAGAGATAGCAGTAAAAAACCATTTAGCAGGTGAGAAGTACGTTCCTTACAACAAAACTGCGCCCTTGTTGGTACAGTGGAAGTCACAGGAAAACTTATCATGGTTAAAGCTTGCTCCCTCTCAGTCTTTGCAACAATCGCTGAAAGATCTGGACAGAGCATTTCATGGCTACATCTCCAGAAAATCTGGTTTTCCAAAATTCAGGAAGAAAGGAACTGATGAATCTTTCCGTTTCCCTCAACAAAGGGTGAAAGTGGATGAGGGAAATAAAAAAGTTTATCTGCCTAAAATTGGGTGGGTAAGGTACCGTAAAAGCCGGGATATCATTGGTGAAATAAAAAACATTACCATTTCCCAGTCAGCCAATAAATGGTATGTCAGCTTTCAAACACAGATTGAGGTACCGGACCCTGTCCATACATCAAACTCAACGATCAAAGTCACCTTAAGCGATGAAGGAACCATATTTTTATCAGACGGTAAAAAATATGCTCTTCCCGCAACTTATAGCAAACATTTTAACCAGCTAAACAAACTAATTAGACAGAAACACAGAAAGATAAAAAACAGTCAAAGCTGGCTGGCTTTTCATCATAGTACAATTTTAAAAAAAGCAAAGTTACGAAATATCCTGATTGATTTCCTGCATAAGACTTCAACTTTAATTTGCAATAACCACGCGAAAATTTCAGTTGATACGAAAAAGGGAAATTCGGCCAGAAAAACTAAGCCACTACCAATCAATTTCAAACCATACGAGTTTTTGAGGCAAATAACATACAAACAGTCATGGAATGGTGGTTCTGTATGTATGGAGCAGTCTTAGCACATTAAAGATAATTGGCGGCAGGGCATGCCGTCGTTACCTGTGGAGGGTTCTTTCAAGGACTCGCTGAAGCAGGAAACCTGATATTTTCAAGGCAGGAAGTCAACGTCTGGTTACTTTAACACTCCCGCACATGTAAAAAATCATCTACATGGCGGGCATAAATCGTTCAGACGCAATAACGCATGATTAGAAGCATACACGACAACTTCGGACAAAAGCAAGTTCAACGTTGCGAAATCTCTAAATATTGCTCTTATCATCACGAAAGCTGGTTGCAGTCTCAAAGGCAGTTTCAGCCCTCTGTTCCTGTCGATGGCAAAAATCCACCAGTAGCTCCAGAAATGGCTTCCAGTTGCGGGTCCATGTTCTGACATGCAGATCCGGGACGCGCTTAAGAATCGCCCTGTATGCAGCAGTTGAGGGTAACGAAGAATAACCATTACCATCACACCGCTCACATTTTTTAAACACTGGTGCGCCATGCTCTTTGGTCGCTTTGCGGTCGAGCACTTCCCCTTTACCACCACAACGACAACGGGCATAAATAACCCCCTTCCCATTGCATGCGTCGCAGATATGCTTCACCAGTTCACGCTTAACTTTTGCTGGTACCGCCTCGACACCTTCGGAATTGATAATACCTGGATGTTTAACCACATCTTCATACAGTGATGTAAAGCCGGTACCACTACAGCTGTGGCACGTCACGCTGGTGGCCGCCGATCGTGAGTATTCAGCAAAGGCAAACTGCGCCAGCACCAGCATACATTGGCCGAATTCACCGCCAGCTGCTTTGCGCACGCTCTTGGGTGCAATATCTATAGCGTGCCTGGCGAGCGCCTGAACAGCCAGTTGTTCATCTGATTTGCTTACACCGGCTTTGCCCAGATATGCAGCCAGCCCAAAACGGGCCTTACTGCTGGTGGTGCCTAATGCCGCCATGATGTCGGTACCGGTGAGCCGATCAGGACCTGTACTGCCGACCGTATCGCTGATATGCATGCTTTGCGGGCTAAAATGTTTAAGTGCTGCTTCCAGTTTCATGCGGCCTCCTGCTGTTTTTTATAGAAAACCAGCTCACGAACCTGATCGCCGTTCATAAGCATATTGTTGAAATCATCGTGATCCGGCCAGTACACGCTTACGCGCTCCAGGTCGTTCTTTGCCAGCAAATTGGCATGGGCGCATTCGTAGGCCGCAGCCAGCCCGGTGGCACTGTTCTCGTCACGGTCGGCAAAAATAATCAGGTGCTTAACGCCTGAAGGGACGCGGAACTTTTTCATGAAGCCGCTATTGATTGTTGCCCAAGTGTTTACCTTGTAAATTTGGTGAGCAGACAACGCCGTTTCGATGCCTTCAGCGATGCCCAGAGTAGTGGAGACGGGAAACATTCTGATCGCAACTGAACGCGCATAATCCAGGTAGTTATCTTCCTGTAATGATTTGAGACGCTTGGCGCTGGAACCGATGTCTGCTTTTTTGGCTCCATCAAGCAAGGTCTGGTGCAGGTAGCACAATTCCCCTTTATCATCTGTAGCCAGAGAATAAAGAGACTGAAACACGCGCCCGTTATGTCTCTGTTTATCGTTAAATCGGATCGCCTCAGCAGGCAGGTTGAATATTCCACGATAATTTAGATAGTCAGCTCCGGTTGTACCACGCAGCGCCACCAGCTTCGAAAACTTGCTCAGCACGCGACTGCGCAGACTAGCAGCATTACTGATCACCGGAATTTTCACACGCTGAAAATTATTACCGATCAAACGGTCTATTTCGGTGCAAATCTCATTAAATGGCTTCCCCTGTGTCAGGGTGACAAGCTTCATGCCGTCACCGCTGCCGCAGATGCAGATCCAAGTCCCGGCACCATTACGATCATCAATGCGGAATTTTCCGCGAGCACTGCATACAGGACACTTACCTTTGAAGTGATTTTTTCCTGTAATTGGTGGCAGGCGGTAATGCTTGAAAATCATGGCCCACTGGCCCTTTGCTGCTTCTGCTGTTTTCATGCCTGCACTCGCTTAGATAATTCCTGTCTTATGTCACTAATCCGGTCTAAAGCTTGTTGAACTTTTGGAGCAATGGGCTTCTGCTGTTGTTCATTAATCATCTGCCCGCGTTGCTCTTTTTCTCGCCGTTTAACAAAAGCGATCTGTTTATGTTTGATGAAGTTAGAAACCACGGGAGTAATTTCCATTGGGTAGTCACTTAAATTTCTGGGCCATTCGTTAAAACGCTCGCGAAATGTATTTGCACACCAGCCTGAATCGCCACGGATAATCTAGACACTTCCGAGCCGTTGATAATACTGGTTTTCATATTCTGTCGGTGACATCTGATTGCTCGAACCATGCCGACGCTTACTGTTATAAAACATTTCGATGTAATCAAAAATATCGCTGCGGGCTTCTTCCCGCGTTCCGTAGATCTTTTTCTTTATCCGCTCGCGTTTCAGTAACTGGAAAAAGCTTTCTACAACCGCGTTATCGTGACAGTTACCGCGACGGCTCATACTCCCTTCCAGGCCGTGTGATTTCAGGAACGACTGCCACTCATGGCTTGTGTACTGACTGCCCTGGTCCGAGTGAACCAGCACCGGTCTTTGAGGATTACGCCGCCATACAGCCATCAGCAGTGCGTTCAGGACAATGTCCTTTGTCATCCGGGATTGCATTGACCAGCCGATAATTTTGCGTGAGAACAGATCAACAATCACGGCCAGATACAGCCAGCCTTCGTGAGTCCTGATGTAGGTTATGTCCGTTACCCAACGCTCATCCGGAGCATCCGGATTGAACTGTCGTTGGAGCCTGTCGGGTGACACGATACTGGCCTCGCCTTTGCGTGCCCGAGGGCTCCGGTACCCGACCTGAGCCTTTATCCCGGCACGATTCATCAGTCGCCAGACTCTGTTCACTCCGCACTGTTGCCCGCTATCCCGTAAGTCCAGATGGATCTTGCGATAACCATAAACGCAACCGGACTCCAGCCAAAACTGTTTGATCTGTCCCGTCAGTCTCAGATCTACCTGGTGGTGCTGAGAATACGGTTGCTTAAACCAGGCGTAAAAGCCACTGGGATGAACATCCAGCACCCTGCAGAGCAGACGAACAGGCCAGCAACGGGAGTTGTCACGAATAAAGGCGTACCTCAGTCGGACAGCTTTGCGAAGTACGCCGCGGCTTTTTTTAATATGTCCCGTTCGTCAGTAACCCGCTTCAGTTCCTTCTGGAGTCGGCGGATCTCGGCCTGAGCATCTGACTGTTCTTTATTAGTGGATGAGTCCGGACCGTACTTCTTTATCCAGGCGTAAAG
>OGHJ01000714.1_pt1 | contig 45335 bp, 42 predicted proteins | sample 1571351 | NCBI WGS metagenome assembly OGHJ01 (sample SAMEA2582037, study PRJEB24529) | metagenome | biome: Human gut stool | place: China | collected 2011 | reverse complement strand
CGGTCCGGGTGGATCTCTATATCCCCAAAGGTGAGGATATCGTGAGAAGGCGCGGTCATTTCAATAACTTCCGCTCGCCTTCCCCGGAGCGCATCCATGATGGTCTGGAACATACTGCCGTCCGGGTCAGTGGCCCGGATGACGATAATCTCTTCCATCGGATGCTTATCCCCCTTTACGCAAAAAGAGAGAGGCCGCAAGCACGGCCCCTCTCCTTTGCTGTGCTCAAGATTTTTGCTCAGACGTCGCTTTGAGGCGCTGAAAACTCTCATCGCTGATGACGTGCTCGATCCGGCAGGCGTCCCGTTCCGCTGTTGCCGGGTCCACACCTGCTGCAATTAGGCGCTCTGTAAAGAAGCGGTGCTTTTCGTAGATCTGCTCCGCCACTTCCCGGCCCACATCAGTCAAGTGCAGGAAATAGTCGCTGTCCATTGTCAAGAAGCCCCCGTCCCGCAGGGTCGCCACCGCATGGCATACGCTGGGCTTTGTGACCTCCAGGTGCCGGGCGACATCCACGGAGCGCACCATGCCCGTCTTCTTATGGAGAACAAGTATGGCTTCCAAGTAATCTTCGCCTGACGCATGGAGCTTCATTTTACACTCTCCTTATTCAGCGGGTTCCAGAGAAAGAATGTCGAAGAAGTAGGGCGTTCCGGTAAAGGTATAGCCGGAGATCTTGTCTGTGTTATAGACAATCATATCCTTCTGATAGGTCAGAGGAATATCCAGCACCGTCCCCACATCGAAGTTAAACAGGTAGGTATAAGTATTGCGGACCTCCTGCTCATCCACCATGTTCGTCAGATTCTTAATGGTAGCAAGGAATTCATCGGAGCCCTCAATGCCGGGCAGGGAGGGGGTCTGCGGCACCATACTGTCCATGGGGGTAAACCAGCAGTGGGGCGAAGCAAAAGCAAACTGACTGTGCCACAGGGTCAGATCGAACTTACCTTCCAGATAATCAGCGTACCACTGCATCTGCTCGGTGCCGTAGATGGTCACATCAATCCCCACCTCCGCGAGCTGGCTCTTGATGACCTCGGCGGTAGGCATACTGGTTGCACTATAATCAGATTCCAAAGTCAGCAACAGATTCAGCGGCTCACCGTCCTTCTCACGGATTCCGGTGCTCTCATTCATGGCCCAACCGGCCTCATCCAGAAGCTGATTCGCCTTATCGGGGTTATAGTCGTAGGTGGTTTCCAATTCTACATCAGCATAGGGCGTATCACGAGTAACAATCATATCTGCCGCAGGCTCATAACCATTAGAAGTAGCTTGGGACAATTCCTCTTTATCGATGGCGTAAGCCACAGCCTGCCGTACTCGGAGATCAGACATATAGGGACGGGTGGCATTGGTAGTGATAATCTGCACACGGGTGTCCTTATCCGCCATCTGGCCCGCAATACCGTCCATGGTAAGGGCCTGGTCGTATTCCTCATAACTCAGCAGACTGGCACCGTAGATCATGTCGATCTCGCCGGTCTGGAGTGCCTGCAGGCGGGAGGTGGAGTCAGGAATATACTTGACGATGATCTCGTCCCAATAGGGCTTTTCGCCCCAGTAGTCCTCGTTGCGGACAAAACGGGTGTACTCGCCGGCCACATACTCATCATAGATATAGGGACCCGTGCCAGCCACACCGGAAATGGTTTGGAAGTCACCCGGAATAATGAACTCCGGCGCGCTCATGGGGCACACATCCGACCAGCAAAAATCTTGCAGATAGGCATAAAAGGGGTGGTCATAGTGGAGTGTGATGGTGTAGTCATCGACGATCTCCATTTCCGTAATATCGGTGATGCCCTTCAGCGTGTAGAAAGATGGATTGGACTGCTTGTGTTCCAAGTTAGTCTTGACCGCCTCGGCGTTAAACGGCTCTCCATTGTGGAAGGTAACTCCCTGCCGCAGATAGAAAGTGAGTTCTGTCTGGTCATCATTATATTCCCAGCTCTCTGCCAGACCGGGGACAATTTCTCCGTTGTCGAAGTCCACCAGATTCTCATACACCAACTTGGATGTGCAGCAGAGGGAGTTGTTCATGTAGAGGGTGGACAGGGATGTGGTTTCCGCTCCAATGGCAAAGGTAAGGACTTTTTCCTCTGTGTCCGCCCCCGTACTGGAGGGCGGGGTGCTTTCGGATTCCGAAGGGGTTGGACTGCTGCAAGCCGTTAGAAGCATAGCGAAGCAGCAAGCCGTGGCAAGGAGACGAGCAAGTTTCGATTTTTTCATGGGTCATGTCCTTTCTTTTGAATTTATGTCAATGTTAGATTGACCGATACGGATGATTTGCCCGTGCTCCAGCTCGTAAATTCGCTGGGACAGGCTGTATGCGAACTTCATATCATGGGTAATCAGCAGGTAGCTGCATCGGTACTCCCGATGGTATGCCTCCAGCACCTCCCGGATCGCCTTTTGAGAAATCAAGTCCAGGCCGCTGGTCAGTTCGTCCAAAATGAGATAATCCGGCCGGACAGCTAAAGCCCGTAACAGAGCTACCCGGCGCTGTTCACCCCCGGACAGGTTTCTTGCAGGAGTGTCCAACAGCTTGCGGCTGGTGGCCGTCAGGTCCATCAGCTCCAAAATCCGTGCTTTCCTCTCTTGGGAGGTCAGTTTGGTCAGATTGCGCAGAGCCTCCTCCAGATTTCGGGCCACAGAGAACTGCCGGTTTAGGCTGCCGGTCGCATCCTGAAAAACAGCCTGTATCTTGGTCCTGTGTCTACGCCACTGGTTGTAGGTCCATTTGCCGGTGTCCTCACCATCTATCAGAATTTTGCCCTGGGTCGGGCGCTCCAGCCCAATCAGAAGGCGGGCCATTGTGCTTTTTCCGCTGCCGCTTTCACCCATCAGGCTGATATTTTCGCCTTTGGTCCAGGTAAAAGAAATGTCACGCAGGGCATGGAACGGCTTGCCGGAGGCATCCGGGAAATCCTTGCTCACATGGGTAACGGTGATTTGCTCCATGTCCAGCCACCTCCTTCCTCTGTACTGGCGAGCCGCACAAATTCTTTGGTCCATTCCTCCCGTGGTGAAGCAAACAGGCTGCCGATCGTCCCCCGCTCCACAATCGTCCCGTTCTGCATGACAAGCAGCTCGTCGCAAAGTGTTCGGATCGCCGCATCATCGTGGGAGACAAACAGAATTGCCGACTGCTGTTTCATCCGCGCCAGTTCCTGAATGAGATACGATTTATTCTCTTCATCCAGTGCAGAGGTAGGCTCATCCGCGAATATGTACCGCGGAGACAAGCCGATCAAAATTGCCATCGTAACGCGCTGGAGCATCCCGCCGGAGAGCTGCCCCGGATAAGCCCGGTAAACACGCTCGCTGTCAGTGAGATGGACCTTTTTCAGCGCCTCCATGCTCAATTTCTGCGCGGTCTTCTTTTCGATATGCAGCCGCTTGCGGAAGGTCTCAGTCATCTGTGCGCCAATCGACACATGGAGATTTAATGCGGCCATGGGATTTTGCGGGATAAACCCTAATGTTGTGCCGCAGAGTTCCCGCCTCACTTTCTCCGCCTGTTGAAGAAGGTCCTTCCCGTCCAGAAGAAGCTGCCCTCCGCAGATTGCAACATCTGGGTCCGAAACCCCCAACAAGGCTTTCAGAAGGGTTGTTTTTCCGCTACCGCTGGCTCCGGTCAGGCCCGTACAGCCACCCGGCTCCAGGACAAAACTCACATGATCCAAAAGGAGCTTTCCCTTGCGTGTCCGGGCGGTCAAATCCTTGACTTCCATCATGCCTGCTCACCTCCCTCCAACTGCTTTGCCAGCAGGTTAAAGGCCAGCGTGCAGAGAAAGATGAACAGGATCGGCAGAAACAGCAGAGAGGGATGAGTCATCAGCATACTGCGCCCCTCGGAGAGCATGGAGCCCCAATCAATCACATCATCGCCCAGCGTCAGGCCAATAAAGGAGAACGCCGAGATATTCATAATCATCTCCGCACAGGACAGGCACAGAAAATGCACCAGCGGCCGGATGATATTCGGTAGGATATGGACAAACAGCACCCGGCTCCGGGAAGCCCCGGAGGAGACGGCGCACAGCACATAGGCTTTATCCAGCTCCAGCTCTGTCTGCGTCTTGACCAGCTTAATCATTCGTAAAATGAGCGAAACGGTCAACGCCACCAGCATGGTAGGGATGCTGTTGCCCCAAATGCCCACGAAGATAATCAGGTATGCCAACGGCGGGATGGCTGTCACCGCGTCCAACAGGCTGCTGAACGCCAGACTTTTGGCGGCGTTTGCCTGTCCGAGCCATAGCCCGATTAAAGTTCCGAGGACAAGTACGATGCTGCCTCCCAGCAGGACGATTCCAAGCGTCACCTTCCCGCCATATAAGAGCCTGGAAAGCTCACAGCGCCCAAACTGGTCTGTTCCCAGCGGAAAGTCCACACTCGGAGCCGCATACTTGTTCACAATGTCCATCGCCTCTGGGTCATTGGGCGCAATCAGGAATCCGAGGAAGCAGAAGGCAATGATGAAAACAGGAATCAGCCATTTTAGATGTTTCATGCCGCGCCCCCCTTTCTGGTCTGGAGAAGCCTCTGGATAATATCTGCCAAAATATTAAAAATCACCAGGGCAAAGGCCAGAAACAGCACCGTGGCATAGATGACCGGTAGATCCCGGTTTGTCAGGCTGTCCACGATACGGTATCCAAGGCCCGGCAGGGAAAAGATGTTCTCTACAATGGCGGACCCCGCCATACACATCCCCATCATCTGCATAAAGGTGGGGACAATGGAGATGACCGCCTGGGGCAGAGCATAGCGCACTACGATGTAGCGGTCGCTGAGGCCACGGCAGCGGGCATAGAGCATGCTGTCCTCATTCATGGCCCGCTGAATGGCCTTGGAGAGCATCTGCCCGAAAAAGGCGATCCCGCTTACTGCCAGACAGAGCGCCGCAGGAAGGTATCGCATCAATCCTGTGTTTCCCGCTACATTTATAAGATTCCAGCGCACCGCTACCACATCAATAAACGATGTCGCCAGATAAAAGGCCGGTATGGAAATTGCCGCGATGGACACGAAGCCCAGCACTTTTCCAGCAAAATTCCTGCGGGCCAGGTAAAGCAGAGTACCTAAAATCAAAGCTCCAACGGCCTGAAGGACAGTCGCCAGCAGAACAATGCAGGCGGTTTCCTTTGCGGCCGTCCCCACAATGAGAAACACATCCTTGTTGTCCACAAGGGAAGTTCCCAAATCGAAGTGAAGCAGATTTCCCAGCCAGTCCAAATACTGCACGACAAGCGGGCGGTTTAAGCCCATTTCTTCCCGGATCAATTCAATTCGGGAATTGTCCACCGTAAAGACGCGGCGCGCATAGGCTTCCGCAGCATCAATCGGAGAGAGCTTCATCAGAATGAAGGCAATCGCCGTCACCAGGAATAAAGTCAGGAACAGTTGTAGGATTTTTTGAAGTAGGAATCGTTTTGTACTCACACCCCCGCCTCCTTGTACTATGCGTTGATTTTCCAGTCTATCGCCGCTCTCCGATTCAAAATGAAGTCGGCATAGATTCCTTGTTGCCCAATGAGCTGGTCATGTGTGCCGTGCTGAACGATTTCCCCGTGGTCCAACACCAGAATCTGATCGGCATTTCTTACGGTTTTCAGACGGTGAGCAATCATAATGATGGTCTTGCCTCCGGTCAAGGCTTCGATGGCCTCCTGCAGCTCCACCTCGTTCTCCGGATCAACATTTGCGGTTGCCTCGTCCAAAATTACGATGAGAGCATCCTTCAGCATGGCTCTGGCTATGGAAAGCCGCTGACGCTCACCGCCGGATATTGTGGCTCCTCCTTCACCAATCATCGTGTCATAGCCGTCAGGCAGCGCCATAATGAAATCATGGCACCGGGCCGCCTTTGCTGCGGCCACCACCTCTTCATGAGTGGCGTCCGGCTTGCCGAATTTGATGTTGTTCTCAATGCTGTCATTAAACAGGTACACGCGCTGAAAGACCATGCTGAAATTGCGCATCAAACTATCCAGCGCATAGTCCTTCACATCAATGCCGCCCAGCTTGACCGCACCGCTGTCCACATCCCAAAATCGGGCCATGAGACTGGTGAGCGTGGTCTTGCCGGAACCAGAGGGCCCCACGATGGCTGTGGTTGTCCCTTCCGGGATGGCAAAACTCGCATCATCAATGATTTTCCTGTCTCCGTAAGAGAAATCCACATGGTCAAATACAATGTCATGGCTTTTTGGCGTTTGAATAGAGCCGCCCTCGTCCATTCGTGGCGCTTGGTCAATTTCCTCTACCCGATCAATAGAAGCATCAATCATCGGCAGCATAAAGAACATCTCGCCGGCAGACTCCAGCTCGCTATATACCAAAAAAGCGGAAACTACCACCATCAGGCAGGCAAAAAGGGTCATACTACCTTGCAGGAAAAACCAGATTGAGAGCAGAATCGCCACCACCGCCGTGACACGCAGGACAATTTGCTCCAAAACATTGTAGGGAATACGCTTGCGCTCCAGCTTGAAATTCTGCTGTTCCGTCTCCTCAATCGTGCGGTTCAGCGTCTGATTAGCCGCCTTATCTCCATGGAAGGCGCGTACCACGCTCATGCCCTGTATGTATTCCAGCACAGCGTCCACAAGTCTTGTCTGGGCTGCCAGCCGTCCCGGAGACAATTCTCTGGATTTCTTCAGTAAAAGCGAATTGACCCAGAGGAACAGGAGCATACCAAGCAGGAAGATCAGCCCAATGCGCCAGTCAAAGCACAGGACCGCCAAAGAGAAGATGGTGGTCCGGATCATGCCCACCACCGTCCGGGCAATTACCGCAAAGGACATGCTCTCCAAGTCCTCCATGGTGGAGGTGGCCACTGCGGTGAGGCTGCCCAGGCTCTGGGCGTTGAAGTAGCCCATAGGCATGTACTTCATTCGTTCTCCGATATGGATGCGCTTCTCCGCACACATACAGTAATCGGCGTGCCCCTCGCTGTTGTGGGCCAGATACCAGCACAGGGCGGCCCCAGCCACGCTGACCGTCATGATCCCAAAAGCCATCCATGGAGTGGCCCCGGTCATGTTCTGCTCTACCAGAGCACGGAGAACAATCAGCAGCGCCGCAAACTGCAGAGCCTCAAAAATGCTCCGCAGCAGTTCAAAGGCCATTCCCTTATACCAAGTGCCTTTCTGCTCCCCGGCAAAACGGAAAAACCGTTTATATGCGTCAAACATGCTTGCCACCTCCTTCTCCCGTATCCGCATCCTTCGCCTGCGTGTGGGCCACCCACATCTGAGCGTAGAGGGGACACCGTTTCAACAACTCCTCATGTGTTCCCGCATCCAGGATTTTTCCCTGATCCACCACAGCGATTTGGTCTGCATCGGTTATGGTACTCAAGCGGTGGGCGATAACGATAAGTGTCTTTCCTCGGGTCAGCCTGCCGATGGCGTCCTGAAGTACCGCCTCGTTCTCGGGGTCTGTGTAGGAAGTCGCCTCGTCCAAAATCACAATCGGGGCATTCTTCATCATGGCCCGCGCAATAGCGACCCGCTGGCGCTCCCCGCCGGAGAGGTGTCCGCCTGCGCCGCCTACCACAGTGTCATACCCGTGATCCAGCCCCATGATGAATTCATGACAGCCGGAGGCCTTCGCCACAGCCTCCACTTCATCGTCGGTAGCCTCCGGCCGTCCCATGCGGATGTTTTCCCGGACAGAGACATTGAACAGGAAGTTATCTTGGGAGACATATCCGATGAGGTCCATTACTTGCTCTGGCGGCAGGTTTTTTACATCCTCTCCGCCGATAGTGATGCTCCCGCTGCCAGCGTCCCAATAGGAGGCGATGAGCTTGGCGATGGTGGATTTACCGGAACCAGACGGTCCTACCAGCGCAGTGGTCGTGCCTTGCCGGATGTTCAGTGTGACGCCGTTCAAAACCTGCTTATCTTTGTAAGCGAATCTCACATCCCGCAGGCCAATGTCCAGCCCATGCAGTTCTTTTCTCTGCACAGGCCGCTCCAGATCCGGCTCGGACAGCACAGCGCCGATTTCCCCGGTGATGGTCGCAATTTTGGAGAAATCATCAGTCAAAAAGATCGCCGCTACCAATGGCCCCACGATACCGAGGGACAGGATTGCAATCGTGATAAAATCCGGGGCGGTCAGGCTTCCATTCCGATAAAAGATGCATCCAATGGGCAGAACGCCGATCAGCACAGCGGGCCAAATAGTCATCATCAGGGCGGAGTAACCCTGCGTGGACTTCATCCAGTCCAATATAAGATCCGCATTTTGTCGAACCGCATCTGTAAACTTCCCATAGGATGCTGCACTCTGGTTGAACGCTTTAATGACCTCAATACCGTTGATATACTCCACCGTGGTGGCACTCATGTGCTTTCCGGCTTGAACGACCGCACCATATTTTTTCGGATACTCTTTCATCTGGGCCATATAACAGAGCATCCCAATAGGGATGGTGATAAGCGATACTAACGCCATACGCCAGTCCAGGGCGAAGAGGCAAACCACAATAGCGAGAGGGACCAACAGATTAGAGGTCATTTCCGGAATGATATGTGCCAGTGGGACTTCCATCTGCTCCACGCGCTCCACCATGGTCGTTTTCAACCGACCCGATGGTGTATCAGTCAGATAGCCCATGGAAACATGAGTCAACTTATCCGCCACAGCCCTCCGCAACTCCGACAGCACATGGAAAGTGGCCTCGTGAGAGCATCGAGTAGAAATGCCGTGGAGGACGGACTTGAGCAGATAGGCGATCAGGGCTACCATTCCCCAAGTCAGATAAATCGAAAAGTTTTTTTCAGCAGAAATGAGTAGGTTGACCATCTTTGCCACGGCAAAGTATGGCACCATCCCGCTGGCCACGCTGAGAACAGCAAGGACAGTCGAGGCAATAAAACCTGCCCGGTGCGGTCTGATAAACGCCATCAAGCTAAATGGATTCTTTTGTTTCTGCATGGTATCCCTCCTGAAGTTAGAGAACTCTAACCAAATGCCAAAGAAAAAAGCCGATGACTCGCAGGATTATCCTGCACATCATCGGCTCTGCGTCTTGGCGTCTGGCTCTGACAATATGATGTTTTGTCCCTGCACATCAACAATGTGTTCCGTTCCGCATTTAGGACAGAACAGCGGAAAACGCTTTAGGATTGTGTCTGGATTCACCTTGGTACGAGTTTTGTTGCCGCAGGTAGGGCAATGAATCCAGCCACTCCGGTCGATCCACCCGCTCAATGGTTTTCACCTCCATCCCCGAAGAAGATGGATTTCCAGCCAGCGATATAGAAACGTCGCATCCTTTGGATATGCTCGACCGCCTGATCCTTTGGCATATCATGGATGACCACCTCGAACATCCCAGTATAAAAGGCGCTGGACAGTAGATGGCTCAACTCTGGTGTAAGGCGGCCGCTGGAGATTGCGTCGTTCCCAGATGCCTGAATATAGCGCATGGTACATTGATTGTCTATTTCCACGACTCGGTGGAGGAATTCCTGATATGTACTGTTCTCTCCACTGGTCAAAAGCAGCTTGAACTCGTCAAAATGGTCGTAGATATAGTCTACTGAGGCCCAAAAGCCATGATCAGAGAAAGAATACATTTGGCTGGTCTGTTCAGCTCCGGGCAACTGGTTAAACTGCTCCAACGCCGATTGTATCAGGCCACAAAAAGCATCCATGGCAGGCTGTACGAGGGAGCGGTACAGGCTCTCTTTGTCCGGATATCGAATATAGATTGCCCCTTTGCTGGAGCCAGCTTTTTCTGCTATCACTCTAAGAGAGGCATTCTCATATCCATTTGTGAGAAATTCTTCTTTTGCGCATTCCATGAGTTTTTCTGTCACACCTGCTGTTCTTTTCGCCAAGTGACCACCTCATCAATTAAAACCTTCGGTTTCAAACCAGCGGTTTTAATATAGCACAAAAGAAGCGAACAGTCAATAGTCTCCGCTAACTATCTTATATTCACTCCGAAAGACGGTTTTGATATATATAGGATGTCTGGGATCCTCCTCCAGTTTCTTTCTCAGCCGCCAGATGGTATTCTCCACAGAGTTTGTCCCGTGCAGATATTCCTCGCCCCAAGCGGCCTCATAGAGCTGCGCTTTGGAGAACACATGCCCTGGTGAACTGGCCATGCAGTAGAGCATGGCATATTCCCCATGGTTGAGTTGTACTTCTCTACCAGCCATGAGTACCCGGCGGTGCGCATGATGAATCTCCAGTTCCCCAATACGCAGCACATGCGAAGCCAGCGGAATGACCTCGACCCTCCGCCCACTCCTGTCGCGCAAAGTATCTACAACTGCCCTGAATAGGCTGCCATCTGGGTCTGCAGCTCGGATCACAATGATTTCATCCAATATATTACCTCCCGACTGCAGAAAGAGAGGGCCGTCCACACGGCCCCCTCCTTTTGCTGTGCTTATGACTCTGCCTCTACAACTGCCTTTAGTCGTTGGAAACTCTCTTCACTGATGACATGCTCGATCCGGCAGGCGTCTGCCTCAGCGGTTTTCGGATCCACGCCGGCTGCAATCAGGCGCTGGGTAAAAAAGCGGTGCTTTTCATAAACCTGCTCCGCAACTTCGCACCCCGCATCTGTTAAGTGCAGGAAATTGTCTTCGTCCATCAGCAAAAAGCCTCCCTCCCGCAGTGTTGCTACCGCATGGCATACGCTGGGTTTGGAAACTCCCAAGTGTCGGGCCACATCCACGGAGCGTACCACCCCTCTCTGCTTTTGGAGTACCAGGATTGCCTCCAGGTAATCTTGACCAGATGCTCGGAGTTCCATGATACCCTCCCCTACTGGATCCTCCAGCCCTCTGCCTGCTCCCGGATCTCAATGAACCGCCGGTACAGCCCGCCCTGGGTCATCAGCTCCGCATGGGTGCCCCGCTGAACGATGCGGCCATCCTCCACCACCAGGATCTGATCGGCGTGCTCGATGGTAGCCAGCCGATGGGCGATGGTGAGGATGGTCTTTCCTTTCGTCAGGGCGGACAGGGCCTGCTGGATCAGGTGCTCGTTCTCCGGGTCCACGCTGGCGGTAGCCTCGTCCAGGATGACGATGGGCGCGTCTTTCAGGATGGCCCGGGCGATGGAGATCCGCTGTTTCTCCCCGCCGGAGAGGGTGGAACCACCTTCCCCGATCACCGTGTCATACCCATTGGGCAGCGCCATAATGAAGTCGTGGCAGCAGGCGGCTTTGGCGGCGGCCACCACCTGCTCATGGGTCGCCTCGGGACAGCCGAACTTGATGTTGTTCTCCACGCTGTCCTGGAAGAGATACACATTCTGAAAGACCATGGAGATGTTCTGCAGCAGGCTCTCACAGGTAAATTCCCGCACATCATGGCCGCCGACAGACACAGTTCCGCTGTCCGTGTCATAGAACCGAGCCACCAGGTTGCAGATGGTACTCTTGCCGGAGCCGGACGGCCCCACGATGGCAGTGGTGGTCCCCTGGGGCGCGGTGAAGGTCACATCGTGGAGCACCTCTCGCTGGCCGTAGCCAAAGGACACATGGGAGAGGTCTACATCGAACCGCTCCGGAGTAATCTCCCGCCCATCCTTGTCAATGAAGTCGGTACGCTCCAGCTCCTCCAGCCGATCCAGCACCGAGTCCGTCACCGACAGGATGTGAGCCGCGTCGTTGATGGCCTCCACGCTCCCGAAGATGGTGAAGGAAAACAGAGCGATCATCAGAAAATACGGGAGCGGCAAAGCCCCCATCAGAGCCTGTTGCCCGGCGGTGAGGACCAGCCCCACGGACGCCGCCCGCAGGGCGAACAGGTGCAGGCAGTTCCAGGGCACGAAGCCGAACTCGTTCTTGATCCGGATGGCTTTATTAGCCCGGCAGGCATCCCGGAACCGCTGGACAGATACGCCGTCCTGGCCGAAGGACTTCACCACCGGCAGGCCGTGGATGTACTCGATGGCCGCGCCGGACAGCGCCTCCTGGGCGCGGTGGCCCACTGGGGCGGTGCGGGCGCTCTGCCGCCCAATGCCCCGCAGGGCAAAGGCGGATACCAGGACGCCGACCAGCGCCACCAGAGCCGCAGGCGGGCAGAAGATGGCCACGCACAGCAGGATCACCGCCACCTGGATATAGCCGTTGATCACCGCGTCCACCATCTTCATACTCTGGAGTTCCAGCGTGCTCAGCTCCGTGGTAAGGGCGGTCAGGATGTCCCCCAGATTGTTCCTGGCGAAGTACCCCAGGGATACCCGCTTCAGCATATCCCCGAGTTCCATGCGCTGGTCTGCCGCCCGCTCCGTGCCGATGCTCTCCTGGAGCCGGTTCTTCCAGTAGGTGAAGAGGAACCGCAGCAAAATCAGCGCCGTGATCCCGACCAGGCACAGCCAAGGGAGCGAAGCGGAGATTTCGTTTTCTCCCCAGGCGTTCCCGATCAGCCGGCCCAGGGCCCAGGCGGCCAGCATCACCGGCCCGGCGGTACACCAGGTGGCGAAGAAGGAGCAGACAAAGCCCAGAATCATGCGTCTCCGGTAGCCCTTCGCCCACCTCAATATGCGTCCGACACTTTGAAACATCTCAGTTTCCCTCCTTTTCACCCGATGTCACGGCCCAGCTCCGTGCCCCAACATGAGCCGCCCACAACGTCTGATACAGCGGGCAGCGATCCAGCAGCTCCCTCTGGGTGCCTCTGTCCACGATCTGCCCCTTCTCCAGCACCACGATCTGATCCGCATTCTGAATGGTGGACAGCCGGTGGGCGATCACCAGCAGCGTCTTTCCTTTGGAAAGGGCCATGATGGACCTCTGGATCTTGTCCTCGTTCTCCGGGTCCGTGAAGGCAGTTGCCTCGTCCAAAATGACGATGGGCGCGTCCTTCAAAATTGCCCGGGCGATGGCGATGCGCTGGCGCTCTCCGCCAGAGAGCTGCTTACCCGCGTCCCCGGCGGCGGTGTCCCAGCCGTGCTCCAGACGGCCGATGAACTCCTCACACTGGGCTGCCCTGGCGGCGGCGAACACCTCCTCGTCTGAGGCCCCCGGCCTTCCCAGCCGGATGTTCTCCTTCAGGGAGCAGTCAAAGAGGAAGTTGTCCTGGGTGACGAAGCTGATTTCCCGGGAGAGCTGTTTCAGAGGCAGTTCCCGGATGTCCCGCCCGCCCAGGGTAATGGCGCCGCCGGTCACATCCCAGAACCGGGCCGCCAGTCGGGCGATGGTGGACTTTCCGCCGCCGGAGGGGCCCACCAGAGCGGTGAACTTCCCCTGGGGGATGGTCAGGTCCAGACGGTGGAGCACTTCTTCCCCATCGCAGCCGTAGGAGAAGGACACATCCCGCAGCTGAATATCGCAGCCATGGAGGGGCGCTTCCCGCTCCACTTGGGACAGCTGGGGCAGGTCCAGCAGCTCCCGGGTATCCTTCACAGCAAACTGCATGCTCTTCATGGAGTTGATGAAGGCGGTGGCGCTCATGAGCGGGGTCACGATCCCCAGCGCCAGCATCAGGCACAGCGTCACCTGGGCCGGGTCCAGCACCCCTGTCTGATAGAGATAGATCCCCATGGGGAGCGTCCCCAGCAGGGTAGTGGGCAGGATGGACAGGCACAGGTTCATGGAGGCCCAGGTGCAGCGGAACCAGTCCATCGTAAAATCACGGAAGGATCTCACCGCATTGGCGAATTTCTGATAGGACCGCTCCCCCTGGCTGAAGGCTTTGACCACCTGGATGCCCTCCACATACTCCACAATGACGCTGTTCACATGGGCGTTGGCCGCCATGTAAGCGGCGTAGTTTTTGTTATAAGTTCGCAGCCCGAAGGCCATGGGAATCAGTGCCACGGGGATGGTCACCAGCAGGGCCAGTCCCATCCGCCAGTCGATGGCAAACATGGCGATAGCCACCACCAGGGGCAACAGGATGTTGGAGCTCAGCTCCGGGATCATGTGGGCCAGGGGCGGCTCGATGTCCTCGATCCGGTCCACGATGGTGCTCTTCATGGCGCCGATAGGCCGGGAGTCCACCTCTCCCAGGGGCGCCCCCATAAGCCGATCCGCCGCCTGGAGGCGCAAGCCCTCCAGAATGGTGTAGGCGGATACATGGGCCAGCATGGTGGACAGGGCGTAGCCCGCCACCTTGACGGCGTAACCTGCCAGGCATACGCCGCACCAGAACAGGATGCCCTCCCAGCTGGCCTGCCGCTCCAGAAACAGCCGGATGATCTGATAGACGCCAAGGTATGGCACAAAGCCGCCCGCAACGCTGAGAATAGCCAGCACCACAGAGGCGGCCATCTTCCCCCGGCAGGGCGCGGCGAAGGACAGCAGGATGCCAAGCCAGGTCCTCTCCTTCATACACAGCACTCCTCTCAAAGAAAAATCGTTGTAGTTCGCTCACGCTAACTACAACGATTATAAGGAGATATTCTGTTCCTGTCCGCTCCGGCGCGCCGGTTCGGTCCCGTTTGGACGAAAACATTTACCGCCCTTCCCGCCGGTATTCCAGCGGAGTCTTCCCCTTGGCATCCTTGAACACGGCAGCGAATTTACTGGCGCTGTCGTAGCCCACCCGTCCGGCGATCTCCGCCACGCTGGTCTGGGGCTCCTGCCGCAGAAGAAGGGCGGCCCGGTCCATGCGGAGGTTCCGCATATAGGTATTGACCGGCTGGCCGTAGACCGACTTGAAGCACTCCTTCAGGGCTGTGGCAGGGATGGAGAAACGCGCTGAAAGTTCCGCGATGGTGTAGTGCCGCTCCAAATCCTCTGTCAGCAGGCGGTGGGCGGCTTTTACCTTCTCCACCTGAGATTTGTAGAAGTAGGGCTTCTCTGTCCTCCCGTCCAGTTCCAGGGCGTCCAGGTACAACAGCAGTTCCAGCACCTTGATGCGGAAGTAGGGCAGTTTGATCTGCTCCGGCACCGCATAGAGCTCCTGGAAGATGTGGTCCACAGAGGGCGCCCCGTGGATCACCCTGGGGTGGCGGCCGGCGCAGAACTTCTCCTGGAGCCGCACCAGATCCACCGGGAACTCCCGCACCCACTCCTTCAGAGACTGAACAGCCAGAGGCAGGGTGAAGCCGATGGTAATGCCGTGGTAGTGGGAGAGCGGGAAGGTGAAGTGGCCCTGGTGCTCCAGCCGGCGGTCCAGTTTCAGGTCTCCGGCCTCCACATAGGAGTAGGTATCCAGCCCCGCCGGATACTCCATCCGCCCCTGGCGGCAGTAGTCGATGCACAGCATATCCTCCGTGGTGCGAAACAGGGAATCGTAGCTCTCCATGTGGAAGTCGTTATACATGAGATAGACGCCGGGAAACAGGTCATACTGGGTCATGATCCCCTCCCCGGTCTCACTGTGAAACTGGAAGACCCGGCATCCTCCACTCTCTGCTACGGGGCTGGGAAAGCCATTGTCCGCCATGATGCGTTCCAGCATGGTTCTCCTCCTCTCAGAGCCGCAGCACCCGGTCGCAGGCGCGCTGCAAAAACTCCTGGTCGTGGGTGACCACCAGCACGATCCGCCCCTGCCGGGCCAGGTTTCGGATCACCCCGGACACTTCCACCATGCGGGCATAGTCCAGGCCGCTGGTGGGTTCATCAAAAATCAAGATCGGTTTCTCCGACAGCAGCGCCGTGGCCACCGCCAGCCGCTGCTTCTGCCCGCCGGACAGGGACATGGGGTGGCGCTCCCGGAAGGGCAGCAAATGGAGACTGTCCAGCACCCCTTCCACTGTTGAGTCTGGCGCATCCGGTGCGGACATCCGGCACTCGCCCCACACGCTGTCGGAGAAGAGCTGATGGTTCACATCCTGCATGACGCAGAACGCCGCCTTCTGCCGCTCCTTTCGGTTCAGCGGTCTGCCATCCAGTCTGATCTGCCCGGCCTGTTCCCGGATCAGGCCGCACAGGCACCGGGAGAGAGTGGTCTTCCCCACCCCATTGGGGCCGGTGATGGCTACCACTTCCCCCGGGCGGGCCGAAAAAGACAGAGCCTGGAAAACCGGCGGTTCTTTCCGGTAGGCGCAGGTCAAGCCCTCTACAGACAAGCCTTCTTTCACACCGGCTGGCACCACAGTTGACAGGGTGCAGCCCGCAGGTATCAAGGTGCGCAAGCCCAGTGCCTCCCGCTCCCCGTCGGTCAGAGCGCAGAACTGCTCCCGAGTGAAAGTGCGCTCCAGTACCCCGTCCCGCAGGTAGAGGGCCCGGTCGATCAGGTCGGTAAGAAAGTACAGCCGGTGCTCCGCGATCACCACCGTGCGGCCCTGACGCTTTAGGTAAACGATCTGGTCGTGGAGCCGAGCGATGGCGTCCTGGTCCAAATTGGCCGTGGGCTCGTCCAGCACAAAAACCTCCGGGCCCATGGCATAGACCGAGCCGAAGGCCAGCAACTGCTTCTGCCCACCGGACAGGGAGAAGATGCTCCGCCTCTGCAATTCCTGAAGGTGCAGGGCCTCCACCGTATCCGCCACCCGCCTTCGGATCTCCTCCGGCGGCCGGCCCTCATTTTCCAGACCGAAGGCCAGTTCACTGTCCGTGTCCAGATTGAAGAACTGGGATTTGGGGTTCTGGAATACGGAGCCGACTTTCCGGGCCAGCTCGTACATGGGTGTCGTTCCCGGGTCAAGTCCGTCCACCTCTACCCGCCCTTCCAGGCGGCAGCCGGGGGTAAAGGACGGGATCAGGCCGTTGATCAGCTTTGTCACCGTAGTCTTGCCGCAGCCGGAGGCCCCGCACAGCAGGACGCACTCCCCCGGCGCGATGGCGGCGCTGACCTGGGAGAGCGTCTCCTGCGCTTCCCCATAGCCGAAGGAAACATTGTCAATGCTTATCATTGTCATTGCCTCCCTTATTGTACCACAAATGAGATCACCAGCAAGGCCAGACCTGCCAGCATCCCCAAAAAGTCCAGAGGGGAAATCCGCAGGGATACAGCGCTGGTTTTGCGGGCCGGGTTTTCGATCCCGCGGGTCACAGCCGCAGCGGATAACTCTTCCGCCGTCTCCGTGGCGGATACCATGAGAGGCATCACCGTACACTCCAGGCGGTCAAGGCCCCGGATGTTCCGCAACTTCATGGCGTCCCGGATGTAGCCCACCTCCTCCCGGATGGCGGGGAAATACCGCAGCGTCACAGAAATGGCCACAATCAGCTTCTGAGGGATATGTAACTGCCGCAGGGCTACGATCAGATATCGCAGCGGGGTGCAGGTCAGCATCAATGCCCCCGTCATCAGGCATGGGAACATCCGGCGGGTGTAGGTGGCGAAGATGGTGAAGCTGGTGGCGATGATCATGGGGGACACCGGCAGGATGAATTGCTGGAAGACCACCAGCGCGCAGTATCCCACCGCCCATTTTATGGCCATTACAAATCTTCTGTGGACGAGCATCAGCGCCAAAAGCAGCCCGATCAAAGCCAGTTCCAGCCAAAAGGCGTGGGGACGGAAAGCGATGACATTAGCGCCGATCAGCAGCCACAATCCCGCCCGCGGGTCAAATATGCGCTGCTCCGTTTCCATCTCACACCAGGCCGGCTTTCTCAAAGTGCTTGCGGAACATGGCCCTGGCAATGAATCCTCCGATGATGGCGCCCACGATGGGAGCTAGGAACAGCACCACCAGCATGACGTTGGAGGAAAGGGCTGCCAGGGTATTTACATAGTCCGCCGGCATCCCCTGCTCCGTGATCTGCTGCAGGAACTCATCCCGCATGAGCCAGATAGGAAGTGGAGAACCCACCATGCCCACCGAGAACAGCACAAAAGATACCAGATTTCCGGCCATGCTCCGGTAATGGGTGAGGCCCCGGGTGAGTTCCGCCAAGCCGCAAGCGATGACAAAGGAAACCAGAATCACCACGGTAAACTGTCCGGTGACATAGTAGATGAGGCCGGTGATGAGGCCCATCAGGAGGACAGAGCCTACCTTTTGTACCTTGGCGCACATCATGAGATACGGGATGCCGGTGAACAGGGCGATGAAGCCGGGCATCAAGATCCACAGCAGCGGATGCAGCCCGCCCAGGAGCATGAAGACGAAGTTAATGACGAAGTAAATGGCGGAGAAAATCCCCACGGTAATGACATCCTTGCCGCTCATTCCGCGCCGTTTAATTGGTTCAGACATAACGCGCTCTCCTTTTAGTTAGATGTTGCTAACCCGTGTGTTGAAAAATAGGACGCCTCCCGGCCTCCTCACATCGTCCTATTTTATCGGTTGAGTGTCTGCTTGTCTGCCCTGTTTGGCCGACTTTGCTCTGATTGGTCAGAATTATTGTGTGCAGTCATCTCCCTGCTGCCCGGGCTTCTCAGGAATTTCTATTTTATACCCGGCTCTGATTACTGTCTTAATATAAACTGGATTCCTCGGATCTGGTTCCAGTTTTTTCCGCAGCCGGTAAATGGTGTTTTCTACAGCACTGGAACCATAGGGATAGGTCTCGTCCCACGCCGCAGCATAGAGTTGTTCTTTTGTGTAAATCCGACCTGGCCTTTTGGCCATACAGGAAAGAATGGCATACTCGCCATGGTTGAGCCGCACTTCCCTGCCGGCCATTAGCACCCTGCGGTGCTCATGATTGATCTCCAGTTCTCCAATGCGCAGCACGGCGGAGAACGGGGCGGTGACATGAATTATCTCTGACCGCTTGTCATTCAGCGCATCCACGATTGTCTGAAACAAACTGCCGTCTGGGTCTGCGACCCGGATGACGATGATTTCGTTCACTGTATTCCCTCCCAATGGCAAAAGGAGAGGGCCGTGTGGACGGCCCCCTCCTTTTGCTGTACTCATGACTCTGCTTCCGCAACTGCCTTTAGTCGTCGGAAACTCTCCTCGCTGATGACGTGCTCGATCCTGCAGGCGTCTGCCTCAGCGATTTCCGAATCCACGCCGGCGGCAATCAGGCGCTCCGTGAAAAAGCGGTGCTTTTCATAGATCTGCTCTGCCACTTCCCGTCCAATATTGGTCAAATGCAAGAAAAAGCCATCATCCATGGTGAGGAACCCACCATTTTTCAAAGTGGCCACTGCATGACACACGCTGGGCTTGGACACCCCCATGTGCCGGGCCATATCCACGGAGCGCACCATGCCTTTCTGCTTTTGGAGCACCAGAATGGCCTCCAGGTAGTCTTCGCCCGACGCATGGAGTTTTTTCATAGGCGCGACCTCTTCTCTATACAGTGATTTTCTGTTCTGCGTTCCACATGGCCGCATATTTTCCGTTCTCGGCCAGCAGCTCCTCGTGGGTGCCGGACTCCTTGATCGTTCCGTCCGCCACTACCAGGATCTGATTCGCGTTCTTGACGATGGACAAGGTATGGGCGATCATCACCACGGTCTTTTTCTCCTTGAGCAGATTGGCGATGGCCTGCTTGACCGCCAGCTCGTTCTCGATGTCCAGGGATGCGGTAGCCTCGTCCAGCAATAGGATGGGACTGTTTTTCAGAATGGCCCGGGCAATAGAAAGCCGCTGTCGCTCTCCTCCGGAGAGCAGGCTGCCGTTTTCTCCAATCCCGGTGTCATAGCTCTTTTCCAGTTTCTCCACAAAGCCGTCACATCCGGCGTCCCTGCAGGCTGCCTCCACCTCCCGGTCAGTGGCCGTGGGCCGGGCGTGGCGGATGTTCTCCCGCACGGTATCGTCAAAGAGGAACACCTGCTGGTCCACCATAGAGAGCTGTGCCAGCACCCGCTCTGCGGAGACAGTCTGGATGGATCGATCGCCGATGGTGATGGTCCCGCTCTGCGGCTCATAGAATTTGGCGATCAGATTCAAAATCGTGGATTTGCCCGAGCCGGAGTCCCCCACGATGGCGGTGAGTTTTCCCTCCGGGACGGTGAAGGACACCCTCTTCAGGACCGGCTCTCCCGGTACATAGGAGAACGACACATCCCGGAAGGTGATGTCGTGCCGCTCTGGGGCAAAGGGTGCGTCCTCTCCGGTCTCCTCCGGCTCCTGAATCAGATTCTCAATGTTCCTTTTGGAGACCATCAGGTGCTTCCACTCAAAGAGAAGGATGCCTTTCACGCCCGATACGGCTGCACCATCACTCAGTATATTCAGGGGCAGCGGATGGAGCGTGCGGAGCGGCTGCTGGCAAATACCGACCTGCCCGTGGGCCAGATCGCTCAAATTGTGGGCTATCAGAATCCCAGCCGTTTCGCGCAGCTCTTTCGCCGCAACACCGGGCAGAGTCCGGCAGCGTTCCGGGCGTTTTCCCACCCACGGGAAGCAGAGTGAGAGAATATGCCGGACCGAAAAAGACAGGAGGCAGAAAGAAAGACAGCCGCTTCATCAAAGGGGGGCCGCCGGCACAGTTCCGGCGTCCTCCTTTTCTGTGTGCCACACGGAGCGGCAGGGGCTGTCATTCCAGCCGCCAGCCCTCGGCCTGCTCCCGGACCTGAACAAACCGGCGGTAGAGGCCGTCCTGAGCCATCAGCGCATCGTGAGTCCCCTGCTGAACGATCCGTCCCTGGTCCACCACCACGATCTGATCCGCGTCCCGGACGGTGGAGAGCCGGTGGGCGATGGAAATAAGCGTTTTACCCGCCGTCAGCTCCCGGATGGCGGCCAAAAGCAGATGCTCGTTCTCCGGGTCCACACTGGAAGTCGCCTCATCCAGAATCACGATGGGGGCGTCCTTCAGAATGGCGCGGGCAATGGAGACCCGCTGCTTCTCGCCGCCGGAGAGGGTGGAGCCGCCCTCTCCCACCATCGTATGATAGCCGTCGGGCAGCGCCATGATAAAGTCGTGGCACTGGGCGCGCCTGGCCGCCTCCACCACCTGCTCGTGAGTGGCATTGGGATTGCCGAATTTGATGTTGTTCTCAATGGAGTCGTGGAAGAGATACACATTTTGGAAGACCATGGAGAGGTTTTTCAGCAGGCTGTCGGCGGTGCAGTCCTTCACATCCGTGCCGCCCACGCAGACACTCCCCTCCTGCACATCCCAAAAACGGGCGATCAGGCTGCACAGGGTGGTCTTTCCGGAGCCGGACGGTCCCACCACGGCGCAGGTAGTCCCCTGGGGGATTTTGAGAGAAACATGGTCGATGACCTTCCGGCCTCCTCCATAGGAGAAGGATACATCTTTCAGTTCAATGTCGAAGCGGCCGGGAGCGAAGGCCTTGTCCGTCCGGTCCAGGGAGGGGATGTTGGTCACCGCCTCCAGCCGGTCCAGCTCGGTGGCGATCTTCTTGTCCAGGAAGGAGCCGTCCCCCATGACCTCCATCTCGGAGTAGAGGATAAAGGAGGCCACCAGGAACAAAAAGCAGTAGGTCAGGGAGATGGCCCCCTGCAGGTAGAGGAAGGTGGACAGGAACATGAGGGCGCAGCCGGTGAGCTTGAACACCAGAATATAGAGCCGCAGGGCGGGCAGGGCCGCCTTCTCCTGATCCAGCGCCGCCTTCTGCCGCCGGCGGAAGGACTGGTACACCGCGCCGTCCTGCCCCACCGTCTGGGAGAAGGAGCGCAGCACCGCGATGCCCCGGATGTACTCCAGCGACTGGGTGACCAGCTCCTCCTGCGCCTCCTGCACCTTGGGGGTGTGCTCTGCCGCGGCTTTCTGCACCATTCCCAGCACATAGAGGCCCACCAGCAGGCCCGCCAGGGACAGCAGGGAGAACCAGGGACTGAAAAACAGCATCATTACAATAATGATGACCGACATGGACACGCCGCCGGTGATGTCCGTGATAAACAGCATGGAATACTGCTCCAGCTCCACCACCGTGGAGGTGAGAGTGGTCTGGATGGTGCCCAGGCGCTGGTCGGAGAAGTAGCCCATGGGGGCGCTTTTCATCTTCTCACCGATAGCCAGCCGGTAGTCCCGGAAGATGTCGAAGCCCTTGGCGCTCATAGAGATGTCCTCCAGCCACTGGAACAGGAAACGGCCGAACACGCTGGCAATCAGGATGCCGAGGCCCTGTCCGATCACCTCGGCGGTGAGGCTGTCCAGATGGGAGATCACCACATAGACCGCCATGAGCATCATGGCCATGGAAAAGGTTTTCAGGATGTTGCAGACAATGCCCGCATAGATGTATTTTTTCTGGTCTCCGGCAATATCCAGAATCCGTTTGATGGTATGGAACATTCAGTTGACCTCCTTTCCGGCAAAAGCCGCCGTGCTTTGATACTGCTCCCACATAGTCCGGTACAGGGGGCAGGTGTTAAGCAGCTCCTCCTGCCGGCCGCAGGCGGCAAGCCGCCCCTGGTCGATCACCAGAATTTGATCCGCGTTCTGGATGGTGTTCAGCCGGTGGGCCACCACGATCAGGGTCTTGCCCCGTACCAGACGGGAGATGGCCTGTTGGATCTGCGCCTCGCTCTCGGGGTCAGCGAAGGCGGTCGCCTCGTCCAGAATGATGACGGACGCCTTTTTGAGCATGGCCCGGGCGATGGTGATGCGCTGGCGCTCTCCGCCGGAGAGCCGGTCCCCGGCGTCTCCGGCCAGGGTATCGTACCCCTGCTCCAGATTCATGATAAAGTCATGGCAGTTGGCGGCCCTGGCCGCGGCTTCCACCTCCGCGTCGGTGGCGCCGGGGTCGCCCATGCGGATATTCTCCCGGATGGACCTGTCAAAGAGGAAGTTGTCCTGGGCCACATAGCTGATCTCCCCCATGAGCTGGTCAAAGGGAATATTTTGGATGTCCTGCCCGCCGAAGGAGACCGTCCCGCCTGTGGCGTCCCAGAAGCCGGCCATCAGCTTGGCAATGGTGGATTTTCCGGAGCCGGAGGGCCCCACAATGGCGGTGATCTGCCCAGTGCGGGCGGTAAAGCTCACATCGTGGAGGACCTCTTTCTTCCCATCATAGGAGAAGCACACCCGGTCAAAACGGAAGGAACGCTCTCCCAGCTTCACCGGCTTTTCAGGCCGGCGCTGCTCCGGCGTGTCGAGGAAGTCCTGAATGGGGTCCAGGTTGGGAGCCATGTAGGAAAGCTGCCCCAGGGCAAAGCCGAATTTGATGAGCCCGGCCATAAAGCCGAAGGGGATGATGATGCAGGCCAGGAACAGGGGCAGCTCCAGCGTGCCCTGCATATAGAGCCACGCTCCCACGGGCAGCGTGCCCAGTAAAGTGGAGGGGAGCACCGCCTTGAAGCCCGCCATCCAAAACCAGCTCTGCCGCCACCAGGCCAGGGTGCTGTCGTGGAAAAAGTTGACCGACCGGGAGAACTCCCCGAAGCTCTTGCTCCCCTGCCCGAATGCCTTGATGACCTGGATGCCGCCCACATACTCCACCAGGGCGGCATTCATCTCGTTGCCCGAGCGCAGGTAGACGGCCATCTTCTCCTTGTACCCCCGCATCATGCACACGGCGAACACCAGGCTCAGGGGGACGGTAATGAAGGCGGCCAGCCCCATCCGCCAGTCCAGAACGAACACCAGGATGATGCTGAAAACCGGCCCGGCCAGGTTGGAGGGCAGCTCCGGCACCATGTGGGCGATGATGTCCTCCAGCCGCCCCACATTGTCCACCATCAAAGTCTTGAAGGTGCCGGAGGGGGTCTCCAGCATGACGCCCATGGGGACCTTCGCCATTTTATCCGCCAGAGCGCACCGGATGTTCTTCAGGATGGTGAAGGAAACTGTATGGCTGCGCATGGAGGACAGGCCGGTAAGCCACGCCCGCAGGCACATGCACACCGCCGCCGTCACCGCCATGACCGCCGCCCGTTCCACCGTGGCAGTGCCCTCATACAGCTCCTTCGCCAGCAGGGTCACCACAAAATAGGGGGCCATGCCGAACATCTCTCCGATAAAGGCCAGGATCACCGAGCCAGTCATTTTTCCCCTGGCCTCTCCAGAGAAGGAAAAGAGGACTTTCAGGGGATTTTCCCGTTTTGTTTTCATTCTGCACTTCCTTTCCGCCGTATTCCGATACGGCTCATGCTTTTCTGATATAGATTCGGGCCTGACCGCGTTTCCAAAGCGGGCTCCCAAGCCATGCGCCGATGGCGGCTCCCACGATGATGGCCGCCAGCATCAGGACCAGCATCCCCGGCGTAGCAAGCCCCTCCACCGCCGCGGCATAGGCTGGGGACATCTCTTCCGCGGCGCTGGCTGCCGTCCGGGCCGGGTCGATCCAAATGTAGAGTGGACTCCCGCTGGAGCTGAAGGCCAGCGGGAGAAAGCTCCAGCGGGCGGCCCGCAGGCCCTCATACCCGCCCAGCCGCCGCACCAGCTCCGCCAGCACCGCTCCGGCCGCCAGCGTCACCGCCATCCAGCCGGACAGCTCACCCGCCGCCAGGAACAGCAGAAGCACCACTAAGTTCATGAGTACCGGTACCCCAAACCGGGGCGTTCGGGCCGCCAGATACAGATACAGCCACCCCGATGCGGCGGCGGTGATGGCCGGGAGAAAGACCCAGAACAAGGGGGAAAATGACCCACACATCATCACCAGCACCGTGATCAGGAAATAGAGCAGGGACCCGCCGAGCACGGCAGCAAGGCTTCTGGCCGTCCATACACGCTTCATTTACATACGCACCTCCTGTTGTGGATTTTAGTTAGTTTTCGCTAACTCAAATGTAGAAAAAAGGGGCTGTTCAAAGCCCCAGGATGGCCCGCCAGCCGGGAATGAAGAACTGGTGCATCGTATCCAGGTAGTGCAGGGCCTCCTCCTTGGTGAAGTCATGGACTACCACTTCAAAGAGGGCGTTGGTATAGGCGGTCATAAGCAGATGGAGTTCTTTGGGGTCCACTTCTTTTACCGGGACGCCATGCTTCTTCGCTTCCTCCATGTAGGCCAGCGTCTCCTGCTGCTCCATAACCACAATATCGTGGAGAAACCAGGCATACTTGGTCCCGGCGGAACAGCAAAGCAGCAGCTTGAACTCGTTGAAATGGGAATAGATCTGTTCCACCACCAGGCCCAAATCATTGCCTGAATCCCACATGGCATCCAGGTCGCCCTGCTCCAGAAAGTCATAGTCCACCTGCCGCGTCCGCTCACACCACTTCTGAAGTTCGGAGAGTACCGGCTCCACCAGGGCGGCGAACATGGCCTCCTTGTCTACAAAGTGGCGGTACAGTCCGGCGGCGGTGATGCCAGCCTCCTCCGCGATCTCCCGCATGGTGGCCTTTTCAAAGCCTTTTTCCAGAAAGATCTTCATGGCGGCCGGTATGATCCGTTCGTGGGTTTCCGTCTTGTCCTTCGGCATACTTGCCTCCTTTCTTTGTTATCGTTGTTCGCTAACGATGTTTACAATATAGCACGCAGTGTTCAGCCTGTCAAGCCTCTCGTTCTGATTACCATGACAGATAGACACGATGGAAAAACCGCAGTCACCCATTTAGGGCAACTGCGGTTTTTCTGCCTATTCTGCTGCCTATGCTACAATCCCCAGCTTGCCGCCTGGCTCTGTTCAGCCCAAAGCCGGGCATAGATACCATTTCGTTTCAGCAGTTCCTCGTGGGTGCCCTGCTCGGCTACCTGGCCCTCATCAAGCACCACGATATTGTCGGCACTCATGATGGACTGGAGCCGGTGGGCGATGACGATGACGGTCTTTTCCGCGACCAGAGCGGAGATCGCCTGCTGGATTAGCACCTCATTCTCGGGGTCAAGGGAGGCCGTTGCCTCGTCCAGCAGAACAATGGGGGCATCCTTCAGCAAAGCCCGGGCAATGGAGATTCGCTGCTTTTCCCCCCCGGAGAGGGTGGAGCCGCCCTCTCCCACCATAGTCTGGTACCCGTCAGGCAGGGCCATGATGAAGTCGTGGCAGGCCGCGGCCTTGGCTGCCGCGATGATTTCCTCCTGGGTGGCGTCCGGCTTTCCCATGCGGATATTTCCCTCTACCGTGTCGTGAAAGAGATATACGTCCTGAAAGACTACACTAATGCGGCTGAGCACCTCGTCGCTTTTCATGTCCCGTACATCCACACCGCCCAGCCGCACCGCTCCCCTGTTCACATCCCAGAACCGGGCGGCCAACCGGGTGATGGTGGACTTCCCGGAGCCGGACGGCCCCACCAGTGCGGTGACGCTCCGGGCCGGGAATTGCAGGGAAATGTCGTGCAGGACCTCGGTTTTTCCATAGCCGAAGGATACATGGTCAAATACGATGTCTGTCCCTTGCGGTGTCTGACTAACTGTCGGTTCCGGCAGGGGCTTTTCATCAAACAGGGCCTTGATCCGTTCTCCGCTTCGGCGGGTGCGGGAGAAGTCCGCGATGAAGGTGAACAAAGTCAGGACCGGCTCATAGACCGTCAGCGTGAGGATCAGGAAGGCAATGTAATAGTAGGGTGTCAACTCCCCGCGGGTCAGCAGTACAACACCCACCAGAATAACCAGCCCGATCCCGCAACTCAAAATGGCCCGGCCCAGCATGCTCACCGGCGCGGCCGCGCCGGTCTCCATCCCGATTGCCGCCTTCCGCTCCTGGTCAAAGGATTTCTTAAGGCTTTGAAAGTGCTGGCCGGCCAAATTGAAGGCCCGGAGGATTTGAATGCCATTGACATATTCCAAGATGCCGGATGCCACTTCACGCTGGGCCTGCTGGAGATCGGCGCTGACCGTCCCCATCCGGCGCAGGCTCCAGAACGCAAAGGGAAGTGCCAGGGGGATCACCGCAAACAGTGCCAAAGTCATCATGCCGTTGAACCAGGAGAGGCATACGGCCGCCAGTACAAAGCGGATAACAATGACCGCTGTCTGTGGCAGTAACTGCTGTGATAAGTCGCCCACCGTCTGGTAATCCCGCAGAAGGACGGTGGACAGATCCCCAGCGTCCCTGCTGGAATAAAAGCCCATGGACAACTGGCGCAGATGCTCCCCCAATGTGATCTGGGAGTCCTTGATAATCCCCGCATAACCGGTGCAGGCATCTATGTAGGTTTTCTGGCGGATGAAGAAGTAGACGATCAACTGGGCCAAGAATCCGGCGGCAAGCCCCCAGAGTACCCCAGTGGGGAGTGCGGCCCCGGGTTCTGCCAGAGGGACAAGGAGGAAATAGACAGCACCCAGCATCAGTCCGTATGGGACAGACATTACAATGCTGTCAAAGAGGCACCAGGCCATCAGGCGCAGGTACTTCCCAGGGTGGCCCAGGGTCATCATTTGAAACCAATCTCTGAACTTCATACCTGCACCGCTCCCTTCCCGATACTCCAGCGATCCCGCCGCAGATTGGCGTCTACCAGATTCTTATAGGTCTCACAGCCTGTCAGCAGTTCCTCATGGGTCCCTGCCCCCACCAATTTCCCTTTGTCCATAACCAAGATTTGGTCTGCCCGCTCCACCGTTTTCAGCCGATGGGCAATCATCAGCACCGTCTTGTTCTGGGCCAGTTTCGCAAATGCCGCCTGGATCTTTGCCTCGTTTTCGGCGTCCGCGTAGGCGGTTGCCTCATCCAAGATGATGATAGGGGCGTCTTTCAGGAAGACCCGCGCAATGGCAAGGCGCTGCTTCTCACCGCCGGAGAGATAGGCGTCGTCCCGGCCCACCACTGTCTGATATCCCTGGGGCAATGCCTGGATAACCTCATGGATGCCGGCGTTCCGGGCCGCCTGCTCCACTTCCTCCATGGTGGCTTTGGTATTCCCCATACGGATGTTGTTTTCAATGGTATCTGTAAACAGCACGGAGTCTTGGAACACATAGGCCACCAGCTCCATCAGCCGTGCAGGCGGGATCTCCCGGATGTCCACGCCGCCAATGCGGATGGTGCCCCTCTGGGGCTCATAGAACCGCAGCAAAAGCTGGGCCAAGGTGGATTTCCCGCCGCCGGAAGGCCCTACCAGCCCGGTGACAGTTCCCTGGGGCAGATGAAAGGATACATGGTCTGCCGCCGGGATGCCCTCCGTATAGGCAAACTCCACATCTGAAAATTCCACATCGAACATGGTGGGATCTCCAGCGCCGTCCTGATCCGCTTCCTGCTGGCGGAGAATATTGTCGATGCGGCTGACCCCCTCCACAATACGGCCGGAGAGTATGACCATCTGCATCAGATTTTCCATAGGCTCCTTGAGGCCGCTGCCCACCAGAAAAAACAGCAGGATCACCGGCAGGAAGTCCAGGTAGCTTTCCGCCGTTGGGATCAGCAGCAAAACCGCCGGGAGCAGGAACAGCAGCTGCGCACCGAAGAAAGCGTAGTAAGCGCCCATGGGCTTGGCGTTGGCCCGGGCTGTCCGATCCACCACGTCGGTAAAATGGTTGAGGTCCCCTTCATACCGCTGAAAGGCGCTGAGGGTTCGGTTGAACACCTTGATGACGCTCATGCCGTGGATATACTCCACCACCGTCCCCTGCATCCGCTCCTGGGCGTCGTGGAGTTCCACTTGGAGGGCCGCCTTGTTGGGCTGTTTCAGGCAGTCGGAGAGCAGTACCAGAGAAATCAGAATAGGCAGCAGGGTCACAATTGCCAGCCGCCAGTCCATGCCGAACAGGTACAGCAGGGTGAAGACCGGCGTAGCAACTGCGGCCGCGATCTCGCAGAGGTGGTGCGCCAGAAACGCCTCGATCTGGTTGGAGTCATCGGAGACCACCTTCTTGATGGCTCCTTGGGTCGTGCTGGTGAAAAATCCGGAGGAGACGCGGGAGAGCTTCTCCATCAACTGCAGCCGCAGGTCGTAGATAATCTCATAGGCCGCCGTATGGGAAAGTGCGGAAGAGATGAAGGCGCACAGGCCGTAGACCAGCGCCGCTCCAAAGGTGACCGCGCAGAGCATTAGGATCGCATTTTGATTCACCATGGATGGCTCCTGGTAATGAGCCAGCAGTTCCCGCACCACACCGTAGATGGTGAAGAATGGTACGATGCGAGCGGCCGAGGACAGGACGGACAGTACACAGGCCAAGGTCAATTTTCTCCCCCTTTGGCCTGCCAATTCAAAGAGCCGGGCAACGCCCTGTTTCTCTTTTGGGGATTTCGAGCGCATGAAAAACACCTCACTTTAATTAGTTATCGCTAACTCCTGCTGATAAAGAAAGGCGCGGTCAAGCGCCCTCCTCAAAAATCAGAGAATACAGGAGTCCATAGATATGGTCAAGGGTTCGGTCCAGAGCATCGGCATGCAGGGCATCCCGGTTGACCTTTGCCATCGCCATGATCTTAATGAGGTTGGCCACCACATGGAGGTCCAAATCAGGCCGTACCCCCTCCATATGGTCAAACAGGCCGTGCATGATCTCGGCCTCCCGCTGGTCATAGAGGCTGTCATCTGGACTGGTACACTCCGGGGAGGACGCCTGCTTGAGTTTTTCCATGTCCTCTGCGGTCAGGTACTGGTAGATACTGTTCCGGCTGAATACGATGAGTTTCAGATACTCCTTGCCTTCCGCAGCGGTCATCTTCTCCCGGCCGTTCAGGATCTGCTCAAAGTGTTGCTTGACACGGTCACGCTGATACTCCATGATGTCGGTGACGAACTCCTCCTTGGAGGAGAAAAAGTTGTAGAAGGTGCTCTTCCCCAGGCCAGCGGCCTGGGTGATTTTCTCCACAGAGGCATGGGTCATGCCGTGCTGTTTGATCAGTTCAAAGCCTGCGTCCAACATCTTGATCCGCAGTTCCTCCCGCTGGGTGGTAGAAAAAATCCTCGGTGACATAGGCATTCTCCTTTTGCGACTATTATTTTAATTTTAGTCGCAATAGTATAATAGCACACTGCTATACGTCTGTCAATCGCTTTGCGACTATAATAATAATTTTATTCGCTTATGGTAATCGTCTCAGTTTGGCAAGTCCACTCCGCAGCGATTTTTAGTAGCCGCTCCCAGTCACAGTTTTATAAAGATTGGATGCAGAGGATCGTCCTCCAGTTCTTTTCTGCGTTGCCATATCATATCCTCACGTCGGTTGACCTTTTCATAAAGCTGTTCTTTCGCTAAAAATTATGAGAACTGTTCTAATCGGAACGAAGATTAACCACCTTATTCATTGGATTGTTCATCTTGTATCCTGCTCTGAGCACTGTCTTAATATAGTCTGGATGTTTCGGATCAGGTTCCAGTTTCCGTTTCAGCCGCCAGATGGTATTCTCCACGGAGTTTGTCCCGCTTAGATATTCCTCCCCCCCAGGCGGCCTCATAGAGCTGCGCTTTGGAGAACACCTGCCCTGGTGAACTGGCCATGCAGTAGAGCATGGCATACTCTCCATGATTGAGTTCCACTTCCCTGCCGGCCATCATCACCCAGCGGTACTCATGATGGATCTCCAGTTCTCCGACACGCAACACGGAGGAAACTGTGTCAGCGACATGAACCGCTTCCGTTCTTTTGTCCTTCAGCGCATTAACGATTGCCTTAAATATACTGCCGTCCGGGTCTGCGGCCCGAATGACGATGATTTCGTCCACTATATTACCTCCCGATTGCAAAAGGAGAGGGCCGTACGCACGGCCCCCTCCTTTTGCTGTATTTATGACTCTGGTTCCGCAACTGCCTTTAGTCGTCGGAAACTCTCCTCACTGATGACGTGCTCAATGCGGCAGGCGTCCCTTTCCGCCGTTTCCGGGTCTACGCCGGCAGCGATCAGCCGGTCGGTAAAAAAACGGTGCTTTTCGTAGATCTGTTCCGCCACTTCCCGGCCCACATCAGTCAGATGCAGGAAATAGTCGCTGTCCATCGTTAGGAAGCCCCCATCCCGCAGGGTCGCCACAGCATGGCACACGCTGGGCTTGGACACATCCAGGTACCGGGCCACATCCACGGAGCGTACCATACCTCTCTGCTTTTGTAGGACCAAAATAGCCTCCAAGTAGTCCTCGCCAGACTGGTGTAGCGCCAAATCATTTTGCCCCCTTCCCTTTGGAAGTGTTTCCTGTAACAAGGAGCCGGCCTACTAAGGTCGGCTCCTTGTTACGGGTTCAATTGTTCAAAAGCCGGATGCAAATGCAGTGCTTCATTACTCTGCCGGCTGAATCAACCGCACATCAAAGAACATGGGCGTGCTGGAGAAATCGTAGCCCGCAATCTTGTCCGTGTTGTAGACGATCATATCCTTGACGAACAGCAGGGGCAGATCCAGCACATTGTCGTTATCAAAGTTCAGCAACTGATCAAAGATTTCCTGAACTCTGGTTGGATCATCTGTGGTCTGAAACTCCTCAATCAGAGCCAGGAACTTGTCGCTGCCCTCCACAGCGGTGAGGCTGGGCACATGGGGAGAGCGAGACAGCATGGGGATGAAGTAATTGTGGGGGCTGGTATAGGGCTGCTCCGTGTTCCACATGATGAGGTCGTAGTTACCAGCAACGCCTTCCTGCCACCAGGTCATCATCTCCTGGCCTTCCGTCTCCACATCGATACCCACCGCCGCCAGTTGGCTCTTGACCGCTGTGGCCAGCGACTTGTTCAGTGCATCTCCGGAATCGTAGGTGTATTTCAGGGACAGCGCCTGTCCGTCCTTCTCCCGGATGCCGGTGGACTCATTCAGCACCCATCCGGCTTCATCCAGAAGCGCGTTGGCTTTTTCGGGGTCGTAGGTACGGACGACATTCAGTTCCACATCCGTATAGGGGATGCCATCAGGGAACAGGTGGTCGGCGGGAGTCTCCTCGCCGTAGGTCAGCCCTTCGGAGAGAGTCTCCTTGTCGATAGCGTAGGCCACGGCCTCGCGCACTTTCAAATCAGACAAAACGCCGGAGGCGTTGAGCACCAGGTTTCGGGTCTTGGAATCGCTCTCCGCCACCGCGCCGGCAATATTGGGAAGAGAGAGGGCCTGCTGATAGTCGTCCCAGGTCAGAAGCGCGCTGCCGTAGATCAGGTCGATCTCGCCGCTCTGGAGCGCCTGGAGCCGAGCAGAGGCGTCGGGGATGTACTTGACAATGACTTCATCATAATAGGGCTGCTCTCCCCAGTAGTTCTCGTTGCGGACAAAGCGGACATAATCGCCGTCCACAATCTCCTCATACACATAGGGGCCGGTGCCCACCACGCCGTTCATGGACTGGTAGTTTCCCTCCTCCAATACGGCGGGAGATACCAGGACCATGGTTTCTGGATAGCAGAAGTCCATTAGATAGGCGAAATAGGCATTGGGATAATGGAATGTCACTGTGTACTCATCCACGACCTCAATGCTCTCCACCTTGGCCACGGCGGAGATGTTGCTGAAATTGGGATTGGGGTGTGCAAACTCAAAATCTGTCTTGACTGCCTCTGCATTGAACGGCGTCCCATCGTGGAACGTGACGCCCTCTTTCAGATGGAAGGTCAGAGCAGTTCCGTCATCGGAAAACTCCCAGCTCTCCGCCAGGCAGGGGACGACCTCCCCGTTTTCATAGTTGACAAGGCCCTCATAACAGAGCTTTGTGCCGATATTGTTCTGCACATCCATGTTGAGGGGATAAAGGGTGTTCAGCTCCGCACTGACCGCCGTGGTCAGGATCTTGGGTTCGTCCTCCGTCTGGCCAGAGGACGGTTCCTGCGAAGTGGAAGGTGTTTCATTTCCACCGCAGCCTGCCAGCGCGCCGCAGAGCAGAGCGCCGCAGAGGGCAAGAGAAAGCAGTCTCTTTTTCATGGTTTACTTCCTTTCGTTACTGTTTTATGCCAACACGGACGATTTGCCCGGCTTGCATCGTGAGAATGGTGTCGGACAGGCGGTAGGCGCTGTCCATATCATGGGTGATAAGCAGAAAAGCGCAGTCAAATTCCCGATGATATTGTTCCAGGACACGCATGACGGCATCGGCGGAGATCAGATCCAGACCGCTGAGCACCTCATCCAGAATGAGGTACTTGGGCCGGATCGACATGGCCCGCACCAGGGAGAGCCTCCGTTGCTCTCCGCCAGATAGCTGCCGGGCGGGGATCTCCAATAGCCGTTCTTCCATATGGGTCAGTTCCATGAGTTCGCCAACGCGCTCGCGGCGCTGCCGCTTTGAGAGGGAGGTAAGGTTGACCATCGCCTCCTCCACATTACTGCGGACAGAGCGCATGGGGTTCAGTGTCCCGCTGGCATCCTGAAAAACCGCCTGGAGCTTTGTGCGCCGTTTTCGCCAGTCCTCGGTGCTCCAACCGGAGGTGTCCTCTCCATCAAGGAAGATTGCCCTCTGATCCGGGGCCTCCAGGCCAACCAACAGGCGTGCCAGGGTACTTTTCCCAGAGCCGGACTCTCCTACCAGAGAGGTAAAGGAGCCGGGTTCCAGACGAATGGACACATCCCGAAGCGCAGCAAAGGAGAGCCCGTGCGTGCCGGCGTAGGTTTTGCTGATGTGCTCGGCAATTAGTCCGTCCATGTCCATCCCTCCCTGCTCATCGGGTGATTTGCTGCGGCATATTCCTTGGTCCACGCCTGCTTTGGGTGTTCCAGAAGTTCCTGCATCGTTCCCTGTTCGGTCAGCATTCCATGCTCCATCACATAGACCGTCCCGCAGAGGGTACGGAGTGCGGCAACATCGTGGGAGATAAACAGGATGCCTGCGGTTTCCCTCTGTTTTTCCAAAAGTTCCAGCAAGAGTGTTCGGTTGTCCGCGTCCAGCGCGGAGGTGGGTTCGTCCGCCAAAATATATCTGGGATGCAGGGCCAGCAATAATGCGGCCGCTGCCCGCTGGAGCATCCCGCCGGAGAGTTGGGCCGGATAACTGTCCAGCACCCGCCGGGGCTGGGACAGGCCCAGTTCCGTCAGAAGCGTTTCTGCCCGCTCCACCGCCTCTTTCCTGGAAACGCCTATTCTCAGCCGCAGAGTCTCTTCCATTTGGCGCCCCATCTTGAGTCTGGGGTCAAATGCAGTCATTGGGTTTTGCGGGATAAAACCCAGAGTCGTCCCACACAACTCCCGCCGCTTCCTCGCGGACAGAGCCCATAGGGATTGACCTTCCACCTGGATCGTACCGCCGCTGACCTGACAGCCACCGCTCAAAATACCGAGCAGTGCCTTGAGCAGCGTGGTCTTGCCCGCCCCGCTCTGTCCAGTCAACCCTATCGCCTCGCCAATCTTAATCTGAAAGGAGATCTGATTGAGGAGCTGGGCGCCGTTCCGGACGGTCACGGACAAATTGTTTACCTCAAGCACGGGCGGACACCCTCCTTTCAATCCAGCGTCCCAGCATATGGAATGCCATGGTACACAGCACGATCATCAAGACCGGATACAGTGTAAGGCCGGGATAGGAGAGCAGATAGTGGTGTGTCTCCGACACCATGCTGCCCCAGTCCACCACATTGTCTCCCATGCCCAGCCCGATAAACGAAAAGCTGACGATGGACAGCGTCATATCCGCACAGGAAAGGCAGATGAAGTGGAGGACATCCCAGATGAGGTTCGGGAGGATGTGGACAAACAAGATACGGCTCGGCTTTGCACCGGAGGCCACCGCGCACATCACATAGGCCTTCCCCTGTTCGATTTCAGTCCGTGTTTGAACCAGTTTGATGACCCGAAGCATCAGGGAAGCCGACACTGCTACCACCATGGTGAACACACTGTTGCCCCAAGCCGCAATGAAGATGATCAGGTAGGCAATGGGCGGGATGGCGGTAACCGCGTTCAGCACGCCCTCTAAAATCAGGTTTTTGCCGTTCTTCCCACTGCCCATGAGCAGTCCGATCAGCGTCCCAAAAACGGATACCGTAACAGAGCCCACTAAGACGATACCCAGGGTCGTCCTCCCGCCATAGAGCAGGCGGGACAGCACACAGCGCCCCAGGTTGTCCGCACCTAGGGGGAACTCCGGGCAAGGTGCCAGGAACTTCTTGGTCAGGTCCACCAGTTCCGGGTCATTAGGGGCGAACACAAATCCGAATGCACAGACACAGAGGACCAGGAGCGGCAGGATCATTCCCGCCTTTGACACAAAAGAATGTTTTCTCATGCCCGGCCTCCCGCAGCCCGTATATCACTTCTCAGGGCATATTGTAAAAGTTCCGCGACTGTATCTAAAAGCACCAGTGTCAGCGCCAGCACCAGAACTGCGGCATGAATCACCGGCGAGTCCCGCTTCACCACTGCGTCAATGATCAGGTAGCCCAAGCCAGACAGGGAGAACACCCGCTCCACAATGGCCGCGTTGGCGAGGCACAGCCCCAGCATCTGGGCAAAACTGGGCAGGAGATCCACCACAGCGTGGGGAAACGCGTGGAATAGGAGGATGCGCCTATCCTGCAGCCCGCGGCACCGTAAGTACATGGCGTAATCCTGCTCCATCTCTCGCTCCAGTGAGGCCGCGAGCATCTGTCCATAAAAACAGATCCCCAGGACAGACAGGCAGAGCGCCACCGGGAAATACCGGGCAAAACCACTGTTACCCGACACGCTGATCCAGCCCAGCCGCACCGCGAACAAGTCGATAAAAGCGGTACCCAGATAGAAGCCAGGCACGGAAATGCCGATCATGGTCAGAAAGGAGAGGATCATGCCGCCGGCTTTCTGCCGCCAGAGGTACCCCAGCATCCCTACTCCCAGAACGCCCAAGGACATAATCACAGCGGAATAGGCCACCACCGTCAGGGTAACGGGCACCGTTTTGGCCAATTCCTCCGTCACCGGATTTCCTGTTCCCAGAGAAATTCCGAAGTCCATGTGGAGCGCGTCCACCACCCAATCGAAATACTGCACCGGCAATGGCTTGTCCAGACCCAGCATGACCCGGGCCTCATCAATCTGCTCCTGGGTGACAACAGCAGAATTGCGCTTCACATATGCTGTGGCCGGATCAATGGGAGAGAGCCGCATCAGCAGGAAAGAGAGAAGCGTGACGACAAACAAAGTCAGCAGGACGACGATGACTCGCCGAATGAGATACCGCCTGGTCCGCTGTGCCATAAGACCACCTCCAATTAGTTAGATAATGCTAACCCTATGTCAAAGAGAAAGCGCACCGGACTCGATGCGCTTTTTTGGCAGATGCCCTTGCGTACAAAGACATCTTAGCGGATTTTCGCTTATCTTGCTACTCCCGCAGGACGCCGCCTGCTCCTATAAGACAAAAAGTTTTTCGGTATTCTGTTGGTGTATGTCCTGTATGTTGGCGGAACACCTCGGAAAACTTGCTGGCGTTTTGATACCCTACCTTTCCAGCGATTTCAGTCACATCCAATCTGGTCTCTCGCAAAAGTCCCGCTGCTGTGTGCATCCGGTAGGCTTGCAGATACGCATTGATGGTGGTTCCATAAACCTCCTTGAAGCACTTTTTCATGGAAGTCAGCGGGAAGGAAAAAGTCTGCGAGAGGGTTTGCAGAGTGATCCGGCGGTCCAAATGATCTATCAAGTACTGCCGGACAGATTTGATCTGTTCAGCCTGGGACCGATCCACGTACAGGCGGTCTTCTCCCTGCGCTGTGATCTCTGGGGAGCCAAGGAAGAGGAACAATTCCATCACCTTGAGTTTGAAATAACCGGCCCGCAAATCCTCCGGCGCATGGTATAACTCAGAGAATATATGCTGAATAGAGTCAGCCGCCCGCATAACGAAGCAGGAGTTGTGGGCACACAGCCTGTCCCGCATGGCAAAAAGGTCGCAGTACAGCCCTTCTCCCAGCGCCTCCGACACCTGACGCAGCACCCTGTCTGCCACCGGAATATCCACTGCGATGGTGATGCCGTGGTAGTGGGACAGGGGAAACCAGGTCTCACGAGTCCGGTTGGTCATGACATTGACTGCCAGATCGCCTTCCCCCAGATAGACAGCCCTTCCATCCGAAAACTCACACTCAAAGCGCCCGGTCCGGCAGTGATTGATCTCCAGCAGATCGGCCCGTGGGTCCTCTCGGTGCGCCACCCCACAGGACATATGAATATCGTCATAGAGCAGTTCAATTCCGGGGAACACCGGGTATCGGGTGATGACGCCCTCTCCGGTTTCATTTTCCATCTTATAGACAGAACAATTCTCCCCCCGAATGATAGTCTGAGCCGCCTCGCCCTGGAGGACTTGGGTTTTGATCAGTTCCTCGTCCGCAAAGCGGACATGCTCCAATCCGGTCATTGTGCCGATTTCTCCTCAAGTATCCAATTTCCACCTGAGCGCCTCTTGGCGGACACCCACAAAGTCAGCATACAGGCCGCCTTGGGCCATCAGTTCCTGATGGGTGCCCCGCTGAACGATGTGCCCGCCGCTGAGGACCAGAATTTGATCAGCGTTCCGCACCGTGTTCAGGCGGTGGGCGATCATGATGAGCGTCTTTCCGCGGGTCAGGGCGGAGATGGCTGCCTGCAGCTCCGCCTCATTCTCCGGGTCCACACTGGCGGTGGCTTCGTCCAAAATCACAATGGGAGCGTCCTTCAGCATGGCCCGGGCAATGGAGATGCGCTGCTTTTCCCCACCAGAGAGTGAACCGCCTCCCTCACCCAAGACTGTATCATATCCATCCGGCAGTGCCATGATAAAGTCGTGGCAGCAGGCGGCCCTAGCGGCGGCCACCACCTGCTCGTGGGTGGCATCCGGGCGGCCAAACTTGATGTTGTTCTCCACTGTGTCGTTGAAGAGGTACACCGACTGGAACACCATGGAGATATTCTTCATCAGGCTGTCCAGCTTGTACTCCCGCACATCGTAGCCTCCCACAGTGATTTTACCGCTCTGCACATCCCAGAACCGGGCGATCAGGTTGCAGAGGGTGGTCTTGCCGCCGCCGGAGGGTCCCACCACGGCGGTGATGCTACCAGAGGGAACGGTCAAGCTCACGTGGTCCAGGATCGTCCGGTCCCCATAGGCGAAGGACACATCCTGAAATTCCACGGAGGTGTCCGCCGGCGTCAGCTCCGCCCCGTCGATGTCCATGACCGGGGTGTCGTCAATGGAGTTGGCCTTGTCCATGGAGGCCCCCAGCATCTGCAGATTGTCCGCCATATTGCCGGCGCTCTCCAGCTCCGCATAGAGCATGAACGAAGCCACCAGCATCAAGAGGCACCGGGCCAAGGACAACGTGCCGCCGGAGTAGAAGGCCAGGGCACACACAGCGATGGCCACGGAGAACACCCGCACCACCACCTGACGGAGCCCCATCCAGGGGACTACCGACTTTTCCAGCGACAGGGCCTTGTCACAGCTCTCGTCCACAGTCATCTGCACCGCCTGGCCGCTGTCCTTGTCCAGACCATAGGACTTTACCACGCTCATACCCTGGATGTACTCCAGCACCGCCTCCACCAAGTTCATCTGGGCGTGCTGCCGGGCAGGGCCGGTTTTCAGCATGGCTCGCTGGGAGAGCTCCGTCACTCCCAGATAGGCCAGGATACCCGCGATGGCCAGCAGGCCCAGCCGCCAGTCCGCCACCGTGAGCCCCAGGCACAGGCCCAAGGTGTTAAGGAACCCGCCGATAACGCTCACCAGGCACCGGGCGGCATTGTTTTCCACATCGGACAGGGTCGTGGTGACCACGGCGGTGATGTTCCCCAGGGAGTTGTCGTTGAAATAGCCCATGGGGATATATCGCAGCCGGTCTCCGATGTGAATTCGTTTCTCCGCCACCATGAAGTAGCCTGTCTCCGTTTCTGCATTGGTGGACCAGTAGGAACATGCCGCCCGGCCTACCACAGATACCACCATCACACCAATGACCGGCCAAATGCGCAGGTCCGCCCCGCCCACCAGAATATCCAAGGTGAGCATCAGGGCGGCAAACTGGAGGGCGGCGAACACCGCTCCCAGGAAGGCTACCGCCATGGACTTTTTCAAGAGCCCCCGCCGGGTCCCCGCAAAGTCGGAGATCTTCTTCAGAACACTGAACACGGCTCATTCCTCCTTCCCGTCCCGGGTACCCAGATAGGTGTTCCACATCTGGGCATACAGTGGGCACTGTTTCAGCAACTCCTCCTGCCGCCCCTGACCGGCGATCCGGCCCTCGTTAATGACTACGATGTTGTCCGCGTCGGCCACTGTTCCCAGCCGGTGGGCGATGACGATCAGGGTCTTGCCCCGGGTCAGGTTGGAGATGGCCCGCTGGATTACCGCCTCGTTCTCGGGGTCAATACTTGCGGTGGCTTCATCCAGGATCACGATGGGGGCGTCCTTCAGAATGGCCCGGGCAATGGAGATCCGCTGCTTCTCCCCGCCGGACAGGTGCCCGCCGCCACCGCCGCAGATCGTGTCGTACCCATGATCCAGCGCCCGGATGAACTCGTCGCACCCAGCGGCTTTTGCTACCCGCTCCATTTCCTCGTCGCTGGCATCCAGACGGCCCATGCGGATGTTTTCCCGAACCGTGCGGTCAAAGAGGTAGTTGTCCTGGGACACGTAGGCGATCTGCCGGTTCAACTGCTCCAGGGGAATGTCTTTCAAATCGGCCCCGCCCAGGGTGATACTGCCGCCGGACACGTCCCAGAACCCGGCGATCAGTTTGGCGATGGTGCTCTTGCCGGAGCCGGAGGGACCCACCAGGGCGGTGACGGTGCCCGGCGCGATGTCCAGGGAGATGTCATGGAGCACCTCACCGTCCTCCGCCTTGTAGGTGAAAGAGACGTGGTCCAGATGGATAGCCATACCGCTGAGGGCAGCCTCCCGCTCCGGCCGTTGGAGTTCCGGGGCATCCAGGATGGCGGAGATCTCCCCCACATTGGTGCCCACCACCGCCAGTTCATCCACAAAGGTCATGGCGGAGATCAGCGGCCCTGTGAGACCCAGGGACAGCACTACAATAGTGAGGAAGGTGGCGGCGGACAGACTGCCACCGGACCACAGCAGCAGTCCCACCGGCAACACCGGCAGCAGCACCGAGGGGATCACCGTCTGCATGACGGCCATGAACTTCTGGTTTTCCGCCATCCAGTCCACATAGTATTGGGCGTTCTCCGTTACCGCATCGGAGTATCGCTTATAGGAACCGGCGGACTGGCTGAAGGCCTTCACCACCTGGATGCCGCCCACATACTCCACAATGGCGTTTGCCATGCGACGGCCCACCTCCACCGCCCCCTGCCAGCGGGGCCCGTAGTTCTTGGCACTCTGCATGGATACCAGCATACCCACTACCGTAGTCACCAGCGATGCAAGCCCCATCCGCCAATCCAGCACAAAAATATAGACCGCGATAGCAAGCGGTACCAACAGGTTGGAGGTCATCTCCGGCAGCAGGTGGGCCAGGGTGGGCTCCATGCCCTCTACCCGGTCCACGATGGTGGTCTTGTACTGGCCGGATGGGGTATCCAAAATGGTGCCCATGGGCACCCGGCTTAGTTTCGCCAGCAGTTCCCTGCGGACCTTCCGCAGAATATGATAAGTTGCGGTATGGGACAGCGCCGTGGACCAAGTGGAGAACAGGGCTTTCCCCAGATACCCCACCAGCGCGCCCGCGCACCAGGGCATGCACTCCACCAAGCCCCCGCCGGAGAGAAGCCGTGCGATCATAGCCGCCACACAGAAATAGGGCACCATCCCGCAGGCCACCCCCAGCAGCGCCAAGGCCACCGACGTGTAAAACCCGCCGTGCTCACCGTCCGCCCAGCCCCATAGTACGGCAAAGGGGGAGGGCGCTTTCTTAGATTCCATATCAGCATCTCCTTTAGTTAGTTTTTGCTAACTTTTAATCAAAAAACTGGGGGAACTCAGGTGTCTGAGATCCCCAGCAGTTTGAACCAACCGGCAGAATAGAAGTCCCGGAGGCTTGCCATATAGCGAAGTGCCTTCTCCCGGGGCATGTCGTGGCGCACCGTCTCAAAGATGCCGTTGAACAGGGCGCTGGACATGATGTGGATGAGTTCGTCGTCGATTTGAGGCAGCGAGTAGCCGGCCTCTGCCATCTTTTCAATGAGGGCCCGGCCGGCGTTATCCTCGATTTCCGCCAGAGTATCCAGATAGTGCTCATACTTAGTGCCCCCGGCGCAGCAGGCGATCAGTTTGAAGGCGTCGAAGTGGTCGTAGATGAAGTCCAGCATCCACCCGGCCTCTTCGTCAGGCACTTCGGGGAGGTTTCGTACCTGCTCCTCCACGCTCTGCTGAGCAAAGGTCTGCTGTACCGCCCGGTAGCGATCCGCCAGCTCTTGGGCCGGCTGGGCGACCAAAGCGTCAAACAGCGCCTCTTTGTCCGCATAATAGCGGTAGATAGCCCCGGTAGTTACTCCCAGTGAAGCGGCTATATGCCGCAATGAAGCATCCCGGTAGCCTAACGCGAGGAACTCTTTTCTGCCGGTCTCCAGTATGTCTGCACAGAGCTTTTCATTCAGAACGCGCATCGGCTTCTCCTTAAAATAACGTCGTTATTAAATAACGATGTTATTTTAATCTGCTGAACACTATTTGTCAAGCCTTCTCCGGGAAAATTTACGGCGTTGCTCATGATGTCATTCCTCCGACAGCCAGGAAACGGCTCGGGCGCCGCTCTCCCGCAGGAACTCCCCATCATGGGTGATGACCACCACGCACAGCCCCTGTTTTGCCAACTCCCGGAGGAGCCTGCTCACCTCCAGCATGTGGGCGTAGTCCAGGCCGCTGGTGGGTTCGTCGAAGATCAGCAGTTCCTTTCCGCTGAGGCAGCCGTCCACAATGGCCAGACGCTGCTTCTGCCCGCCGGAGAGCGCCAACGGGTGCGCCTGGGCGTACTGGACCAGATCCATCTGCTCCAGGGCGGCCAGAGCCTCCTGCTCTGTGGCTGTGCTGCCCAGCCGCGCTTCCGCCAGCACGCTGTCCCCAAAAAGCTGAAGGTTCACATCCTGCATGATGAGGAAGGCCCTTCGCCGCCGTTCCTTTCGGCCCAAGAGGCTTCCGCCCCACAGGATCGTCCCGGCCTGCTCTTTCATCAAACCGCACAGGCACCGGGCCAAAGTGGTCTTGCCCGCCCCGTTGTGACCGGTAATGGCTGTGATCTGCCCCCGTGGCGCGGTAAAGGACACATCCTGCCAGACTGCCCTGCCGCCGTAGGAAGCCCGAAGGCCTCGTACCGTCAGACCGCCCGTTTCCGATGACGGGTGCGGCTCCGGCAGCGGCACCACTTTCAAACTCCGCAGGCCCATGGAGCGCCGCTTCCCTTCCGGCAAAGCCAAGAACTCCGCACCGGCGTAAATCTGCTTCAGCTGCCCTTCCCGCAGATAAAACACCCGATCAGCCAGGTCGGCAGCGTACCAAAGGCGGTGCTCTGCCACCAGGACGGTTTTTCCCGCTGCTTTCAGCCGCCTCAGAATGTCCCGCAGTTGACGGATGCCCTCGCCGTCCAGATTGGAGGATGGCTCATCCAACACAAACACCTCCGGCCCCATGGCCCATGCGCTGGCACAGGCGATACGCTGCTTCTCCCCGCCGGACAGAGCAAAGATATTCCGATCCAGGAGCGGGCCCACGCCGCAGATCTGAACGGCGGAATCCAGGGCCTGGGACATTTCCTCCCGAGAGGCTCCCCGGCTCTCCAGGCCAAAGAGCACCTCGCCGGTGGTGTCCAGATTGAAGAACTGAGACTTGGGGTTCTGAAATACGGAGCCCACAGTTTGCGCCAGCTCCCACAGGGGCGTCCCAGCCACATCCCGGCCGCCCACTGTGACGGCGCCTTCCAAAGCCCCGCCTCCGCCATGCTGGAGCAGCCCGTTGATGAGCTTAATGATCGTGGTTTTGCCGCACCCGCTCTCGCCGGTGAAAAGGATCAGTTCTCCCGGTCCCACGGTAAAAGAGCAGTCCCGAAGGCTGGGCACCGTCTGCCCCTCATAGGTGTACGTCACATGGTCGAAGGTGATCACGGGAGCACCCCCTTGCAGCAGATCCCACCCAAGCACAGGGCCAGGAACAGCAGGACAACGGTCACATCCTGAATGTGGAATCCGATGGGCCGCCAGGAGGACATTTTCCCCGGGTGCTCAATGCCTCGGGCGGTGGCGGACTCGCTGAGTTCCTCCGCTGTCTGGGCCGCCCCCATGAGCATGGGGACATAGACACACTCCAATTTTTCCTCCAGGCCGTGGATCTGGCGCAGGGCCATGGCGTCCCGGATATGCCGGAAGTCCTGGCGGAGCGCCGGCAGAAAACGGAGGGTCACCGCCAGAGTGATGGAAAAGCTCCGGGGTGCTCCCAACCGCTCCAGAGCGGCCATGAACTGGCTGACACTGGTAGTGGCAATGATGTAAGCCCCGCCGGCAATGCAGGGAAAGACCAGAATGAAATAGGTCACTGTGGCAAAGACCGTGGCAAGAGAGCCAGGCAGCAGCGGCAACAGCCAGAACTGTACTGCCACGATGACCAGATAGACCAGCAGCAGGCCCACCAGCATCTTTCCCTTCCGCTCCAGCAGGAATAGGCCGAAGTAGGCCAGCATCACGGCGACGCGGAACACCGCCGGAGTCCAGGTGAACACCACCACATTGGCCAGCAGCCAAATCAGGATTTTGGTCCGTGGGTCCAGAAAGGAACCGCGGGCAGCCCGCGTCCTCATTGTGCCAGCCCGGCCTTGACGAAGTGCTTGCGCATGAGCTTCATGCCCAGCAGGGCGCCCAGGATGGAGCCCACCAGGATACTCAGCACGATGATCCCGAACACCGGCCAGGTCAGCAGGCCCTCCATGGTGGCCATATAGCCGGCATCCATCATCTGGGCGGCATACTCCAGATAGCTCTCTTTGGTGAACCACAGGGGCAGGAAGTCCCCGATGAATCCCAGATTGAAGCAGAAGAAGCCCAGCACCAGCCAGCTCTTCTGCCTGAACTGCCCGGCCCGCAGGCACAGCTCACACAAAAGTCCGCCCACCAGCCCGGTGATGGGGAACATCCATGTGGCGGCTACCAGCACCACGCCGGTAACAAGGCTGGTGAGCAGAAAGGGACCGTTCTTTCGCACTTTGGCAACCATCAGCATGAACACCGGCCCAATCAAGATGGCATCAATCAAGTGGGTGGCAAACCACACATAGGGACTGACGCCGCCTACCAGCATAAAGACAAAGCGGATGGCGATGCACACCGCTCCCAGCGCGCCGGCGGTGATGGCGTCCTTTGCTGTCAGCTTCCGTTTTCCCTGTTCCAATGATTGAGACATGTTTCTGTTCCTCCTGTTCCTAATCGTTAGTTATTGCTAACCACAGAACAGAATAGCACATCTCTCTGCCTTTCACCAACTCCATTCCGGCGTTTTGGCTCCAAACAGCATTTGATTTTCCTTGTCCCATTGACGGCCTGCTCCCGGTTCGATACAATCAAAGCAAGAGAACACAAGGGAGGAAACATTTATGTCCAACCTGTCACAGCTCTTTGACGCTGGGCGTTTCCCCGGCGGCGTGGAGGTCCGTCCCGACGGGAAAGCCGCCGTGATGACGCTCCGCGGACCAGAAAACGGCAGTCTGCGGCTGTTCTCCCTTTGGGAGGGTGTGATCCTCTCCTTCAACCGGATTGATACCCAGGTCTGGCCTCTGGCGCAGGCCGAGGCAAACAATATCCTCCTTTTGAATTTCTGTCAGAAGGGCCGCTGCGAGGTGGCGCTGGATGACGGCCAGTTCGCCTTTCTCTCCCAGGGGTATATGGCTGTGGGGACACAGCAGGCCCAGGAGGAATATTGCTATCCCGGAAGTCTCTATGAGGGGATCGAGCTGTTCCTTGATCTGGATGCGCTGTCCCGGCAGCCCTATCCGCTCTTTCAGGAGAGTGAGGTCAGCCCGGAGGAGATCATGGAGCATCTGCACACCCACCGCCGCCTGTATCTGGCCTCTACTCCGCCCACCGTTCAGACGGCGCTGGACGAACTGTGGCAGCTGCGGGATTCCCAGGAGCTGGGTCTGATCAAGCTGCTCTCCGCCCGGCTGCTCTGGGAAGTGAAGCGACAGCCTGTGGAGGCCAGTCCGTCGATCCGCTACTTCACCCGCTCCCAGGTGGCCATTGCCAGAGAAACCCGGGAGATCCTGTGCGCCAATTTGAGCCAGAACCACACGGCGCGGGAGTTGGCAGAGCGGTTTCAGGTGAGCGAAACCAGCCTGAAAAACTACTTCCGGGGCGTGTTCGGGGAAAATCTATCCATATTCCTGCGGGAGGCGCGGATGCGCCGGGCGGCAGAGCTGCTGCAGGACACCGAACTGCGGGTGGCCGAGATCGCGGCACAGGTGGGCTACGAAAATCAAAGCAAATTCGCGGCGGTCTTTGCCAGGCAGTTCGGTTGCCCGCCGCTGGAATATCGCAGAAGGGCACGGCTCGATTGAGCCGTGCCCTTTTCTGTCCGATTTCAAAAAGCGTTATACCTCCGCACCGTTCAGCCGCCACTGGGCACTCTCGCTCTGAAGCTCCACCATGCGGCGGTAGAGGCCGCCCCGCTCCATCAGCTCCGCCGGGCTGCCCTGCTGGGCCACATGGCCGTCCTCCAGCACCACGATGCGGTCGGCCCCGGCCACAGTACGCATCCGGTGGGCGATGACCAGCACCGTCTTGCCGGAGAGGAGCCGGGACAGGGCCTCCTGCACCTTCGTCTCATTCTCCACATCCAGAGAAGCGGTTGCCTCGTCCAGCAGGACGATGGGTGCGTCTTTTAGGAGTGCCCGGGCGATGGAGATCCGCTGCCGCTCCCCGCCGGAGAGCTTGGCACCGT